>ENA-UESI01001155-UESI01001155.1-human-gut-metagenome-genome-assembly--contig:-NODE-1155-length-18195-cov-3.969367_pt1 | contig 18195 bp, 16 predicted proteins | sample MGYA00243005_ERZ508006 | MGnify/ENA primary metagenome ERZ508006 (study PRJEB26167, sample SAMN06115436) | human gut metagenome | host: Homo sapiens | place: China:Shandong | collected 2015-06-10... | reverse complement strand
CCCGAAGGAAATACCCTTGGGGTACCACACCAGCGTGCGCGCTGGTTCGCAATGACAGAGCGTTTTCTAACAGCCCCGACAGTGGGAGCCTAAGCCCGGCCGTTCTCTGCGGCGATTCGCTCCAGGGACAGCCGGAGATTGCCCTCCAGCAGAACCCCCATGCGGGAGATCATGCGCTCCACATCGCCGCGCATATCGGCGTTGAGCCATTCCAGCAGAATGCCGGTGACGGCGCACTTGTAGAAAAGTGTCAGATAGTGGATGTCCTCCTCGGAAACGGTCATCCCGGCGGTCAGGTGCCGGATGAGCCGCTCCATCCGCTCCTCGGAGACGCGATACAGGCTGCGCTCCAGATCCTCCCGATAGGCGGAACGGTACACGTGATACACCGCCCGGCGGTTTTCCAGGGCAAAGCTGGTGCATGAGCGCAGACTCTCCTGCCAGGTGGTGACATTCTCCTGGAGAACCCGGTCCACCACGGCGGCAAAGGTGGCCCGCAGAAGATCGTAGATATCCTGATAATGGTAGTAAAAGGTGTTCCTGCTGATGCCGCAGGCACTGACAATGTCCTTTACGGTGATCTTATCCAGGGGATTCTGGTTGAGAAGCAGCAAAAAGGTGTCCATGATTGCTTTTTCCGTCCGTTCCTTTGCCACCGAAGGGCCTCCTTTCGAAAATCGTATAATTATAATATTTTAGCATATTCCGCCTGTTTCCGCAAGGCAGGAAATATGCTAATCTTTTTCTGACAAATCCGGCACTTTGCCTATTTTTTCTTTTGGAGTTCTATGATATTCTAAAGTGTAATCTGGACAAAAATGCGGATGGGAAAAGCTCCCCTCAGCACCCCATAACTTTTTTAAGAAAGGAACCAATGCTATGGAACAAGAAGAAAAGTCCGAAGGCGGCGGGATGCGGAAAATCGCAGCGTTCATTGTGGACAAGCGAAACCTGTTTTTCCTGCTGTATGTGGTGGCGCTGGTGTTCTGCCTGTTCTCCCGGAACTGGGTCGAGGTGGAAAATGACATCACCACCTATCTGCCGGAGGAGACGGAGACCAGGCGTGGCCTGACCGTCATGAATGACAATTTCATCACCTACGGCTCAGCCCGGGTCATGATCACCAATGTGACCCAGGAGCGGGCACAGGCTCTGGCGGATCAGGTCGCGGACCTGGACGGCGTCTCCCGGGTGACTTTTGACAGTTCTGAGGACCACTATCGCGGCACCGCAGCGCTGCTGGACGTGAGCTTCGATGGAACGGAGACGGATCAGGTGTCCATAGACGCCATGGAAAAGATCAATGAACTGCTGGAGCCCTACGACAGCTATGTGGACACCACCGTGGGCGAGGACAGCTCTGCGGACCTGGCAAAGGAAATGGGCGTCATCGTGCTGATTGCAGCGGTGATCATCGTAGTCGTGCTGACGCTGACCTCCAAGGCCTATATGGAGGTGCCGGTGCTGGTGATGACCTTTGGCGCGGCAGCCCTGCTGAATATGGGCACGAACTTTTTGTGCGGCAAGATCAGCTTCATCTCCAACTCCGTGACGGTGGTGCTGCAGCTGGCCCTGGCCATTGACTATGCCATCATCCTCTGCCACCGGTTCTCTGCCGAGCACGTGACGCTGGATACCCGGGAGGCCTGTATCGAAGCTCTGAGCAAGGCCATCCCCGAGATCTCCTCCAGCTCCCTGACCACCATCTCCGGCCTGGGGGCTCTGGCCTTCATGCACTTCGGCATTGGCCTGGATATGGCTGTGGTGCTGATCAAGGCCATTTTGCTGAGCCTTCTGTCCGTGTTCACCCTGATGCCGGGCCTGCTGGTGCTGTTTTCCAATCTGATCGACAAGACCCAGCACAAGGAGCTGCTGCCCAAAATCACGGCCATCGGCAAGCTCGATGTGAAGACCCGCTTCATCGTGCCGCCTCTGTTTGTGGCGCTTACGGTATTTGCCTGCTTCTTCGCCAACCGCTGCCCCTATGCCTATACCTACAATGATCTGACCACCGCCAAGCAGAGCGAGAAGCAGATCGCCGTGCAGAAGATCAAGCATACCTTCGGCTACAACAATATGGTGGCCATCATGGTGCCCTCCGGAGACTATGAGAAGGAGGGGGCCATTCTGGAGACCCTGGACAAGGACAGCCGGGTGAAATCCACCATGGGCCTTGCCAATATCGAGGCCATGGACGGCTATGTGCTTACCGACGCCCTGACGCCCCGGCAGCTTTCCGAGCTGGCGGGATTGGACTACGAGGTGGCCCAGCTGCTCTATACCGCCTATGCCACGGACCACAGCCAGTACGGCGAGCTGATCAACGGCATTGGCGCGTATAAGGTGCCCCTGTTTGATATGTTCATGTTCCTGAAACAGCAGATGGAGGACGGCAACATCACCCTCAGCGGAGAGATTCAGGATACCCTGGATGACCTCTTCAACCAGCTGGATCAGGCAAAGGTCCAGCTGCAAAGCGATAACTACAGCCGCATGGTCGTCTATCTGGACCTGCCCGAGGAGGGAGACGATACCCGGAGCTTCCTGGACGAGGTCCACGATCTGGTCCGCTCCGACTATGAAGACCACTTCTATGTGGTTGGCAACAGCACCAGCGCCGTGGATCTGAGCTCCTCCTTTGCAGAGGACAATCTGCTGATCTCTATCCTGTCTGCGCTGTTTGTTATGCTGATCCTGCTGTTCACCTTCAAGTCGGCGGGCCTGCCCGTGCTGCTGATCCTGGTCATCCAGGGCAGTATCTGGCTGAACTTCTCCGTGCCTGCCATTGAGAATACGCCGCTGTACTTCCTGGGCTATCTGATCGTCAACTCCATTCAGATGGGCGCAAACATCGACTACGCCATTGTTATCTCCAGCCACTACACGGAGCTGAAACAGCAGTATCCTCCCAAGAAGGCCATTGTTGAGGCGCTGAACGCCTCCTTCCCCACCATCTTCACCTCCGGCACCATTCTGGCTGCTGCCGGCAGCCTGATTGCCGTGATGACCACCAACCCCGTCATCGCCACCATCGGCGACTGCCTGGGCCGGGGCACCATCATCTCCATTGTGCTGGTTCTGGCGGTGCTGCCCCAGATCCTGGTGCTGGGCGATACCATCATCGAGCGCACCAGCTTTGAAATGCCCGGCCTGGACCGGAAGATCCGCACGGCCAGCGGCACCATGCATGTCCATGGCCGCGTCCGGGGCTACATCAGCGGCGTGATCGATGCAGAGGTCAACGGTATCCTGACGGGCCAGATCAATGCCTCCATTGCCACCGGTGATGTGGAGATGGTGGAGGATCATCCCGCCTTAGAGGAAGGAGCGACGAAGCAATGAAAAAGAATCTTGTGCGCATCCTTGCACTGCTGCTGATTGCCGCCATGCTCCTGCCTTTGTGTGCCCGGGCAGAGGAGAATACGGCGGAAGAGGACACCGAGCAGACGGTTTATGAAGAGTACCCTGTGTCCACGGCGGAGGACCTGGAAAAGCTTGCAGAGCTCTGCCGTCTGGACAGCGCCAGCAAAAATCTGAAGGTGATCCTGAATGCGGATATTGACCTGAAGGACATGGAGGAATTCCAGATCCCCACCTTCGGCGGTATCTTTGACGGGCAAAACCACAAGCTCTACGGCCTGGTCGTGAACCAGGACGGCTCTGCCCAGGGCCTGTTCCGCTACATCCAGGAGGGAGCCACGGTCAAAAATCTGGAGATCATCGGCCGGGTGACCCCTTCCGGCAGCTCCACCAAGGTGGGCGGCCTTGCAGGCGTCAACGCCGGAACCGTTGAAAACGTCAGCTTTTTCGGTGCGGTCTGCGGCATCAGCCAGGTTGGCGGCATTGTGGGCCTGAACGAGGTCAGCGGCAGAGTGGAAAAGTGCACCATGAAGGGCTATATCCGGGGCAGCAAGGTCCTGGGCGGCATTGTGGGCGAGAATGCGGGCGTTGTGTACGACTGCGTGAACAAGGCCAATGTGAACACGGTGCTGGCAACGGAAACCCTGTCCATTGAGGACATTACGGTGCCCAGACTTACCAGCGATGAAGGCGGCATCAACGGCTCCGACATCGGCGGCCTGGTGGGCGCCAGCAGCGGCGTGATCCGGCTGTGCCGGAATGAGGGCAATGTGGGCTATCAGCACACGGGCTACAATATCGGCGGCGTGGCGGGCTCCAGCAGCGGCTTCATGGCGGACTGCGTGAACTATGGCGACGTGTACGCCCGGAAGGAGGGCGGCGGCGTGCTGGGCCAGATGGAGCCCAACAACATGCTGGTCTACGATGAGGACACCCTGCAAAAGCTGGAAAAGGAGCTCAATACGGCCCAGGGCATCCTGAGCCGGGCGGCCTACGATGCGGGGAATGCCAACAGCACCATTCAGGACGGCCTGGTCCAGGTGGAGGCCTCTTTGAATGATGTGCTGAATGCCATCGACTATATGCTGGAGGTCGTCAGAGACAATATCTCCGTGGATGGCCCCAATCCGGACTGGAAGCCGGGGGACGATATTGAGCTGCCGGACATCAACGTGGACGATGAGGATGCCATCTGGGCCGCCGCAGGTACGGTGGGCGACCGGATGAACGACCTGGTCTGGCAGATCAGCTCCGTGAGCCAGTCTGCTGCAGAGGAGGGTGGACAGGTCATCAGTGATCTGCAATCTCTGGCAAGCCAGATGAGCCGGGTGGTCAACGTCATGAGCGGCCGGGAGGAAAACGAGAATGTGGTGCAGGATGTATCCGGCGAGGACCTGGAAGCGGACTCCGCCGGTAAGATCCGCAGCTGCATCAACTACGGCACCGTGAACGCCGACATCAACGCCGGCGGCGTTGTGGGCGCCCTGTCCTGGGAGAATGACAAAGACCCGGAGGACGATTTGACCGTCCAGGGGGATAGCTCCCTGAACTTCACCTTCCGTACCCGGGCGCTGGTGTACCAGTGCCAGAACCGAGGCACCGTCACGGCCAAGAAGCATTGCGCCGGCGGCATCGTCGGCAAGACGACCCTGGGTGCCATCGTAGGCTGTGAGGGCTATGGCACGGTGGATTCTCCCGATGCCAGCTACGTGGGCGGCATCGTCGGCCAGAGCCAGAAGCAGGTCTCCGACAACTGGGCCAAGTGCCATGTGTCCGGCGGCAATCTGGTGGGCGGTATTGCCGGTGAAGCCTCCCAGCTCATGGGCAATCGCGCCCTGGTGACGCTGGAGAACGCCGGAGAGTATACCGGTGCCATTGCGGGCCGACTCTCCGGTGACGGGGAAAGCACGGAAAACCTCTTTGTCGATTCCGGGGCATTGGCCGGTATCGACGGTATCAGCTATGCCGGCTCCGCCGAGCCCATTAGCTACAACCGCTTCATGGAGCTGGAAAATGTGCCGGAGTATTTTGGCAAGATGATCATCACCTTTGTTGCGGATGATGTGACCTATACCCGCCGGGTGGATTATAACCGCCGCCTGAAGGATGTTCCGGAGGTTCCGGAAAAAGACGGATGCAGCGGCGTGTGGGCGGACTTTGAACCTGCCCATATCCGGGCGGACAAGACCGTCTACGCGGAGTATACCGATTTGCAGGCGGCAGCGGATACCGGCAGTGAGACGGGCCAGCTGGCCATTGCGCTGGCAGAGGGGGCCTTCCCCTCCGGCGAGAACATGACGGCATCGGCCCTTGCTGCGGACCTGCCGGATGGTGCGGAGGCCGGATGGTGCCTGACGGTCCCGGAGGACGGGGCGCAGAGCCATGTGATCCATCTGCGCATGCCGGACAGCGAGAAGAAGTACACCCTCTATGTGGATACCGGAGACGGCTGGGAGGTTTCGGAGGCGACTCAGGACGGGAGCTACCTGATCTTCAGCGCTGCAGGCACCTCCTTCCGGGCTGCTCTGGCGGAGAAGAAGAGCGAGCTTCCGATGATCCTTGCCTGTGCGGGAGCCGCTGCTGTGGCGGCCCTTGGGACTGCACTGGTGCTGTATAAGAAAAAGAAGCGGAAGAAGACCGCTGCGAAGGCAGCAAAATAAGGAATTTCAGAATGCCCCGGTGTGGACGCAGAGGTCCACGCCGGGGCATTTTGCAATGGCTGTGGAAAAGTTATCCACAGGGGGTGTGGGAGCCCATTTGACAAGTATCTATAAATGTGCTATTATTCATGCAGGGTTGAATTAAATGAACTGCATGGGGAGAAACTGCTGCATCCCCGGCGGTTCGGCCCATAAAAGGAAAGGAGAGAGAATATGCCGGAAATTCATATTGCGGTGGAGAACGGTGTGGCATCCCAGACGGACGGAACCGTCTATATCTGCGGAAGCGGTGATTTCACCGCCGTGTTTGCCTTTGGAGAACAATGGCAGGCTGAGGATCTGAAAACCGCCCGATTCCAGACAGAAAGCACCTATCAGGATGTGCTCTTTCGGGGCATGTCCTGCCCCGTGCCGGTGTTTACGAACGCCAGAAAGCTGGAGGTGGGTGTGTTCTCCGGAAATCTGCGGACCACCACGCCGGCCAGGATCGCTCTGCGGGAGGGCATCCGGAGTGCCTGGGGCCCTCCGGAAGACCCGTCGCCCAGCCTGTACGATCAGCTGCTGGAGACGCTGGAGGATACGGGCCTGCGCCTGGAGGAGGTCCGGGACGGCGTGGTGCTGACGGTCTTTTTCCGGGGCGGGGAACAAAGGGCATTCCTGCGGCACAGCGAGGTCTATGTGGGCAGCGGCCCTATGCCGGAGGGCTACCGGGTTCAGGTAGACCCCACGGGGGAGAAGCCCCAGCTGCTTGTGCGGGCCTCGGACGGAAGCATCGTGCAGATTCCGGCCATCCAGGGTCCCAGAGGGGAGAAGGGAGAAAAAGGGGACAAGGGTGACCCCGGCCCACAGGGCCCCAGGGGAGATGTGGGTGCGGATGTTGTCCGCAGCGTTGCGGGGCAGCTTCCGGATGCGTCAGGGGGTGTCTCACTGAAGGCGGAGCACATCGGGGCTTTGCCCACCTCCGGCGGGGCCATGCACGGCGAGATCGATATGGGCGGCAACGGACTCACGGACCTGAAAACACCCTCCGCTGCGGCAGACGGTGCGACCAAGGGCTATGTGGACGGAAAGCGGAAGACCTTCACGGCGACCGTCGGCACCGGCTGGACCGGTTCCGGGCCTTACACCCAGACGGTGGCGGTAAGCGGCATTCTGGCATCGGACATGCCCCATGTGGTGCCGGTGTATGACGCGGACAACACCACGGCCCAGGCCCAGCGGGAGGCCTGGGGCTGCGTGAGCCGGGGCGTGGCTGCGGCGGGCGGCATTCAGTTTACGTGCTTCGGGGACAAGCCGGAGACGGCGATCCCCATTCAGATCGAGGTGATGCGGTAATGGGACAGTGCTTTTTGTATGGGAACGGCAGTGCGGGCACCGGACTGACCATTGTCTCCGGACTGACGGAACCGGTGAAGCCAAAGGAGAATATGATCTGGGTAAAATCCGACAAGGCCGGGAAGAAGTACGTCTTTGCGGAGGCCACGCCGGAAGCGCCTCTTGAAGGGCTGATCTGGTTCAGTGCCACGGGGGATGGGATCATCACGCAGGCCAACGTCTATGCCGACGGCGCGTGGAACCGGGTGGATGCGTATATGTACCTGTCCGGGGCCTGGGTGCACATTGCAAGCTCGATCGTGTACCTGTACAACAAAGGCGACACCTGCGATGCGGTGTCTGGCGGCTGGGAAGCAGCGCAATGGTACATAAACAGTGGATCTACCGGATCAGTCCCCAGACTTACGGAGGGAGCCAGCAGCCTTGTGGTTAGCTATACCGGAAAAGACGGCCTGTTGGACACCCGCGCATCGGTAAACCTGGATAAGATCAGAAAGGTGTGCGCTGTGATCAGCGGCAACGGCAGCGCCAAAAGCGCCCTTGCTGTGTCCGCGGGTTCCGGCGCAATCGGATTCCCACCAAATGTTAAGGCGTCCAAATCCCTTTTCAACGGTACTGTGGAACTGGACGTGAGCGCTTTGAGCGGGAATCACTTTGTGGGCTTCTTGGTACTTGGGAACTTTACCGTTGAGGCCGTTTGGCTATCCTACTGATGCGGGAGGCGCGATATGCAAATTTATATTGATGATGATTTTAAGTGCTATACTGCCCTGAAGGAGGGACGGACAGCGCTTGAAACCGATTTTTTTGAGGGCATGTGCGCCGCCTATATCGAGGGCTACCGCTTTGTCCCGGCCGGGAAGACCTGGACGGCAGCGGACGGCACGGTGTTCCGGGGCGAAATGATTACTCCCTGGAAGCCCTGGGCGGAGCTGGACGCCGCCCAACGTGCCTATGAGCGGGAGCGCGCCGCCGCGCTGGAGGCCCAGAATGACGAGCTGGTGGAGGCCATGGCGGCCATGGTGGAGGACGTATACAACCAGGACCTGGCTGCAATCGAGGAGGGATAACGCTATGCTTGGCGTTACCGTAAATATTTTTGACTGGAGGAAATTTGTTATGTACAAAAGCATGAAAATTCTGATCGGAAAGAAGTTCTATAGGACCGCAGAGCAGGCTCAGAACAAGCTGGATGTGTTTTTCGCCTGCAATCGCCTGACGGACGATGAGTACACAGAGCTCACCGCTCTGACGGCGGATATCTATGGAGGCGAGGCCGCTTGACGGTAAGGCAGCTGCAGCTTCTGCTGAGTTATCTGGGCTATAGCCCGGGAGAAATCGACGGCGTGGCGGGGGAGAAGACGAAAAGCGCCGTGGAGGCCTTCCAGCGGGCAGAGGGCCTGGCGGCAGATGGGGAAGCGGGGGTGAAGACCCAGGAAAAGCTCAAAGAGGCCGTATTCCAGGGCCGCTTACGAAAGCAGGAGGCGGAGCGCTTCTGGAAGGACATCCGCTATTTTTCCAGGAACGAGCCCTACATTGCCTGCCCCTGCGGGAAATGCGGCGGTTTCCCCACAGAGCCTGTGGAAAAACTGATGCGCCTTGCGGACCGGGTGCGCGCTGCTGCGGGCGTTCCCATGGTCCCCAGCAGCACTGTGCGGTGCAGAGCTCACAATGCAGCCGTAGGCGGCGTGGCCAATTCCAGGCACCTGGCGGGCTGCGCCATGGACTTCTCCCTTCGGGGCTGGAGCGCCGAGAGAACGCTGGCGCTGGTGCGGCAGCAGAAGGAGGTCCGCTATGCCTATGCCATTGACGGCACCCATGTGCACATGGACGTGAACCCATAATGAAAGCCGTCCGGCGTTGTGAACCGGACGGCTTTTCGTACCTATGGAGAAATTACTTCTGCTGCAGCTTGGCGGCGTTTTCCTGGGCACATCTGGCGGCTTCCGCATCGGTAATCTTGTAGAAGATGGCCATGATGGCGGCTGCTGCAAAGTAGATGACGGCGGGAACGATCCAGCAGATGAACATGAAGCTCTTAACCCAGGCTTCGTCCGGGGTGAAGCCCGCAACGTAACCGGTGGCGCCCAGCAGGTAAAGGCCAATGGTGCCGCCTACGGCCATGCCGATTTTCAGCGGAGGGGAGGCCAGGCCGATGGCAATGGTGCGCATATCCTTGCCGGTCTTGTTCAGGTACCACTCGCCGCAGTCCAGATACATTGTGACCTGGAAGGAAGAGTAAATATAGGTTCCGCAGGTGCCGAAACTCATGAAAATGATGTACCATACCCAGTGCTGAGCGCCCATCAGATTCACGCCCACCAGGCCCAGACCGAAGAGTATGAAGCCTAGGACGCAAGCCCACTTCTTGCCGATCTTGGTGCCCAGTTTGGGCATGAACATGGCGGCTACAACGCCCACCAGGGAGGCGGCCAGGGTGGCCAGGGTCAGCTTGGTGAAGTCACCAATAACGTAGATGAAGTAGTAGGTATAGTTGGCCTGATACATGAACATACCGATTTGCAGGATGGTAAAGGAAATGAACAGGGCCAGCAACTGGGGGTTCTTAAACAGGGATTCCAGCATGTCCTTGATGGTTACCCGGGGCGCACCGGCGGGACCCTGACCAACGGGAAGATCCTTGCCCTCCGCCAGCCGGGAAATGTTGCCCAAAGCCCAGGGCATGGGAAGCATGAAGACCAGGGCGACGATAAAGTAGTTCCAGCTGCCAAAGGGAAGCTTTGTGACTAGCGTGGGGATGAAAGAGCAAATCAGCATGACCACGGTGTTCTGGCGGATCATGTTAATGGTCATGGCGTTCCGGTTTGCGGGATTGGGACCGGCAACAACGGCAACCACGCCGTAGTAAGCGGTCTGCATGATGTTCATCAGGCAGTTCAGCACGGTGTAGGACAGGCCCAGAACCACAACACGGGCGGCCATAGGGGCAGTGCTGGTGTTGATAACCTCCAGCATAATGGCAACGGCCAGTATCCAACGGCCGTAGTACAGCCAGCCCTGGTTTTTGCCTTTCTTGCCCAGCTTGACTTTTTCAACGATGATGCCACAGAACAGGCTGACGACAAAGTCGCAGCTCTTGGCAATCAGCAGAGCGGTTGCCAGGGTGCTTGCGGGGATTTTCAGAACCTCGGTGGCGAAGGTGTTCAGGTACATGAAGCCGACCATGATGGACAGGGTCAGCAGAGAATAGGTACCCATGGTCCATATCTCTTTTTTACTGCTTGTAGGCTGCATAACAGTTCCTCCTAACTTTCTCTCTTCTGTGTGGGCTTATTCCTGGCCGCAGCAGCCGATGCGGGAGGCTCTGTACAGCTCTTCCCGGAAGGCGGGGGTCAGATAGGCGGGGTTGGAGTACATGTAGCTGAACACACAGGGGCGGTCGGGCTTGGCATACTTGGCGGCAAAGGACCGGGCGGCGGCGCGGAGCTCCTCTTCGGAAGCGGTTTCGGGGTGCTCCAGCTCGTTGCAGACCACGGAGATGACGATCTTGTCGCCATAGTCACGCCACAGCTTGTCCGTATCGTTCATGGCCATGGGCGTCCAGGAGTCGAAGCCCGCGTCTACGAAGACGCCGCAGCGGGTCTCGCCCTTGCCGCAGGAGTGCAGGTCGATGAATTTGCCGTGGGAATGGACGTGATCGCAGAAGCGCTTCATCTCCGGCAGGAACACCTCTCTGGCCACGGCCTCGGAGAAGAAGGGGGCCATCTGGGAGCCCCAGTCGTCGTGGATGCAGAAGCCGGGGAAGTCGTAATACTGGCAGCACTTGTCAACGATGCGCATATACAGGGAGGTGGTCTCGTGGATCAGCTCCTTGATGGCATCCAGCTGGTCATCATCCAGCAGGGCCATGGCGGCGCCCTCGAAGGTCATGAAGGAAATCAGCCGTTCAAACCAGCAGCCGTTCAGCATCCACAGGATCTTGGGACCGGAGGCCAAGTATTCCTTGTTCATCTCGGCACTGCCTTCCCAATCCCAGCTGTCGATATCGGGGAAGTGGACATATTCCCGCCAGTCGTTGGCGTCATCGAAGAGCTTGCCCTCGCTCATGGAGCCGCCGGCCACATCGATGTACTTCCAGTTCAGGCCGAACATATCCTTGCCGCCGAATTTTTCCCTGGGAGTGGGGACCGCCTCAAAAACGAAGCCGCGGGCCACATGGTCGGGAATCACGGAGGGGCAGAAGAAGCCGGTTTCAGAGCCGTTCAGAATCCACAGGGCTTCCTTGTCGCAGAAGGTGCGCTTTGCCAGCTCCGTGGTGCTGATGGGGTAGTTAAATACGGGAATGGTGCCGCCACCGAAGGCCGGCATCTGGGCGACTACTTCCATTTCTTTTTCATTGAAGGGAATTTTCATAACAGTCACTCCTTTTCGTGTGTGGCCGTTTTCCGGCCCGCTGCTTTCCTTGCTGGTTTCATTGTAGCATCCGAGGGCGCGAAAAGATACGGTCCAAGAGTACACTGCTTTTCCGGGGGAAGAATAGATTTTTGTTCTAAAAGTACAAAGCTGCACAATGTGCGACAAAAGGAGTTGGTGAAAAATACAAAATAGGCTTCCTTTTTTCGGGGAAAAGTGATAAAATAAAAGAGCATAAACAAAAAGCCGTCCTCCCATTGGACAGAAAGGACAATGCCATGAAGCTCAGTATGTGGATCATCGCCAATTTGCTGGAATCCTTCGAGCCGGAAGTGCATATTCGCCGGGAATCCCCCCGGGTTCTGCGCAGCGCACGGCTGGCCTATGCCACAGACTGCGTGCTTGTTCAGCAGGACGGGCCGGACTGTTTGTACCTTTGGAACGAAGACAGTATCCGTCTGCCGGACCTGTCCGCCCGGGAGGGCTTCGAGCTGCTGCAAAGCCTGTTCGATTCCATGTTTGACTGGGAGAGCCGCATTTCCGAGGCCATAGAGCAGCGGAACTTCCGGGCACTGGTGGAGGAAATGGGGGTCGTCTTCAAAAATCCCATCGCTTTGACGGATGCCAACCATGCGGTTCTGGCCTGCTCCGCCGCCTATGGCGCAGAAGCGGTAGACCCGGAGTGGCTGCATTTGAAGACCTATGGCTATTCCTCCTTTACCTCGGCCAAGGAGATCTCCGAGGCCAGACTTTCCTACCATATGGACGGAAAGGTCATTCGCTTCCGCTTCCCGGAGGGCAGCGGGATGTCCGACAGCCTGTCCATTTCCCTGTTTCAGGGGGAAATGCCTGTGGGGTATCTGACCGTTGTGGAGAAGGACCACCCCATGAATGACGGCCACATGCAGCTGATGGTCATGCTTGCCAAGGCCCTGGCCCCTGTGCTGAGCGGGGAGCAGAAGAGCAGTGAGCTGGGAAATTCCATGCTTCAGCGCTTTTTAGAGGGCGGGAGCCTAAGCGACGGGGGGGCGCAGCACTTCCTGGAGCAGCGGGGCTGGACGGAGAAGGACAGCTTCCGGGTTTATATTCTGGACCTGGACGGGTCGGAAGACAAGCTGCAGCTCCAGCGCAGCTACCGGCAGTATTTCGCGGCCATTGCGGCAGTGTTCCCCTGGGACCTCTCGGGGGTGCTGGAGAGGCGCTTTGTGCTGCTGGCCAACGACAGCCGGATGCCGGACGACCGCCGCAGAACCAAGCTGGAGGAGCTTCTGCGCGCTGCCCCGGTGAAGGGCGGCGTCAGTCTGAGCCGTCAGGGCGTCCAGCTGCTGCCCAAGCTCTTCGAGCAGGCGGAATATGCCCTGCAATCTCCCAAAGGAAAAAAGGGCTTTCTGACGGACTATTACTACCTGGCCATGGACCACCTGATTCGCAGCCCTTACGACCCGGACCGGTGCCTGGCCGCCTGCCAGCCGGATGTGTACCGGCTCTTCTGCCAGGATGAGGTGCTGTATCAGACCCTCTGGGCCTACCTGATGCAGGACCGGTCCGTCACCCGGACGGTGCAGATGCTCTTCGTCCACAAAAACACCCTGCTCTACCGTCTTCGCCGGATCGAGGAATCCCTGCAATACAGCTTTTCAGACCCCTATACAAGATCTTACATGCGCTTTTCCTTCCTCCTGCTGGAACGCCACGCAGGCCTGGAAAAGCCGCCCATTGCCGCATTTGAAATGCAGGAAGGATAAAAACGATGCCGCGGCTTCCGATTCCCGGAGGCCGTGGCATTTTATGTGTCTTTCTCTGTGCTGATTTTCATGCCTCTGCAGCGGCCGGGGCGGGAACGGCTGAAATTTGTTGAAAAAGACAAAAACACGGGCAGTGAATTGTCGGAGATCCACAAAAATCAGCCTGAGATATAAAAATATACCAAATTGTGTTGACAAATGACGGCTCCTGACGTATGATTTGTTTAGCTGATATATATAAATATATCAAGTTAAAAAAGGAGGATCTATCTATGACCAGTGTTCCATTGTCGCTTTTGCTCATCATCGCATCCATCGTCACGTTCATCGTCCTATGCTACAAGGGCTTGAGCCCAATCGTAAGCGCGCTGATTGCTACTGCAATCGTCGCAATTGCAGATACAAACGGATTTAAGTTTGGGTATTTTACCATGTTCCCCATGGTGACCACCGGCTTTATGCAGTATATGCTGCTGCCGTTTCTCACGGGTGCCATCTTCGGAACACTGATGAATTCCTCCGGCTGCAATGCCAAGTTCGGCACTTGGCTGGTTTCCAAGGCCGGGCCGCAGCTGGCTCCGTATACGCTGGCGCTGCTGACAGTCATCCTGCTTTTGGGCGGCGTTATGAGCTACGTGTTTGTCGTTGCCTACCTGAGCTTTGGCATCCTGAAGGCAGCCAATTTGCCGAGAGTGGTTGGCCTGACGATCATGTCCGGCTATATGCCCATTGGCATGATCCTGCTGTGCGGCGCAACGACCACCCAGCTGATCCCTACCCAGTTCCTGGGCACCACGATCTATGCAGGCCTGCCTATGGGCGTTGTTATGTCCGTTGTCTGTGCAATCATGGTCACGATCTACGTTGAGGCACTGATCCATGCTTGCCGCAAGGACGGAAAGGGCTGGGACGGTACGGAGGAAATGGAAGCGCAGATGTCCTTTAACGAGGCGGATCTGCCCAGCTTGATCTCCGCAATCCTTCCCATTGTGATCGTTGTTGTTGGCTGCATCGTGCTGATCAATGTTTACAAAATCGACTCCACCGCTTCTATCGTGATCGCCCAGGCGGCGGCCTCCGTTTTGATTCTCGCAATGAACTGGAACCGAATCAAGGAAAACAAGCTGAAGGTCCTTTCCGGGGGTGCACAGGCCGCGCTGGTGCCCCTGGTTGGTTCGTCTCTGGTCGTTGGCTTTGCCGGTGTCGTAGGCAATACGGCGGCCTACGGCGCAATGGTGAACTGGGTCTCCACGCTGCAAATCAATCCCTATGTGCTTACCATCGTCGGAACGGCCCTTTGCTGTGCAATTTGCGCGGATGCCATGGGCGGCCTGTCTGCCTTCTTTACGGTGATGGCTCCTACGCTAATTGCGTCCGGTGCCAACCTGAACGTAGTTCACAAGCTGGCAGGTGCCGCCTCCGCAACCTTCGATTCCCTGCCCCACAACGGAAATATCAATATTTCCCTACAGGTATTTGGACTGACCCACAAGGAGGGCTATAAGCATATGTTTATTGTCCAGACGCTATTCCCTGTGGTTTATACATTGATCGGCCTGGTCATTGCACTGGTATTCTGCTGATTGGGGAGCGGGGTATAGGACAGGCACACCACAAAACAGAAAGGACAGTAAAATGGGTACAGTGGCAGTAATTGGAACGTTTGATTCCAAGGGAGAAGAGTTTGGCTTTTTGATCGGGCAGATCAAACGGGCCGGTGCACAGACGCTGAGCATCGATATCGGGACGAAGGGACCAGCCATGTTCCGGCCGGATATTTCGGCGGAGGAGGTTGCACGTGCAGGCGGTGAGGATCTGGATGCCCTGCGCAAGACCAATGACCCTGCCCGCTGCATGCAGGCAGAGGCGAAGGGCCTGCCGGTATTGGTTGGAGAGCTTCTGAAGCAGAACCGCATTCAGGGCGTGATCGCCATGGGCGGCGGCCAGGGCAGCAGTGTGCTGAGAAAATGCCTTGCGGCGCTCCCGGCGGGCTTCCCAAAGGTGTTGGTCACGACAATGGCGGGGGCCGGGAACAAACTGCTCGGCGGGATCAAGGATACGCTTCTGATTGATTCCATCGTGGATTTTTCCGGCCTAAACGATATCATTGCGCCAATCATCACCAACGCCGGTACTGCAATTGCAGCCATGTCCTGCATCCCCGTCCAAAAGAAACCGAGAAAGAAACGGGTCGCTGCCACAATGTTTGGCATTACGACACCCTGTGTAGAGGCCTGCCGCCAGATTCTGACGGCAGAGGGCTATGACTTTTATTCCTTCCATGCCAACGGCATGGGAGGGCCGGCCATGGAGACGCTGATTGCCGAGGGAGAATTTGACCTTGTGCTGGATATTACTACAACGGAGCTGCTGCAGGATATGCTGGTTCCGGGTACCGGCTGCAGTACACGGGTAGAGGCTGCCGGACGCATTGGCATTCCGCAAATCGTATGCCCGGGCGCCTTGGACTCCACCAACATTTTCTATTTGGATGCAGCGCGCTTTCCGGGTCGGAAAATGCATCAGCACAATGCCGAGGTCTACCTGATGCGCGCACGTCCGGAGGATGAGGCTGCCGTAGGCACCTGCCTTGCGGAAAAGCTCAATCAGGCAATCGGTCCTGTGCGGGTTGTGGTGCCTATGGGTGGATTTTCAAAGCTGAGCACCTGGCTGCCGGATTCGGAAGCAGACCGGGCAATGCTGGAAACGCTGCAGAAGGCGCTTAGACCGGAGATCCCATTGATCGTCAGCGACCAGACGATCAACGCCCCGGCCTTTGCGGGGCTGCTCTGTCAACAGGTCAGGGAAATGCTTCCACTTTATTGAAAGAGAAAAATACCATGGATAAAGAAAAACAAACGGCTTCCCTGGTTGCACCCAGAAAGCGATTTCAAAGGGAGCAGATCCAAGGAGCATTATCGGAGCGTATCCGAAAAAATCAGGCGATCCTGGCGGTAGACGCAGGAATTGGACTGGTGTCTAAAATGGCGGAGAATGCAGGAATTCCTCTCATTTTTGCAACTGCGGAATCCCGGCTGCGAATGATGGGGCTTCCGTCCTGCAGCGCCTATGTTGCAATGCGCAATGCAAATGATCTTTCTATAGAGGCAGTGCAAAAAGCAGCCAGAATGGCGCGCCGCACTCCGGTCCTGGCTGGGGCTTGCCCGGGAGACCCCATGCGGGAACCTTATGACCTGCTGCTTCAGATGAGAGAGCTCGGTGCAGACGGCATCCTTGTGGGCCTGCCGGGGGGAAACGGCTTTGGGCCAAAGCTGGATCAGGATGTGGCGGGAAGCGTACTGAACGCCCAGGCAGACCTGGAACTGATTGGCCTCGCTTCGGAATTGTCCTTTTATACGGCGGCAGTGTGCTACGATGCTTTGTTTGCGGTGAAGGCAGCGGAGCAAGGAGTGGATCTGATTGTTGCACATGCAGGCTTTACTGTGAGCGGTTTTTCCGGCGCTTGTCCGGGAAAGGCGAGAGATATGCAGCAGACAATTGAATTCGTCCGGGAATTGGCAGAGGTGGTGCGGAAAATCGACCCCCATATCCCAATCCTGTGCCATGGGGCCTGCCTGAATACGCCGGAGGCTGTGCAGAAGTGCATGAATGAAACCGGAGTGCAGGGCTTTTGGGGCGGCTCCGTGTTTGATCGGATCCCTATGGAGACAGCAATCGGCGGCACCGTATCCGAGTTGAAGGCTCTGCGTCTGGATGCCATGGAGGGTCAGGCATGAGGTATATGGAAAAGAAAGCACTGGTGGAGAAGCTGCGTAGCAGTGTTCGGCAGGGAATCCCTATTATCTTGGCGGGGGCAGGCTGCGGTCTGTCGGCAAAGGCAGAGGAAGCCGCCGGTGCGGATCTGATCATGGCTTATAACAGCGGTATTTACCGCATGGACGGTCATGTTTCCCTGGTTGGCTATCGCTATTACAGCGACGGAAACCAGGACACGCTGAATCTGGCACGGGAACTGATGGGCGCCGTTTCCCACACGCCCGTCATCGCCGGAGTCTGTGCGGATGATCCCTGGCGGGAGAAGGAACGTTTCTTGGAGCAGCTGATGGAGTTGGGTTACAGCGGAATCACCAATGTTCCAAGCATTGCCGGTGCGGCGATGGCGAGGGGCTCTGTGTTTGGCGCGGATGCCCGGTATTATGGCATGGGTGCTGCAGCAGAGCTGGATATGGTCCGCAGATGCAGAAAAAAAGATATGTTTACGGCCATGTACGCCTATAATGCAGAGGATGTCCGCATCCTGGCAGGCGAAGGTGCAGACCTGATCAGCGTACACGTTGGCGGCACAGCAGGCGGAAGCACAGGTTCCCTGGGGGAGAAACTGCTGCCGCTGGAGGCGGCTGCAGCCATGACGGACAGATGCTTTGAGATCGCAATGCGGGAAAATCCGGAGGTTTTGCTGGTCACCCACGGAGGACCCTTTGAAGATCCGGAGGCAATGCGGTATTGCTTTGCCCATGCAAGGTGCCATGGTTATATTGGTGCATCCGGAATCGAGCGGATCCCTGTGGAAAAAAGACTGACAGAGGTCTATGCTGCCTATGGCGCTTTGAAAACAGGGAATATGCAGCCATGAAAAAAGTACATTATGCCTGGGTGAATGTGCTTGTATGCGTTCTGGTCCTCTTTGCCTGCTTCTGAGTTTATCAATACGTCCCAAATAGCACCTACTCCCCAAAAAAACGGAAAAATACTGAAAATAT
>ENA-UESI01001144-UESI01001144.1-human-gut-metagenome-genome-assembly--contig:-NODE-1144-length-18333-cov-5.037741_pt1 | contig 18333 bp, 15 predicted proteins | sample MGYA00243005_ERZ508006 | MGnify/ENA primary metagenome ERZ508006 (study PRJEB26167, sample SAMN06115436) | human gut metagenome | host: Homo sapiens | place: China:Shandong | collected 2015-06-10... | reverse complement strand
ATATTTGAGTTATCTCTTAAGCGGAAAAAATCCTCCAGATTATTGCGGTATTTATTAAGGATTACAATTCCTTTGCCAGCTGCACACCGGCCTGCTCTCCCTCTTCTCTGGTCATGTCCGCCCGGTATCTTGCCAGTACTTCGTCCGTCACGTCGATGCCTGCCATCTCGTTCTTCATAAAGGTGGCATTTTTAAGACTCACGAAAGGCATGATCCCGCAGAGAATCCTTGCTCCGGTCTCCTCTTTGATCCGGCGCACTCTGTCGGCACTCTCCTGTGTGGAAATGGGCTGTGTCAGAAAAAAGGTGGCTCCCGCCGCCATTTTCTTCTTCACTCTGCCGATCTCCACCTCAAGATTACGCCTGCCCTGATTGATGGCTCCGCCGTAGCTGGCCGGAGCCTGCGTGAACTGCTCCTCGTTCATATCCGCCAGAATCTGCATCAGTCCCACAGAATCAAAGTTGAACACACTCTTCACCGTGGTCCGCACCATGGAAGGAATGGGGTCTCCCGTGATCACAAGGAAATTGTGAATCCCATTGATATAAGCTCCTAATAACTGGGAGCGCATAGCGATGGCATTTTTATCCCGGCAGCAGATATGGGGCATGACACACATACCGGTCTCTCTTGCCACCTTCTCCGCCATAAGAATGGAATCTGCTCTGGTACGTCCAGAAGGAGAATCCGGGAAAGTCAGCACATCCACTCCGCTCTTCTGTAGCAGATGTGCCGCATCCATCAGTTTTTCGTCATCGATTCCCATGGGAGGTGCCAGTTCCACGGCGATCAGCTTTCGGTTCCTGCCCTCCGCCTCTTTGGTATGATAAAAAGAACGGTCTTCCTTCGGTGCCTGCTGTTTCTCCGGTTCTGTGTCTTTTTTTGCCTGTGGGTACTGGGTCAGATCCAGCTTTCCGGCAAGCTCCGCGATATATTCCGGTGTCGTACCGCAGCAGCCGCCTGCCATATCCACTCCAAGGGCAGTCATCTGCTGCATTCTGTCCACAAAATAGTCTTTGTTATCCCCGGTGAAGAGCATACGGCCGGTGACCATCTGAGGATACCCCGCATTGGGAAGGGCTGTGAGAAGTTTTCCTTCCGGTTTTTCCAGTATCTGCAGGATCCGGTGCATATGGGACGGACCCACACCGCAGTTAAAGCCCACGGCATCGATTTCCTTTGCCTCACCCGCTCTCTGTAAAAGCTTTCTGGCACTTAATCCTGCATTGCTGTAGCCGAACTGGTTTACAGAGAATTGTACCGTAATAAATGCCTGTTCCCCGATCATTTTGATCGCAGGCAGGAGCTCTTCCATCTCGGAAAAAGTTTCAAAGACAAAAAAGTCCGCTCCCTCTTCCAGAAAAATATTACAAATTTCTTCATATTCTCTGCTTAAAGCATCTTTCTGTGCCATGGCCTCCCCTGGAATCTGGCCAATGTCCGCCGCTATGTAGATCTCTTTCGTCTCTCCGGTGGTCTCTCTCCACTCTGCCACTGCTTCCCTTGCCAGTCGAAGCCCACTGCGCAGTGTCTCTCCGATCTGTTCCCGGGGTATATCCATGCAGAAGCTGTTAGCAGCAAAGGTATTGGTTCGTAAAATCTGTGCTCCTGCTTCCAGATACTCTCTGTGGATCTCTTTTACCCGCTCCGGAGCCTCCAGATTCGCCAGCTCCGGCAGCTGCCTCGTGTCGTATTTTCCTCCGTAATAAGTGCCGAAAGCTCCGTCAAACAGAATCTTTTTCTGTTGGATTCTTTCACGAATCTGTTCTTTGGTGTATTTTGTATTGTTCATATCTGTATCCTTTTTTGTTTTATTTTTAACGATGCCTGTTTACCAAAACGAGCAGGTCTGCATCTGCAAACCTGCTCGTTAACTAGAATAGCATATATTTTTCTAAAAAAACAGTAGCAAATTTAATCACATTGCCGATTCTTTTTGAGGTGAGAGAACGGATACGAACTCAAAATAATTCTCCTCTCATGGTTATTTTCTTACTTTCACTTTCCATCTTTTGTCACGTCACTTTCCTTGCTGTTATAATTATAAAATTCAAAACAGAAATCATTATAGTTCCGTAACTTTATTTTTTTCAATCCATAATTTGTATAAAAATATGCGAAAAAAGCCTCCCGAAATTTCTCCCGGGAGGCTTAAAATATCTACAGTACAAGTCAATGATTACATCAACTTTCTAAACAGCTCGGTCAGATCCTCGATGCTTGCATCCTTGGGGTTACCGGGTGCGCAGGCATCTGCATGTGCGGACTCTGCCAGGAAAGGAAGATCCTCTTCCTTCAGTGCTTCCAGCTTGGAAGGAATTCCTACATCCTCGGACAGCTTGCGAACGGCATCTACAGCAGCCTTACGATAGGTTGCCTGATCCATCTGGTCTACACCTTCCACTCCCATAGCACGAGCGATCTCACGATACTTTTCACCGGTGCAGTCAGCATTGTACTCCATAACGATGGGGAGCATCATTGCGCAGGCTACACCATGAGGGGTATCATAGACAGCACCCAGAGTATGTGCCATGGAATGGGCGATACCAAGACCTACGTTGGAGAAGCCCATACCTGCAATGTACTGACCCAGAGCCATGCCTTCACGGCCTTCCTTGGTATTGGCTACCGCGCCGCGCAGGGACTTGGAAATGATCTCGATTGCCTTCAGGTGGAACATATCGGTCATCTCCCATGCCGCCTTGGTGGTGTAACCTTCGATAGCGTGGGTCAGAGCATCCATACCGGTAGAAGCAGTCAGTCCCTTGGGCATAGAAGACATCATCTCGGGATCTACCACAGCGATGATGGGCATGTCATGAGGATCTACACAGACGAATTTACGCTTGCGCTCTACATCGGTGATAACGTAGTTGATCGTAACCTCAGCTGCGGTACCGGCTGTGGTGGGTACTGCGATGATGGGTACACAGGGTTTCTTGGTAGGTGCTACGCCTTCCAGGCTGCGTACATCTTCGAATTCAGGGTTGGCAATGATGATACCGATGGCTTTGGAGGTATCCATGGAAGAACCACCACCGATGGCGATGATATAATCTGCACCGGATGCCTTGAAAGCAGCCACACCGTTTTTCACATTGTCAATAGTAGGATTAGCCTTAATATCGGAATAAATTTCATAAGCAAGACCTTCCTTGTCAAGCAGTCCGGTTACTTTTCCGGTCACACCGAACTTGATCAGGTCGGGATCGGAACATACGAATGCCTTCTGAAAAGCATGAGCCTTTGCTTCGGTTACGATTTCTGCAATTGCTCCTGCACCGTGATAAGAGGTCTGGTTGAGCATAATTCTGTTTGCCATGATACATAATCTCCTTTCGACATAAAAACAATCTTATTGATAATTTTATTCTAACTGCAAACATCGCATAAAGAAAGTGACAGTTTGCCCCGACTGTCACTTTTTACAGAAAGTTCACAATGTGTACATCTATTTTAGTAATTTTTCACAAATATTTTTGGTGATTTTTTCACTACCGCAATACACCCAACTGCTGAAATAATTCTGTCACCGGCATAGGAAGTGCACTTACCAACAGCGCCGCCATCTGCTCCGGCGTTCTCTCCCTCGGAGCGAAAATCCATTCCACAGTCATATCAATAGATCCTCTGCAATAAAGCTGCAAGGGAAATAAAAGGTTCTCTTCAAGCTGTCTGCCGGTCTTACGCCTGATCAGCTGTGTATAGAAATTCAGGATCAGCTCGTAGTCATGTTCCTTTAGAGAATTATGATCATCCGATCGGAATGCCCCAGCAAAAAAGACTCTCTCATTTTGAATGAATTCAAACTTTCTGGTCAGTCCTTCGTATACAGTAAGTCCGTCTCCCATCTGGGCAAAAGATTCCAGTAAGAGCTTATCAAAATACCAGTTGATCAGGTCATATTTGTCCTGAAAGTTCCGGTAAAAAGTCTGCCTCGTCACGCCGCAGGTCTGCACGATCTGCGTCACGGTCATGGCATCGGTGCCGGAAGCTGCCATACACTTTTTCGCCGCTTCCGCCAGGCGGTATTTTGTTTTATCCGCTGAAGTTTCTTTTGTACTCATGCTGTCACACCTCTACGGTACTACCGGTTTCGACTTTCCATAGCTTTCCGGTAATTCTGCTTCCAGTAAAGCCGCTGCATCTCTGACGCAGTCGATGCATTCTCTCTTTACAATGCCATCGTTGATGCCTTTTAATTCCTTACAGATCACGGTTCCGTTCTGCTCCTTGAAGCTCTGAATTATCCTTCTGGACCCTTGCATGGTCTTCTGCGGATTTTTATTGATCAGTCCCAGTACATTGACCGCTCCGATGACAGCTCCGCAGGTGGCTTCCATGCTGCCACCGATACCTGCCGCAAAGCCCTGGGTAAGATTCCTAGCCGTCTCTTCATCAATTCCCGCCAGATCACAATACGTGCATGCCACTGCCTGCGCACAATTGTAGCCACACATTTTTCTTTCTGCTGCTTTTTCTACTCTTGATTCCATAACTGTTGTTCCTTCTTCTGTTTATATTTTTCCAATAATCATCTGTAGTGTATTTTCTGTTATGTATTATATCAGAAATAAATCTAAGACGCCATCGTCATAATTTTCTATCTTTACATTTCTCCCAAACTGTTCTAAGTGTATAAATAATTCCTACAAATTTCAAAATCATGTTGACATTGCTGTGGGAAGATGTTATTATCATTCTTGCGTGATGCGAGATAGTAATTATTTTGTGTCGCTATGCGGAAGTGTCGGAATTGGCAGACGAGCAAGACTAAGGATCTTGTGGTAGCAATACCGTGTGGGTTCAAGTCCCATCTTCCGCATTATTTTTTTACTTTAAAAAGCTCAGGGATAGGGTGTTCCTGAGTTTTTTTCATTTGTAAAAATAATGATATTAGGGTGAGACTCTTTCAAGCTGCCTTCTCTCTGTGAATAATCTACCAAGGATGTCTCCGTGGTTGTTTCTGTAAGTTCTACTTGTGCAGATTCAACAGTAGTGGGAATGGGTTCTGCTGTCGCTGTAGTTTCCTGTTTTCCGCAGGAAGCAAACGATAAAATACATATTGTCATCAGTGCTAAAATAATTTTTCTTTTCATAGTCTGTTCCTCGCTCTATAAAATCAATTACTCTTCTATACCACCGCACTACTCACTTTCTTCAATTACATCAGGCGATTTTTCCAGCCTTTTAAGCCATTTGGTTATCGATCCGTTCTGAAGGACCCCTTCCAGTGCTCCACTGCAGAATCTTTCCGCCCTAACCGCCCCATAATCAAATCCAGTACAGCCTGTCCATTCAGTTCATCTATGTTGGCATTAGACATCTCAGTATTCCTTCGCAATCTCTTCCTCAATTCCATACATCGTCTTAAATGTCTCAAGATCCTCTGCCCTGCGGATCAGCATGACTTCTTCGAATTTTCCCGTATGGATATCCTTGAATCCCGCCACCTGTTCGCCGTTGCAGATGCTGGCTTTGATGACAGGTTTTTGATTGCTCCGGTCGTAAGTCTTCTTTTCGCTTTTCTTTGAAAAAAGTATCATTCTGATTCCTCCAGTGCTGCTTTTACCATCCGTTCAAAGGATTGTGCGAACCTCTCGTCATCCTCTCCTGTCCGCTTCTTCGGACCTTTGAAATGTTTTTTCTGAGAAGCACGTCTTGCCTTTTTATTCAGATGTCTTTCCATGAGCATCTGATCAATATTCTCATCCGTGTACCATTTGCCGGACTGGTGGATTGCGTAGGCTCCCTTACCAAGTGCCATAGCTGCCACGCCATAATCCTGAGATACCACGATATCTCCCCTGTGGCATAGACTGATCAATTTATAATCCACTGCATCCGCGCCGGCTCCCACGACTATCACCTCACTGTAACCGGAAGTCAGCACATGGTTAGTATCACACAGAAGTGTTACCGGAATCTGATATTTTATTGCTGTTTTTTCCACTATGTCCACCACCGGACAGGCATCCGCATCCACATAAATCTGCATAAGAAAATTCTACACCGCCTTTCTTATACTTAAAATTATAGCGGCTTTATCCTATGTTTACAAGTTACTTTCCTGTGGGAATCGACTATTGAATGCTGGGCGGAGCGCTACTCCGCCAGATACATCTTCAGGCTTCCTTCCACCGCATCCATGGCTTCCTCCACACTCGCCTGCCCGTTTAGGTATGCCTGTAAGCTCTCGGTCAGGGAAGTCTCGATCTGAGTGTCTTCCTTGAGGCACAGGGTTGCAGTCTTGCATAGATCCATCAGCTGTTTTGCGGTCTCCTCAGAGTAGGCTTTGATAGCGAACTCTGCGGTACTGCCGTCGATATCATAGGTGGTATAGGCTTCCGCCATGCTGCGGTCTGCTGCAGCCTGCGTCTCCAGCGCTTTGGCATTAACGGGGAATCCCTCATAGGTATCCACGCTCTGCAATTCTTCGGACAGAGCAAACCGTAGGAAATCCTTTGCGATCTCCACGTGTTCACTCCGGCTGTTGATTCCAATGACCATCTTCGGATAAAATGCATTTTCCACGGATACCACATTGGCATTCAACAGTTCTGCCACAGCATAGGGTGTCATTGCCTGATTAAAGCCGTCAGTCTCCTGAAGTACCAGCTTCACATCAGATCCCAGATCCCAGATATTCGCTGCACGACCTTCTTTTCTGGAAGGCAGGATACCGCAGTTATCCGCAATCTTCTTCAAATCTTCCAGCCATGGGCGTAAGGTATCACGATTCACCTGACGGTTCTGTAAAATATCATCCACGATCAACGGATAGAACTCTTCCACCAGTTCGCCGCAGGTACGGTCTCCCATATAACTCTCCGTCTTTCCGGATACCGCCTTTGCAATAGCGTCCATGCTGCTCATTTCCTCCGGCTGCACATCCCTGCCGACAGCTAACAATAATCCGAATTGCAGCGGCACCGCATACCGTCTTCCATCCGCCTCTTCATAGGCTGTTGTGATGTTGGAAAGCAGGGTTCCGTCCTCTTCCATGGGTTGCAATATCTCTTGCAGATTAAACAGCAATCCCTTAGAGGCATATGTGTCCAGTTTCAGATGATCCATCACCATGAGATCCGGTCCGTTGCCGGAGGTCAGGGAAGTGTTAAGATCCTGATAGATCTGCTGATAATCCGCATTTCCGCTGTATTTATCCGTCATGGAGATTGCCGCATCCACATGGATCAGTACCTCCGGATGCTGCTTATGATACTGCACCGCAGCCTGCTGTAAAAAGAAGCTCTCCTCTACGGTATACAGTGTCAGTTCTTCGGTCACCTCTGTCACCGCATCGGGATCGTATCGGTAAATCATTATTTTATCCCCGCTCTCACTTCCAAACCACGCGTATACACTGCCGTCCGACAATGCCACAATATCCCTGCACCACTGATCTGACAGGGAAAAACTGGTATCGATTCCCTGAAGCAGCTTCTGCCAGTTGGTATCTCCCGCGTCGCAGCGGAAGAATCCGTCCGCATCCGCCGCATAGACTGTGCCGTCTCCCAGCACACTGAAATAAGCAGAGCTGTAGCTGTCCTGGGAAAAGGGAATCTCTCCCTTAGATTTTGCCCCATTGCTTCCGTCCAGCTGCATCTGCAACAGACCGTTCACGTTCCCCTGTTCATCCGTCTGTGCCAGATACAACGTATCTCCCACAGCACTGACCCACTTATTATCCGACAGACTGCCACTGTCAGCCAGGCTGTCGCTCTCCTGGCTGCTCACCAGGCTTCCGTCCTGTGCCAATACAACATCCAGGGAAAAATAAGACAGTCCCACTAACAATCCGTCCTCTGTCAGTGTCACATACTGCGGCGTATCATAGAACCGATAGCCATCCATATCCATAGGCTCCAGCCACTTCTGTGGTGTAATATCTAGCGCACTGCCGCCCGCTTCCTTCCACAGATGTGCGGAAGAGCTCTCCTCATCCCGGTAACAGTTGCCGTACAGGTACTGATTCCCCTCCGCATCCTGCAACAGTGTAAAACTGTCACTGCTCTCCAGACCCTTTCCCTCGGGAAGCGCCTTCAGCCAGTCCTTCGTCACTTCCGTCAGAGTATCCCCTTCGCCCAGCATCCATTCCTCTAAAGAGACCTGACCTTCTGCGCCTCCTGCCACGAGAAAATGTAATTCATCACCCGAACGGAAGATCTGGCTGATATTTTTGTCCTTCCATTCCTCCGGAAGTGAGAGTTCCGTCTCTACATATCGCCCTTTCTGCACTTCATCAGGTGACGCTGCAATCTGCAGATCGTTCTTCTTCCCGCACCCGGTGAACAGTCCCATGACGATTGCCATACAGGTCGCCAGTGCGATTCCTTTTTGCATGTTATTGTTGTTAAAGTAGTTTCTGTTTCGCATCTTAATATCCAGTCCCTTCCCGTAATCTGTAAATTTGCCATTCCACAGCTTTTTCTTACAGGAAAAGTATAGTGGTTTCTTTTTTAAGATAACAGTAGGCATGGTTTAAGATGCCATTAGCACCTCTTTAAGATTTGTTTAATTTGCTCACACAAAAACGGAACCGGCACAAACGCCGATTCCGTCTTCTCCGGGAACCCTTTTAGGAATTCAATATCTTCATAAATTCTTCTCCGGTAATGGTCTCTTTTTCATATAAATACTGAGATAGTTCATCCAGTTTAGTGCGATTTTCCAGCAAGATCTGCCCTGCCTTCTCATGCTGCTTCTTCACCAGTTCCACCACTTCCTTATCGATGGCTGTCTGGGTCTCCATGGAACAGGTCAGGGAAGCATCCCCACCCAGATACTGGTTCGTCACGGTCTCCATGGCTACCATGTCAAAATCTTTGCTCATACCGTAGCGGGTGATCATACCTCTGGCAAGCTTGGTAGCCTGTTCGATATCATTGGAAGCTCCGGTGGTCACAGATCCGAAGGCGATCTCTTCCGCAGCACGTCCGCCGGTCAATGTAGCGATCTTGTTCTCCATCTCTTCCTTGCTCATCAGATAATGATTGCCTTCCTCTTCCACCTGCATGGTATAACCCAGTGCACCGGAGGTACGGGGCACAATGGTGATCTTCTGCACCGGTGCGGAATTGGTCTGCTTCGCTGCCACCAGTGCGTGTCCGATCTCATGGTATGCCACGATCCGCTTTTCCTTATCTGTAAGGATGGCATTCTTTTTCTGATAACCGGCAATGACTACTTCAATACTCTCTTCTAAGTCTGCCTGGGTTGCGAACTTACGTCCATCTCTGACTGCCCTAAGAGCTGCCTCGTTGACGATATTGGCAAGCTCTGCGCCGGAAGCTCCGGAAGCCATACGGGCGATTTTATTGAAATCTACATTATCTGCGACTTTGATCTTACGGGCATGCACTTTCAGGATTTCTTCTCTTCCTTTCAGGTCGGGAAGCTCTACCGGCACACGTCTGTCAAAACGACCGGGACGTAACAGTGCAGGATCCAGACTCTCCGGACGGTTGGTGGCCGCCAGGATGATAACACCGTTGTTGCCTTCGAATCCATCCATCTCGGTCAACAGCTGGTTCAATGTCTGTTCTCTCTCATCGTTTCCGCCCACCTGTCCGTCACGCTTTTTACCGATGGCATCAATCTCATCGATAAATACGATACAGGGAGCCTTTTCCTTCGCCTGTTTGAACAGGTCTCTGACCTTGGACGCACCCATACCCACGAACATCTCCACGAATTCCGAACCGGACATGGAGAAAAAGGGAACATTGGCTTCTCCGGCTACTGCCTTGGCTAACATCGTCTTACCGGTTCCGGGAGGGCCTACTAAGAGGATACCCTTCGGCATGGAAGCACCGATCTCTTTGTATTTGTCGGGGTCATGCAGGTATTCCACGATCTCTGTCAGATTTTCCTTCGCCTCGTCCTCTCCTGCCACATCAGTGAACTTGATACCGTTGGAAGACTTCACATAGACCTTCGCATTGCTCTTGCCCATGCCTCCCATGCCGAACATCATGGAATCGCCGCCGGCCTTTTTCGCCATCTGGCGGTACATCAATTGCCCGAAGCCAATAATGATAATCAACGGCAGCAGCCAGCTGATCAGGAAGCTTAAAACCGGCGATGCTTCCTCCACGATCTCACTGGAGAATTTTGCCCCGCTGTCATACAGTCTCTGCGTTCTGTCCGGATCATCCATCAGACCGGTCTTGTAGATGGTCTTGTCATCTTTTGCCGTGAATACGATCTGATTGTCCTGGACCTGTACCTCATCGATCTGTTTATCATAAGTCATCTGCATAAAAGTGTTGTAATCCACTTCCTTCACTGCCCTCTGTACGATCTGCGGTACCAGAAGACTGTTGATCAGGATAATCACGATCAATGCAATCATATAATAGAATATGAACGGTTTTTTGTTTGGTTGTTTGACTTCCTGCATACATTTTCCCTTTCTCATTCTTGTATTATTGTCCAAAACTGTTGTAATAAATCAATCATAGCCACTTTTCATCAGACAATCAATGGATATTCTCTTACCTTATTCTAAAAAAAGAATAAACTTGTGCGGCAAAAAAGCTACGTTTTTACCAATCTGTTTCTTTCCCTTCCGTTGCAAAAGAGAGACAATTAGGATAGATTCCGGAATGTAAAAGGAGGTACTGCAGATGCAACATGATAATAAAAAAATATGGAAATTCCTCGGAAAACTATTGTTTGTCTGCCTGTTACTTGGCATCCTGTATTACAGTTTTCGGGGCTCTATAGGAGACATGCTCACAGAACTTTCTCATGTCTCCTCCCGGGTGATCCTTCTGCTGTTTCTGACAGTGATCCTCTATCACGTCTGCGAAGGATGCATCACCTGGATGATCGTCCGCAAAACACACCCGGAATATACTTATTGGAATGGCTTCTGCAATGCATTTTATACTTCCTTCTACAAGACAGCTACTCTGGGAAGCGGTTCCGGCATTGCAGCCATCTACTACCTGAATAAAGCCGGCATCCCGGTCCCCAATGCCACCGGCATGTACTTTTTTCAGTATATTGTCCACAAGGTCTCCATGGCAGTCTACAGCCTGCTGCTGTTTTTACTGACCTATGATTTTATCCATGCTTCTTTCGCGGATTATCAGGCTTATATCCTTCTGGGATTTCTGGGTGTCTGTGTGATCGCCAGCGCTCTTCTGGCAGTAGCCACTATTCCATGGATGCAGACCGTATGTAATCTGCTGGCCAAGCGTCTGGAACAAAAGCACCCCGTCTGGGGTGAAAAACTCACCGGTGCCGGACATAAGCTGGCATTGCTGCAGGCAGAGAGTCTTTCTCTGTTAAAGGATCCCTTGCTGCTCCTTCGTCTGTTCCTGTGTAATCTTCTGAAATTCACCAGCTGGTATATCCTCCCCTGGTTCGTCTTCAGCGGTTCTTCCGCTACAGGAGACCTTCCCTTCACAGCTCTGCAATGCTTTTCCATGACAGCCCTGAGCCAGTCTCTGGCCGGAGTGATTCCCACTCCAGCCGGCATCGGTTCCGTGGAAGCAGTCTTTGTCCTGTTGTTCCGTCGTCTTCTGCCGGAGGCAAAAGCCCTGTCCGCCGTGGTACTCTACCGCTTTGATACCATGCTTTTACCCTGTGCCATCGGAGCCCTCTTTGTGCTGGGTGAAAAAATCAGTTCCTTCCGCAGAAAAAAGGCCATAACAGACGGATATGATTCATAAAAATGCCATACACAAAATAAGCCACAACACAATTCTCTGTGCTGTGGCTTTCATTTTTCATTATGTTATGTTCGTTACCGCAATGCCATTAAGTATTATTTTCTCTGCAGGAAGTCAGGAATCTTCAGAGACTTCTCTTCTACAGAGCTTCTGATATCTGCAGGCTTGTGGATACCGGGCACGGGCTGTACCGGTCTGCCCTGAGTCGGTCCTGCCGGGGTCGTGGGCGGCAGATTCGCTCCCTTCAGAGAGTTGGGGGGCATATGGGTTCCGGGCTGTCTGAATGCAGCGCCTCCTCCCAGACGATTCTGTACACCGTTATTGGCCTTGTCTTCCAGACCGGTAGCAATAACCGTAATGGTGCAACTGTCGGACTTGGACTCATCATACATGGCACCGAAGATAATATTTACATCGTCTCCTGCCAGCTCCTGAACATAGCTTGCCGCATCGGAAGCATCTGCCAGGGTAATGTCACCGGAAATATTGATGATAACATGGGTAGCACCGGAAATCGTAGTCTCTAACAGAGGGCTCTCCACTGCCATCTTGACAGCTTCCATAGCCTTGTCATCGCCCTTGCCTTCACCGATACCGATGTGAGCAATACCCTTGTCCTTCATAACCGTCTGTACATCTGCGAAATCCAGATTGATAACTGCGGGAACATTGATCAGGTCAGTGATTCCCTGTACTGCCTGCTGCAGTACTTCATCAGCCTTCTTCAAGGCTTCCGGCATGGTAGTACGTCTGTCCACAATCTCCAGAAGCTTATCATTGGGGATTACGATCAGGGTATCCACGTGTTCCTTGATACGCTCGATACCGTTTAATGCATTGACCATACGGGCTTTTGCTTCAAAACGGAAAGGCTTCGTTACCACACCAACGGTTAAGATGCCCATATCCTTTGCAAGCTTGGCCACTACCGGAGCAGCTCCGGTTCCGGTACCGCCGCCCATACCACAGGTGACGAATACCATGTCTGCACCCTTCAGAGCTGCGGAAATCTCTTCTGCACTCTCCTCGGCTGCTTTCTCACCGATCTCAGGCTTGGCTCCCGCACCAAGACCCTTGGTCAGCTTCTCACCGATCTGTAACAGTTTCGGAGCTTTGCAGAGCTGCAATGCCTGCTTATCGGTATTCACCCCGATAAAATCCACTCCGTCAATTTTCTCATCTATCATTCTATTTACAGCGTTGTTACCCGCGCCACCTACACCAACTACGATGATCTTGGCAGCTACATCCGCGTCATTCGTCTTAATCTCCAGCAAGGTTAGTTCCTCCTTTTAACCTTTTTCAACTTCACATAGACTATCATATAATCATTTTACAAATTTAGCAACCTATTTTTTCAAAATGTTTCACAAATGTTTCACGCGTCCGGTTTGAAGGTAAATTTACCCTTTCCTTCCTCGTAGTTTTCCATTTGCAGGGTTCCGCTCTTACCCTGTAACTTCTCCAGGAAGTCCGGCAGCAACTGCAGCTTGTCCTCTATATGGCTGTTGTCACTGCCCATGGACACCTTGATCTGTCCGAAGTAGATCGTAATGTCACCGGAAGAATGCAGATAGATCTTGTCCGCAGCCAGTGAATATTTGTTCAAAAGCTTTGTTAGATCCATGATCCTGGAAAACACCTGCGGATCCTCCACCGGCAGCTGCTCTCCCAGCACCACATGGTCAAAGGAAAGCCCCGTGATCTGCGGTATTCCCTGGGTGCGGATCCCGGAACTTTCCACCACATAGCCGTCTTTATCAAAATACATATAAGTATCCAGATATTTCACATATCCCGCCAGTGCTTTTTCATATACAGTGATCTTGATCGTGTCGGGTGCCAGAATCGATACATTCATCACATCCACAAAGGGAATGTCCTGAATCCCTCTGTCACGGTATTTCAGAGACAGATACAGGGAATTATCTCCCAAAGGTCCCGACATCACGATCTCCATGATCTCGTCCTCGGTATAATGCACATTGCCCTCCACATACACGGTACGTACCGTATACACGGAGTGCAATGCCACCGCACCACCGCCCAGTGCCAGCAGCAGGATGCCTATGATCACTATTCTTCTGATAATTTTGCTTCGGTCTCTATACACTGATGATCCGTGCTCCTAATTCTCTCAAGTCTCTGCAGATATTTTCATATCCGCGTTCTATAAAGTGCTGTCCTGTCACGAAACTCTCGCCTTCTGCCGCAAGCCCCGCCAGAACCAGTGCCGCACCGCCGCGAAGTTCACAGGCTTCCATCCGGCTTCCCCGTAAATGCTCCACTCCGGTGATCACGGCATGTCTTCCGTCCTTCAGAACAATCTCTGCTCCCATGCCCTTTAGCGGTTCCGCAATACGAAAACGATTCTCGAAAATATTCTCTTCAATGCAGCTGCATCCTTCCGCTTTCGTCAGCACCGCCATTGCCACCGACTGCAGATCCGTGGGAAACCCCGGGTAAGGTCCGGTCCGTAAATACGGTATGGCCTGCGGTCTTTTGGAACACTGTACGAACAGACCTTCCTCCGAGGTGATACACTGTGCACCCATTTTTTCCGCCACAAAGGTCACCGCTTCCATCTGCTCCCAGGGAGCCTCTGTCAAAAGTACACTGCCTCCACAGCCGATACAGGCGAACAGATATGTCCCGGCTACAATCCGGTCTGACGGAACTGTGTACCGTGTACTATGAAGTGGTCTGTCACCATGAACCAGAAGTTCCGATCCTCCAATCCCCTCAATCTGTGCACCACATGCCGTCAGAAATTCGCACAATGCCGTCACCTCCGGTTCTCTGGCGGCCCCCAGTATCCTGGTGTCTCCATCCGCCTTCACCGCAGCCAGCAAAATATTCTCCGTAGCTCCCACACTGGGAAACTCCAGTGTGATCTCTGCCCCGTGCATTTTCCCATCCTTCACCTGTGCAGACAGAAGCCCTTCTTCCTCCCGGAATTCGACGCCCATCTGCTGTAGTGCCCTGATGTGCAGATCGATCGGCCGTTCTCCGATGACGCACCCACCCGGATGCTCCATGGTCACATAACCACATCTTCCCAGCAATGCTCCCAACAGGCACAGAGATGAACGCATTCCGGTGATAGCTTCCCCCTGCATCCGTCTGGCCTCCGCTCTCTCGCAGGGAAGTTCTTCATTTTCTCCCGGCTGTACCCGGATCCCTTTTTCCTGCCAGTGCACCAGACATCCCAGTTCCCGAAGCAGATGCACAAAACGATGTACATCTGCAATACGTGGGCAGTTCTGAATATAGGATACTTCATTGGTAAGAAGCGTTGCCGCCAGGATCGGAAGTGCCGCATTCTTTGATCCCTGTATGCGTACCTTCCCCTGCAGCGGAATGCCTCCCTGCATGCGGATTCCTTTCATACAGCACCATCCCCGTTTTTATGATAATCTTATCTTATGTAGGAAAGCACTGTTTCGTACCATGTCTTCTGAATATGTATTTTTCTACAGCTCTTTTAACTGGATCCGGCGCGCCACGCTTAATACCAGTCCGATCTCCGACAGCAAAAACAATGCCGAAGAACCACCGTAACTGATAAACGGCAGGGAAATTCCGGTGTTGGGAATGGAGTTGGTAACTACGGCAATGTTTAAGATCGCCTGGATCGCGATATGTCCCATAACGCCCACCACCAGCATGGCGCCGAACAGGTCCGGTGCATTGTTGGCAATGACCATCATTCGCCATAAGAGCATAATGAACATGAGAATAATGGCAACCGCTCCGAACAATCCCAGTTCCTCGCAGATAATGGAGAAGATCATGTCGTTCTGCGCCTCGGGCAGGAAGCTTAACTTCTGCATACTCTGCCCCAGTCCCTTGCCCCAGATGCCACCGCTTCCGATGGCATACAATGCCTGCAGGGTCTGGAAACCTTTATCCTGTGCCTGACTTTCCGGGTTCAGCCACGCCTGGATTCTTGCCAGACGGAACTTGCCACCGATCTTATCTCCCAACTGTACGACTGCGACTACCAAAAGTCCAGCCGCCGCCAGTACGCTGCCTCCCATGATGATGAATTTCTTGTAATCCGGGCTTGCCACGAATACCATCAGCACCGCAATACCCATAATAATAATGGCGGAACTCAAATTATCCGTAATGAGGTACACCGATGCTGCGATCGGCAGGGGTGCCGCCATCATGGTAAAGAAGCCTTTCATGGTACGGACGCTTTTTCCCATCTTGCATACCAGACTTGCCAGGAACAGGATCATACACAATTTCGCTACTTCCGCAGGCTGCAGGTTGAAGCCCGTATGTGGGATACCGATCCATCTGGTAGCGCCGTGGGAAGTGATACCCAGGGGTGTCTTTACCAGGAAGATCAGTATCATGGACACCACATATCCCAGGGTGGCAAACCGTTCCCAGAAGGTATACGGGATATTGGCAATGACCATCATGAAGACCAGACCAATGATATTGGCGATCAGCTGTTTCTTCATATAATAGGCGGCATCTCCATAGGAATCATAAGCCTCATAGGAGCTGGCCGAATAGATCATGATCAGTCCGAAGCCCAGTAAAAACAGCACAATAAAAAGCAGGCTGTAGTCAAAAAAGTATTCGGATTGTTGTTTCTTTTTACGTCTTCTTCCCCGCGTTTCCGCCATGCCTGCTTTTACTCCTTACTTCTGTTATGATTTCTTATTCCGCCAGTCCGCGTACATATTCCTTGAAAAGCTGTCCTCTGACTTCATAGTTCGGGAACATGCCCCAGCTTGCACAGGCCGGAGACAACAATACAGCGTCTCCCGGCTGGGCCAGTTCGGTACACAGCTTCAGGCATTCCTCATAAGTGTCCGCAAAACGGATCTTGTCAAAGCCATGCTTTCTGGCACATTCGGCAATCTTCTCTCTGGTCTGTCCGATGAGGACGAGGCATTTTACCTTGCCGTCAAAGCTGTCGATCCACTCATCGTACTCACTCTGCTTGTCATAGCCGCCGCCGATGAGAACCGTGGGCCTGCTCATGGCTTTGATGCCCTGAATAGCGGCATCGGGATTGGTTCCCTTGGAATCGTTGTAATAGTCCACACCGCCCTTGGTAGCCACGAATTCGATCCGGTGCTCCACCGCATGGAAACCGCGGATCACAGTAAGGATCGTCTCCATGGGCACCTGCATACCTTCTGCAATGGCTATAGCTGCCATGACATTTTCCACATTGCACAGGCCTACCAGATTCATATCCTTGTGAATATCCATCAGTTCGGTCTCTTCGCCGTTCACACTCTTGATAATCTTGTCTCCCCGCAGGAAGTAACCGTTTTCCAGCTCGTGATGGGAGGAGAACAGTACCGGAGTCGCAGGACATCTTCCTGCGAAATCTCTGGTATAATCATTGTCATAATTCAATACACAGATATCATTTTTTGTCTGGTGGGAAGCCACTGCTTCCTTGGCTGCCACATAGGCCTCCATGGTATGATGTCTGTTCAGGTGATCCGGTGTAATATTCAGGATGGCTGATACTACCGGATGGAATGTATGTATGGTCTCCAGCTGGAAAGAACTGATCTCTCCCACGGTGACACTATCCTTTGACGTCTTCGTTACTTCCAGTGTATAAGGGTTGCCAATATTACCCACTACAAAGGTCTTCTCCTCACCGAAATGAGCTTTCATGATCTCACCGGTCAATGTGGTGGTGGTAGTCTTGCCGTTAGTGCCGGTAATGGCGATCACTCTGCCTTGCTCCGCAAGGAATCCCAGTTCGATCTCTCCCAGGATCTGTACCCCGCGGTTCCTCATACGGTTCACCAGAGGAATATCCGTAGGTACTCCGGGGCTTAAAACGGCTGCCTGAATGCTCAGTTCTACCTCCTCCGGCAGTTCTCCGGCGATACAGACTGCCTTGCTTTCCCCGGGAAGCTTCGCCTCCAGATCTTCCTTTGTCAATTTATCACTGCTGTCATACAGAACCACGTCTGCATGGTATTTTTCCAATAAAGCCACTGCACCGATCCCGCTGATGCCGGAGCCGATGACCAGACATTTTTGTCCTTCTAACATTTTCCTTACCATACCTTTCTGTAAAAGTCCATTAGTTCATTATAACGCATTCCCTACAAATGGGGAAGAGATTTTTACAGGAGACTTACGCAAAGAAGCCCTCCAACATATATATGTCGGAGAGCTCCGGTTCATTCCAGTTTCTGTGTACAATAATCTTCGGTTCTACGCTTCTACGATCAGATATCTGCCGTCTCCGATATCGAACACTTCATCTGCCTCCAGAATCTCATCATCCACAGCGCCGTCCACATCCATGCCGGCCTCATCAAAATACTCAATGACATCCTCCACGGAATCTACCACGACTGCCATGCATTCTTCCAGAAAATCTTCTGCCTCATCCAATGTCTCTGCTACAGCTTCCGGAAAAAGCTGGAGCTGTTTGTCCAGGAAGCATTCCAGTACCGCATCATCATACTCTCGCATGCTATTACCTCCAAATTCTTACAAAAATGTCTTATTTATTTTCATAATAATATGGATATAAGATTACGTCAATTAGCAATTCGATATAGATGTAAATTGAGAGTTAGTGAAATACATTGGCAAAATCCACGAACTCCCGGAGCATGCGATACACATGTCTCGATGTAAG
>ENA-UESI01001143-UESI01001143.1-human-gut-metagenome-genome-assembly--contig:-NODE-1143-length-18342-cov-5.807391_pt1 | contig 18342 bp, 9 predicted proteins | sample MGYA00243005_ERZ508006 | MGnify/ENA primary metagenome ERZ508006 (study PRJEB26167, sample SAMN06115436) | human gut metagenome | host: Homo sapiens | place: China:Shandong | collected 2015-06-10... | reverse complement strand
GGAAGAGGCAGCCCGTGGAGAGTTTGCCAATATTCAGAACAATCCTGTAGAACAGCAGGTAATTTTCCTATGGTGATAGTGGAATTGGATTTAATAGAAATATGATGGTTAATAACAACGTTGATAACCTTATGACAAGGTGAATCAGATTTGTCCGTTCTCTACCAGCAGCACAACTCTTTCCGTCAGTTTATCTTCTCCCAACGGATCATATTCCTTTTTCAGACTGGCACCGAACAGTGCGGCAAACGTTTGATAGAATCCTGCTTTGAAAGGTCCCATAAAAGCTTTCACCAGTTCATAACTGGTGGAATTACTTTGGCGGTCTATCAATTTAATCAAGAGTTTGCCTTGTGTAAAAGAGAGTTTCTTCATCCGTGCGGTATATTGTTCCTTCAGTCCTTTTTCCACCCGTTTGAGATGTTTTTGGCGAGCCTTCTCGTTGGGTAATGTCTGAAGATACTCGTAAGTTTCAATAATAGCCTGGTTAATTTCTTTGGAGATAGGATATACCTTCTTTACGTTACGTACTAGGCGGTAGTATTCTAGCCGTTCTTTTTCGTTTTTGAATTTTAGCGGGCGGAAGATATAAACAGTCCTTAACTGGACACATGGAATGGTATCTCCGTTGTAGATACACATTGGAACTAAGTATCCGTTGATGCTTTGCTTGTCCTGTGCCTGCATCTTCGATGAACAGACTATAGCAAACGCCATCATTATTACTATGTTAAGTCTCCTTTTCACGTTACAAAAATAGAATTAAAATTTTATTATTCAGACATTTCTTTTAGACGTTAACCTATTTAAAGTATCTTTGCGCCCTTGTCTGTAAAAACGCAAGGTGTAAACAAATAATTTATTGATGAAAACTACTCAACTATTTCGGTTGATAAGTATTATAAACAGCCTGTTCATTATTCCTGCTTGTAGTGCTCAAAACCCTTCTCAAAGTCTTATAGAAGATATTTTTGAAGATTTATCTGTTAATAATAGTGTTGATAATGCTGTTAATGAACCCAATTGGGAGAATGAACTGGAAGAACTGTCCGTCCGCCTTCACGAACCTGTAGATTTAAACCGGGCTACCCGTCAACAACTGGAACAATTTCCTTTTCTCAGTGATATTCAGATTGAACATCTGCTAGCCTATATATACGTGCATGGGCAGATGAAAACTCTTTATGAACTTCAGTTGATAGAGGATATGGACAGGCAGACTATTCAGTATCTATTGCCTTTCGTATGTATCAAAGCTATTAACAATGAGTCGTCTTTTCGGTGGAAAACTATGTTGAAAAGCGCAATGAAGTATGGAAAGAATGAAGTGATAACTCGCATAGATATACCGTTTTACAAGCGAAAAGGTTATGAACATACCTATTTGGGACCTTCTGTTTATAACTCTGTTAAGTATGCTTTCCGTTATCGCGACCAGCTCTATGCAGGTTTCGTTGCGGAGAAGGATGCCGGAGAACCTTTCTTTGCTCTGCACAATCGTCAAGGGTATGATTATTATTCTTTTTATCTCTTACTCAAAGATTGTGGGCGGTTAAAAACATTGGCTGTTGGTAACTATCGATTAAGTTTCGGACAGGGATTGGTGATCAGCACGGATTACTTACTGGGAAAGACCGTATATGCTTCTTCTTTCAACACCCGCAGCGGAGGAATCAGGAAACATTCTTCTACTGACGAAACTAATTATTTTCGGGGAGCGGCGGCAACCTTAAGCATTACAAAGCAATGGAGTATATCCGGTTTTTACTCACACCGTTCGCTGGACGGTGTGCTGACCGATGGCGAAATAACTTCTATCTACAAAACCGGACTACACCGCAGTCAGAAAGAAGCCGATAAGAAGAACGTATTCACCATGCAGCTGACTGGTGGAAACATGAGTTATCAACAGAATCGTATCCGGCTGGGTATCACCGGTATTTACTATGTTTTCAACCGACCTTATGAACCGCAATTAACAGGTTATTCCCAATACAACATTCATGGAAATCAGTTCTACAATTTAGGAATAGACTATGCTTACCGCTGGCATCGCTTTTCTTTCCAAGGAGAGACGGCTATGGGAAAACAAGGCAGTGCTACTTTGAACCGTCTTCAGTATTCACCGGTGGAAGGAACTCAGTTGATGATCGTACAACGATACTACTCATATAATTATTGGGCTATGTTCGCCCATTCTTTTGGAGAAGGAAGTGCGGTTCAAAACGAACAGGGATATTATTTGGGGATGGAAACTTCCCCTTTCCGCCATTGGCACATCCTTGCTTCCTTCGATCTGTTTTCTTTCCCGTGGAAGAAATACCGGATCAGTAAACCTTCCCGAGGTATGGACGGATTGCTTCAGGCTACGTTTACTCCGCACAGTAATCTGACAATGTACTTGAAATATCGTTATAAACAGAAAGAGCGTGACTTGACAGGTAGCAAAGAAAACCTAACGCTTCCTATTTTTCATCACCAACTTCGATATCGTTTGAACTATTTTTATGGAGATGTGTTTAGCTGTCGTACAACTTTAGATTACAACCATTTTCATTCTCAAGACAGGGCTGCTAGTAAAGGATATCAAGTTACACAAATGATGTCCTCCCAACTGCCTTGGACCAGGCTGTTTGCTGACGTTCAAGGCAGTTATTTTTCTACAGACGACTATGATTCGCGGGTATATGTATCAGAGAAGGGATTGCTTTATACATTTTATACTCCTTCCTTTCAAGGCCGTGGATTTCGCTGTGCTGTTCGTCTGAGATATGAACCGAATGAACATTGGATGTTTATAACTAAATTCGGAGAAACCGTTTATCTCGACCGGAATGAAATAGGTTCCGGCAATGATTTAATCTTTGGAAATAAAAAAGCTGACGTACAAATGCAACTCCGTATTAAGTTTTAAAGTATCTTTGCCTCTGGATATTATGAAATAGTAAATGATAAAATAATGTGAGTTTGATGTGATAAACGTTCGTATTGATATTGAACTCATATTAAAACAATTAATAAAAAGATGACTATTATTTTTCCTTCACCCATCTTCGGCCCTGTTCATTCCCGCCGCTTGGGTGTGTCTTTGGGAATCAACTTATTGCCGGAAGACGGCAAAGTCTGCTCGTTCGACTGCATTTATTGTGAATGCGGCTTCAATGCCGACCATCGTCCGAAGAAGCATTTGCCCACTCGTGAAGAAGTGCGCATCGCCTTGGAAGAAAAGCTGAAAGATATGCAGAAGAACGGTCCCGCCCCTGATGTACTCACATTTGCCGGAAACGGTGAACCGACTGCCCACCCTCATTTTCCGGAAATCATAGAAGATACACTGGCACTTCGTGACCACTATTTCCCGAATGCAAAAGTAAGTGTATTGAGCAATTCTACCTTCATTGACCGTCCTGTAGTATTCGATGCATTGAACAAGATAGATAATAATATCCTGAAGCTGGATACGGTGAACGAAGAATACATTCATCTCCTGGATCGTCCCAACGGGAAATATTCCGTAAGGAAGATCATCGAAAAGATGAAAGAATTCAAAGGAAATTGTATTATTCAGACTATGTTTCTGAAAGGTAGTTACCTTGGGAAAGATATGAATAATACATCCGATGAGTTTGTGCTCCCGTGGCTGGAAGCAGTCAAGGAGATCGCTCCCAGTCAAGTGATGATCTATACGATTGACAGGGAGACTCCCGACCATGACCTGCAGAAAGCCACTCATGAAGAACTGGACCGGATTGTAGAATTGATAAAGCGAACGGGAATTCCGGCAACAGCGTCCTATTGATGGATAAGATATTGATTAGTAAATAGAATACCGAAAAACACTTTCAAAATATACTCAAATGAAGAATTGGAAATTTTTATTGCTATTAAGTATAGGGAGTTTGTCTTTAATATGTATTTCATGCGAAAAAGAAGAAGAAATAGAGTTCCCTATAACCTTATATGGAAGTGAAGTAGTGAAAGTTTCCAATATCAGAATGTTTACGAACAAAGAGGAAATTTATGATACGGATAAAATAATGCAATTTGCATATAGTTCTAATGTTGTTCTACCGGGTATTCCGGATAATATGGATATAAAGAATTCGTTGACACCTATTTGTTTTTGTTCGGAAGATAGTGTGAGATTTAAAGATGATCCATTTGTTTATGATGTAGAAAAGAATGGCAAACAGTTTTTATTTTCTTCTCGTCCAGGTTTTCTATTTGAAGGTGATGTTAATTCGATATGTTTTCGAATGATGAAATATCCTATGAAGTATGATCCGCCGCTTTCCATTCCGAATGGGAGGTATTGGACAAAAGAAATACGTGTGGCCTATGGTTCTTATCAAGATATTGAATTATGCTATTTGTTGTACAAGATATCGGAATATACAGATTATTCTTATTCGCTAATGGGAGGCAAAGCTTTTAATGAATTCAATCCTGAAGTTATAAGTACGTTAGGAGTCAGGGATACATTGGCGATACAAGAATATCGGATTAGATTTAAAAAATAAGGTGACACGCTATTGACCTCCGCTTATCCCTATGGAATTTGTGAATAAATAATAATAAAACAGCTTCTGATTTAGGGTAACCCAAAGATGAAGTGTATTTATTACCAAACGAGTAATTTTACAATCTGACATTAACAGTCTTAATTTCTAATACCAAATAAATAAAAACATGAAAAAAGAAACCCCCATCTCTTTACGACATCTCAGGCGTATTACCGCCATTTTATTCTTATGTCCGATTTCCCTTTCTTCCATACAGGCATCCGCAGCATCGGATCAGAGTGACGTTTCTTCGGCATCCGTCCATCAGGAACAGACTTCGGGAATCCTTCGTGCAGAAAAAATAAACCCGACGACGGTTGATGTACTGTTTGCGAACCAGCAACGGATGACTATCGACTTTTACGGAGAGAATATTTTCCGTGTCTTTCAGGACAATTCCGGAGGCATTATCCGTGACCCCGAAGCGAAACCTGAAGCGCAGATACTTGTAGACCAGCCCCGACGCAAAGTTTCCGGACTGTCGGTGGATGAGAAAGAGGGTTATATAACCCTCACTACCGCCCAAGTACGGATTGAACTGAATAAGCAGACCGGACTGATGAAAGTCTTTAATCCGTTGACCGGCAAATGTGTGATCGAAGAAGTCGCTCCGGTGATATTCGGTCCTAAAGAAGTGACCGTAACCTTGAAGGAGAATCCCGAAGAATACTTCTACGGAGGCGGTGTGCAAAACGGACGTTTTTCTCATAAAGGCAAAGTCATTGCCATCGAAAATCAGAATAGCTGGACGGATGGCGGAGTGGCCTCCCCTGCCCCTTTCTACTGGTCTACCAATGGTTACGGAATGATGTGGTACACTTTCCGGAAAGGTGAATACGACTTTGGAGCAACAGAGAAAAACATAGTGAAACTGTCTCACAATTCTTCTTACCTTGATATTTTCTATATGGTCAACGACGGAGCCGTTTCCCTGTTGAATGATTTCTATCAGTTGACGGGAAACCCCGTTTTGTTGCCCAAATTCGGTTTTTACGAAGGGCATCTTAATGCCTACAATCGTGACTACTGGAAGGAAGACGAGAAAGGAATCCTCTTTGAAGACGGAAAGCGATATAAAGAAAGCCAAAAAGACAATGGCGGTATCAAAGAGTCTCTGAATGGCGAAAAGAATAATTACCAGTTCTCGGCACGTGCCGTTATCGACCGTTACAAGAATCATGATATGCCTCTCGGATGGTTACTTCCGAACGACGGTTACGGAGCCGGATACGGACAGACGGAAACACTGGACGGCAACATCGCCAATCTGAAAAGCCTGGGAGACTACGCCCGTAAGAACGGTGTGGAAATAGGCCTCTGGACACAGTCGGACCTGCACCCGAAGGAGGGTGTAAGTGCCTTGTTGCAGCGTGATATCGTGAAAGAAGTCCGTGATGCCGGTGTGCGTGTACTCAAAACCGATGTGGCATGGGTAGGAGCCGGCTATTCCTTCGGATTGAACGGAGTGGCGGACGTAGGACATATTATGCCTTATTATGGCAATGATGCCCGTCCCTTTATCATTTCATTGGACGGATGGGCAGGCACACAGCGCTATGCCGGCATCTGGTCGGGCGACCAGACCGGAGGCGAATGGGAATATATCCGTTTTCATATCCCTACTTATATAGGTTCCGGTCTGTCCGGCCAGCCGAATATCTGCTCGGATATGGACGGAATCTTTGGTGGAAAGAATGCGGCAGTCAATATACGTGATTTCCAATGGAAAACATTTACCCCCATGCAGTTGAATATGGATGGCTGGGGCGCCAACGAAAAGTACCCCCATGCTTTAGGCGAACCAGCTACATCCATTAACCGCATGTATCTCAAACTGAAATCGGAACTGATGCCTTACACGTATAGCTTTGCCCGTGAAGCGGTCGATGGTATGCCTCTCATCCGTGCCATGTTCCTCGACTATCCGAATGAATATACATACGGAACGGCTACCCGCTACCAATATATGTATGGTACTGACTTTCTCGTAGCCCCTGTCTATCAGAATACGAAAGCTGATAAAGAGGGCAATGATATCCGCAATGGAATTTATCTGCCCGAAGGCACTTGGATAGACTATTTCAGCGGAGAGAAATACGAAGGCAACCGTATTCTCAGCAACTTCGATACTCCGGTCTGGAAGTTACCCGTATTTGTAAAAAACGGCGCTATTATTCCGATGACACAACCTAACAATAATGTCAGCGAAATAGACTCCTCACTTCGCATCTATGAATTTTATCCGAACCGCCATACTGCAACCGTAGAATATGACGACGACGGTGTGACGGAAGCCTACCGTCAGGAGAAATCGGTATCTACCCTGATCGAATCGAACGTAGACGCAAAGAACCGTGTGACTATCACCATTCATCCCACAGCCGGAAGTTTCGACGGTTTTGTAAAAGATAAAAAGACGGAACTGCGCATCAACGTCACGGAGAAACCAAAAAAACTGACTGCAAGAATCAACAACAAGAAAGTAAAACTGACGGAAGTAAGCACGGCAGCGGAACTTCTGAATGGAGAAAACGTATTCTGGTACGAAGAAACCCCCAATCTGAATAAGTTTGCAACCAAAGGAAGTGAATTTGAGAAAGTGGTTATCACAAAAAATCCGCTGTTGCACATCAAACTGGGCAGCACCGACATCACCGCCAATCGTATCGAACTGGACGTGGAAGGTTTCCGCTTTGAGCCGGCCGACCGTAACTTGGTAAGCACCGGAACCCTGTCTGCACCGCAAAACGCTCAGGTAAGCGAGCAGAACAGAGAAGCATATACCCTGCAACCGACTTGGGACAAAGTACCCAATGCCGATTACTATGAGATTGAATTTAACGGAATGCTTTATACGATTATCCGGGATACTCACTTACTGTTTGAAGATCTGAAAGCGGATACTCCTTACGCATTCAAAGTGCGTGCTGTCAACAAAGACGGTGTGTCCGAATGGGCAGAGATTCAGGTGAAAACGAAGACTAATCCGCTGGAATTTGCTATTCGTGGCATTGAAGGCGAATCGACTACCGCATCGCAGGGAGGATTCGGTGTAGACCGATTGTTCAACTTCTCCGAATCGGGAGATACATGGCACACGAAGTATAGCGTTAACTCCATACCATTAGATTTGATTATCGACCTCAAAACAGTTAACCAACTGGATAAGTTCCATTATCTGCCCCGTGCGGATGCCGGCAACGGTACACTGCTGAAAGGAACGGTATCTTACAGTATGGACAAAGAAAACTGGACGGAAGCCGGAGCATTCGAATGGCAGCGGAACGGTGATGTAAAAGTATTTACTTTCACAGAGCGTCCAAATGCACGTTACATCAAACTGAACGTTACGGCAGGTGTAGGAAACTACGGTTCCGGTCGTGAGATCTACGTATTCAAAGTACCGGGAACGGCAAGTTACCTGCAAGGCGACATCAACAATGATGGCAAGATCGACCGCAATGACCTGACTTCTTATATGAACTATACCGGATTGCGTCGTGGTGATTCAGACTTTGAAGGTTACATCAGCAAAGGCGATATCAACATGAATGACTTGATAGATGCTTATGATATTTCTGTCGTAGCCACTCAGCTCGACGGCGGTGTCGACAGGGAAGCTACGGAGAAAGTATCCGGCTCTCTGTCTATCAGTACTCCGAAGAAGCAGTATCAAAAGGACGAAATCGTTGAAATCCGTGTGAAGGGTAATGATCTGCGGTCGGTTAATGCACTTAGCTTTGCTTTGCCTTATGATCAGAGCGACTATGAATTTGTAGGTGTGGAACCGCTGAATATGAAAGCAATGGAAAATCTGACTTATGACCGTCTGCATACAAATGGTGTGAAATCCCTCTATCCTACTTTCGTCAATATGGGAAAACAGGAGGCTTTGGAAGGTTCGGAAGAACTCTTTATTCTGAAATTGAAAGCGAAACGTAAAGTGAAGTTTGATCTGAATCTGAAAGACGGAATGTTGGTTGATAAGCAACTGAGGATGCATTCATTCTAGAATGTATTTCGTGTAAATCATTGATATATAACAAAAGAGGATGCCTGTGGGGAACTATTGGCATCCTCTTTGGGAGACAGACGGGAAGGATTACTTTCACAAGCAGTCCTTCAGTCTGCTACCTCCATATTTAATCTGGTTAGGGATTTCTTCATTTGAATACTCTTTTTATGAAGTGAGAATCATTCTATTAGATAGTAATCTTTATTCTATTAGTTCAAAACTGTGCAGGAATGAATAAAATATAGTGTATTGAAAAAGGACTATTATTCAATATACAGGAGCTATATGCCCAACATATTGGATATATAGCTCCTGCGCGTTGGATATATAGCTCCTGTACACAGGGCATATATACCCTGCACAGAGGCTAATCAGCTCTTACTTTACATCATCCCATGTATCTGTCCGGAACGGGAAAGCAGCGATCCCTAATGTATTGCGTAAAGTGATGTTTCCTACATAATTACGGAAAGCATACCGTACGGCTACCGGTTGGGCGACCTGATCGCTCCATACTTCCACATTTCTTGTGCGACCTGCAATCCGTGCTTTTGCCGGATAGAATTTCTTGTCGGCTCCTGCAATCTCGAAACCTTCCAATTCACAGTTGCCCGGTGCCAGTCCGGAAGGAGCATTGTCGAGCGTGACGATCGCTTTGTTCTTGGAATATTCCACCTTTGTCATCATCGGTCCGGTAGATGAGAATTTATGGAGACCGTATGTTTTAGTCAGTGCGAGATTGGCTAGCCGGAGTCCTACTACGTTTTTCTGAGGAGGATGAATGCAGAACTCGTCACCGACATCTATCGTAGGAATCATTCCGGAGTTGGGGATTGTCTGCAATGCTTTCATTTGTGCTTCCTGCAATAAGGCGGAATTTATGTTCCGGCTGTTTCCGTATTTGTGTGGAGCAATCTGGACATAATAAAAAGGCATATCCGGTGCTTCCCATACATTTCTCCAGAGCTGCACCATCGCAGTCATCATCGGAGCATAGATCTGATAGTTGAATAGATTCGACTCTCCCTGATACCATAGAAATCCGCGTGCCGTATAGTTTTTTACAGGTAGTAACATGATATTATACAGACATTGCAGCCGGCTGTTCGTATCTAACTTTGGATTTTTGGCGGCTTCTATATTTGCGCCTTCCACGGAGGCGAGCGTTTCTTCTGTCATCCATGCCTCGATTCGTGAACCTCCCCAGCTGTTGATGACCAGTCCTACGGGGAGATGAAGCGTTTCCGTCAGTTGTCGGGCAAAGAAGTAACCTGCGGCACTGCAATCCATAGTGGTTTCGGGCGAAGAAACTTCCCATTTCGCTCCTTCAAAGTCTGTCCGTTCTTTCACTCCTTTGGTTCGGGGGACAGTGATAAAACGGATACGGTCGCGATAGTTGCCTGCGTTCAGAAGAGTTTCCAGCGAATGGTCAATGGGCTGTCCCATGTTTCCTTTCATGGTCATTTCCATGTTAGACTGACCGGAGCATATCCATACCTCTCCTATTAATATATCCGATAGCGTGACCCGGATCCCGTCACTGATGGTAATAGAATAAGGAGTAAAACTCCCGGCAGGAGTATCCACTTTGACCAGCCAGGCTCCCTCATCGTCTGTCGATACCTTATAAGTACGGTTATTCCAAGAGGTGGTGACAGTCACCTTTTTGCCGTCTGCCCATCCCCACAGCTTAACGGAACTGTTTTGTTGAAGTACCATATGATCTCCCATCATGGCAGGGAGCTTCACTTTGCCTTGTGCAAGCGAGAAAAATAGAAGTGAGATTGTAAAAATCAGAAAATGTTTTTTCATACTATTGTTTTATTAATTAGGATTTGACAAATACTTCACTTAGGTATAGGGCAAAATTACAACCTAATTTGAATATGGAATAATACTATTTAGTCATTCTCTGACAGATTTTGGTCGATTTACTCTAACTTCGCTTTCTCCTTTTGTTTTTTGATAAATATTGTCTTCAGATTATGATGATATTATATTTTACTTGTTTTTTCTTTGTATTGAGTCGGTGTCTCCCCTGTGTACTGCTTGAAAGCAGTGCTGAAATAACTGGGAGATGTAAATCCGACCTCTTCTGAAATTTCCGTAAATGTCATTTCGGTATTGGCAATTAACGTAAGTGCTTTTTCTATTCGGAATTTATTGATGTAATCATTTGCTCCTATCCCGGTAAGTGCTTTCAGTTTAGTGTAAAGCGAAGTACGGCTTAAACCTATTTCCTTGCAAATGAACTGAATGTCCAGATTGGTATTACTCAGATTCTCCTGGATTGTTTTGTTCACTTTAAGTAAGAAGCTCTCGTCTACCTGACTGAAAGTGGTCTCTTTCGGGACAGGTATTATGCCCGTATGCAAATACCTTTTCTTAATGTATTCCCTGTTTTTCAGACGGTTACTGATTATCTCCATCAGCATTTCTACTTCAAAAGGTTTTGTCAGGTAGGCATCTGCTCCATTCTTATAACCGCTGATGAGACTTTGTTTATCATCTCGTGCCGTGAGCAAGATAATGGGAATATGGCTGATCGTAATATCTTCTTTGATGTTTATGCACAGCTCGTATCCGTTCATCCGCGGCATCATCACATCGCTGACAATGATATCCGGAATGTGACTTTTGATAAGCTGGAGAGCCTCCACCCCATCAGCGGCAATGATTACCCGTTTGAAAGATTCTTCCAGTGTCTTTTTTAGAAAGTCTGTCATATCCGGATTGTCATCCACCACCAGGATGGTGTATGGAGTTGTATCGAAAGTTTCTTTATCGGTTGCCTGCTTCAGATTATCACTAAGTATCAGTTCGTTCAGATACGCTTTCGGCTGGCAGATAATCTCTTCTGATTCTTGCTTCAACGGTAGCTCGAAAAAGAAGGTAGCCCCCGATTCGGGGTTATCTTGTGCACCGATAGAGCCGCCATGCTGTTCGACTAGAATTTTTGAGTAAGACAATCCGATTCCGGTCCCACTTTGTTCTCCTGTTCCCTGATAGAAGCGGGTAAAGAGTTTATGTGTATCTACCTGTTTCAATCCGCATCCCTGGTCGATGATGGAGATACGTACTCTTCCTGTTTCGGGAAGCAATTCCGAGGCAATGGTTATTTCCGTATCCTGAGGACTATGTTTGAGCGCATTGATCAGCAGATTGCTTAAGATGATTTCGCATTTGTCCTTATCGAAACTTACTGTTTCAATCTGCGGGTCGAGCTGGTAACGGATGCGTACGTTCTTTGCCTCTCCTTCACTGATGAAATCTTGTGATACGTGCTCAATCCAGTGGTTGAGGGGATGGGGTTGAATAAGCAGTTTGCTCTCACCGACCTCCATTTTGCGTACGTCGAGCACCATGTTTATCAGGTTCTTCATTCGTTGGGCCTGACGATAAATAGCTTTTAGCGGCAGATATTGGGGATCTTCGGAAGACAAAGATTTCAGTATCCGGTTGAGCGGCGCATGAATAAGTGTCAACGGAGTGCGGAGTTCATGGCTGATATTGATAAGGAAACGTACTTTTTCTTCGTACGTTTGTTTCTCGTGTTCCTTCATTGCCCATTTCAATTTCTCTTCGTTGCGCTTTACCGTTCTTCGGAAAGTTTCGATGATTGCTATAGAAACGAGTACGGCACAGGTCAGGCTAAACCACCATGTCCGGTACCAGGGCGGAAGTACGGTTAGTTCTAGTACTTGTTGGTCGGGAATCCAGCTACCGTCTTTTGCAGTGCACGAAGCCATGATTCTATAACTTCCCGGAAGCAGTGATCGGATCACCAGTTCCGGATTGTATGATTCGGTATATTCGTTGTTCAATCCTTCTATCTGATACCTGTAAATCTTTTGCCGGAAGATGTCTTCTTCCCTCGACATGATGCGGATGGATATATTGCTGTTCCAGGGTACCGAGATCTTTGCCGGATGGTTGTACCATTCATGATTCGCCGATTCGCCATTGATGGTAATATCCAGCAATTGAAGTTCCGGCATTTCCGATGTGTTCAGAAGAAGTTGCCCGTCGATGCGCAGCATACCCTTCACACCGCCTATGTAGGCATCCCCTTGTTCGTTCACCAACCGTGCATTGGGGAGATATTCGTTTTGTATGGCTCCGTTCGATTCTCCGAAAAGTACAAACTTCTGTTCTTTGATGAAGTAGGCGAAAAGCATATTGTCAACGCCTATCCATACTTTGCCTTTCTGGTCGCACAGTACCATATTAATTTCGGTGAACAGATTGGTAGGGACAAGAGTCCGGCTTTTTAAGACAGGGTCGTAGTGGATAAGTCCGAAATTGCTTCCGATCCAGAAATGTCCCTGTTCATCATGGGATACGGAACTGATCACTGTATCCGTGTAGCATTCAAAAACGGTTTTCAGCCGGGAGGTCTGGTCGTCCAGTTCATAGATATGTTTGATATCATTGATATAGGTCAGGTTCTCTTGATGATCGAACGGGACAAGGGTACCCACAATATCTTTCCCTTCCTCTTCGGTGATGGTGCTGAATTTCTTCTCTTTGAGGTGATACTGGTAGATGTGGTCTCCCAGGAATAACACGGTGTTGGGCGTATTTTGATATAAGTTGACGGACTTTCCACGGTTGCAGAGCCGTGTAGTCGTTTCTTTGTCGATGATGGTGAAAGGTTGCTTCTCTCCTGTGGCGGGGTTGAAGACAAAGACTCCTTTGGAGAAAAGCGAGATCAGTAGTTTTCCGGGTGTAAAGCCACTGATGAATGCCACCTTATCTCCCCAAGTAGACGAATAATGGGTAAACTTTTCGGTGTGCGGGCTGAAAAGGTTGATGCCTCCCCCATCGGTGCCAATCCAGATGCTATCCGGCGATTGCCGGTAAAGGCTCCGTACAGTGCCGTTGCTCAATCCGCGGTCGTTGCCCGGCACTACGTCCGTATAGGTTTTCATTGATACTTCCCGGATGCTGATCAATCCGTTGCAGGTGCTTCCTGCCCATACATTGTTGTTGTAATCGTTGTGAAGGCAGAGAATGGAGTTGGCAGGCAGAGAATAGTTCTCACGGCCCGGAATATACTCCAGTTGGGAGATTTCTCCGGTTTCGGGATGGAGGATATTGATGCCTCCCCCGTCTGTTCCTATCCACAGTTGTTCTTCTCTTTCGGCGAGGCTCAATACGATGTCGTTGCTGAGTGAGGAGTTATGGGTAGTGTACGAAGCCGATAGTTTGCCGTCGCGTGAGTAGCAGCGCAGTCCACCGCTGTAGGGGGCAATCCAGATTCTATTTTTAGAATCGGTTATCATACTTGTGATTTCCGGTCCGCAGTCAAAGGGCGGGCGTCTGTGCTCTCCGGTTTGCAGGTCCACGAGATATAAGCCGGTCCATCGGCTGCAACAGAGCAGCGTCTTTGAGTCCCATACACTGAGAGCGGTGATTTTAAAAGAGTTGGCATTGAAATATTGAAGGAGTCTCAGCGAAGAGTCCTTATAGCTGTACTTATAGATTCTGTCTTTGCCACCGAACAGGATTCCATCCGGAACGAGGCAGAAGGAATAGGCAGTAATGTAATTCCCTTCTTCGTCCGTAGGGAAAGTGAAGTTGTTGCTCTGTTGCTGATAGCGTGCAATTCCTTTTTCGGTCAGTATCCAGATGTTATGTTGTTTGTCTTCCGCTATTTGGTAGATCAGGTTGTGAAGAAGCGAGTGCGGATCATTTGCCTGGTGTTTGTATCTCTTCAGCTGATGTCCGTCGAACTTTCCCAGTCCTGCTTTGGTGCCTATCCAGATGAAACCCTGTTCGTCTCTGAGGATGCAGCGTACATTGGACGGCAGTCCTTCTTTGAGGGAGATTTGCTTATAGTAGTAATGTTCTGCGCGGAGAGGGAGGGTAGTTATCAATAGTATAATAGCTATAATCCCTGGTAAAGTAAGCAATCTTGTTTTCATGTAAAAGTAGGTTAGCGGATCGTCTGAGATTGGCACATTGATCCTTGGTTTGGTTTACCAAAGATAATACTTTCATCATATATTCAGCCGGTTTTTGCTGAATATATGATGAAATAGGTGCTGTTTACAGCAGTTTTAACAGATTTCCTACTAAAGTGATTTCATATTTCTTCCCTTTCACGGTGCTGAATGAGAGAGTTTTATCTCCGTATCTTACATTGCAGGGAGTTCCTGACCCGGAAAGAATGGTTGCTTTGTCCAGTTGCCCTTCTTTCCATGAAATGGAAATTTCGAAATTGCCTTTGGCACAGATGCCGGTTATCGAACCGTTCTTCCAGGCATCCGGCAAGGCTGGCAACAATTGGATAAATCCCATGTGGCTTTGCAACAGCATTTCGGTTATTCCTGCCGTACCTCCAAAGTTTCCGTCAATCTGGAAAGGCGCGTGGGTATCCCATAAATTGTCCAGTGTTCCGTTTTTCAACAGATTGCCGTATAACTTATAAGCATGGTTTCCGTCCTGAAGGCGTGCCCACTGGTTAAGTTTCCATCCCATGCTCCATCCGGTGGCTCCGTCTCCGCGGTGTTCCAATACCACTTTTGCGGCTTCTGCAAGTTTGGGGGTCGTGATGGGCGAAATGGTATGTCCCGGGTGCAATCCGAAGAGATGGTTCACATGGCGGTGTTCGTCTTCAGGGTCGTCTATGTCGGTCGACCATTCCATTAACTGCCCGTAACGTCCGATGCGGTAGGGAACTAATTTATCCAGTATCTTTTCCCATTGTTTGCGTTCTTTGGAGTCGATCCCCAGTTCTTTGCTGGCTTGGATAGCGTCCAATAGTATTTCACGCACTACGGCATGTGCAAAGGTTACTCCCTCGTCTATCGGTCCGTGTTCGGGAGAGGTGGAAGGAGCAGCGGTATAAGTGCCGTTGGGTTTATGCCATAAATGGTCCACTGCAAATTGTGCACTGCTTTTGATAAGGTCATACCCGATCTCTTTCAGGAATTTCTTATCACGGGTATAGTCATAATATTCCCAGATGTGTGTGGCAAGCCATGGGCCTGCGGTGGGATTCAGGTTCCATGACATCATATTGCTGGATAAAGGCGCTGTAAATCCGAAGATATTGGCAGAGATGGATGCCGTCCATCCGCGTGCGTTGAAGTAGGCTTGTGCCGTTTGTTCACCGGGTTTCACCAGGCTGCGTATAAAGTCTATCAAAGGCCATGTGCATTCCGAAAGGTTGGCGGAGCAGGCAGGCCAGTAGTTCATCTGGATATTAATGTTATTGTGATAATCCACTCTCCAGGGACCGTCCAGATTGTTGTGCCACATACCTTGCAGATTGGCGGGCATATTGCCGGGGCGCGAACTGGCTATCAGCAGGTAACGCCCGAATTGATAGTACAACTGTTCCAGTTGATAATCCGGGGTTCCTTTTTTATAATTAGCCAGACGTTGGTAGGTGGGGAGGTTGGGACTGCTTATATCCGGATTGAGTTGCAGCCGTACCCGGTTGAACAGCGCCGTATGGTCGGCTTCATGATTACGGTACAGTTCATCATATCCTTTTTGTACTGCTTGGTCCATCATGATTCGGGTGGTTTGTTCCGGATCGTTGCCTACATACGTTTTCGGGTCTTTGAAATCGGGATTGAAGTTCATTTTATAATCGGTGTCCGCTGTGAGCAGAAATACCACTTCGTCAGCGCCTTTTACGATAAGGCGGTCGTTTTCAGCTTCCAGAGTTCCTCCTTTGTGGATAGCTTTGATTCGGAAGGCAAACTTCATACCGTTGTTATCGAGTACTCCGGTATATACCAGTCCGTCTTTTCCGTCTGCCCTGAGGTTACTTTTTGCTTCGCTGTTGGGGCAATAGCTCAATATAAGGTTCTGTTTTCCGGATTGGTTGGCGGTGAATTTCATTACCATGACGCTGTCCGGATAGGAAATGAAATATTTCCGTTGATATTGCACTCCATCTTTATCGAACTGCACCACAACCATGGCAGAATCTAATGACAAGATACGGCGATAGTTACTCATTCTGAGTTCATTGAGTCCGGTTTCCACATAAAGTTCTCCCATCGTGGTGAACGAACCGAAACGGAATGGAGTTTCATCTTTCTCTTCGTAAGCTGCTAAACCGTTGAAGTTGTTCCGGGTGAGTTGGGCGGCTTTTTCTTTGTCTTCATCCAGAAATGCCTGGCGGATTTCTTTTAATACTCCTGCCGATTGTTTGTTTACGTCCCAGTAATATTCCGCTCCTTTCGAAGTATTCGGTCCTCCTTTCCAGAGAGTTTTCTCATTGAGAGTGATGCGTTCGGCAGCCACCGACCCTAAGATGTTCGCTCCCAGACTACCGTTTCCGATAGGAAGTGAACGACTTTCCCACGTTTTGTCAGGATTGGCTCTTGAACCGGAAGCACGTAGCCAGATAGCTTGCCCGTCGAGATTGTTGGGAGTATCGAACCAGACAGAGAGTCCTTTGGTATAATCAACAGTTCCTATTGATGATGCGGAAAGGGAGAAAAGTGTGCAGATAAAAAAAGAATAAAGTTTCTTCATAATAAATTAATTTAAAGGGGTACGGGCAAAAGTACTCCTTTTCTTCCTTATCCATGTTCTGACTCTTTTTCAATTTTGTTCAATAGGCTTTCAAAAATCGATAAAAATGCCTTGTTAGCTCCTTCTTGACTCGGAAATGAATAAAATTGTGTAGTAAATGAGTAGTTGACCATTAGCAGGTTAGTACAGACACTTCGATTCTCACCGAAATGAGAAAAAATTCTCACTGCAATGAGAAAATATTCTCATAGGCATGAGTATTTTTTCTCACTATGGTGAGAATTTTTTCTCATCACGATGAGAATACTTTGAGAATATAGTAACCTGTATTGTGCTGTCTATTAACTTGATAATGATTGATAACGTTCTGTCTTATGCCTGCAATTGATTGGCTGCAAAACGTCCTGTTTCTAAAAAATGCGGTTTTTTGCCTAAAAAACAGTTTGTTTGTCACTGCACGGGAAGTGAATCACCATCTATTGGCATTTGTTTTTGATCACTTCTCTATCAATAATGATCATTTAGCGGATTGCACAGGGTTCTTTTGATCATTATTGAATTTTAATTGATGATTTTTGAATGTTTCCTTTTATACTGTGGTTGTATTTTTGTCGAAGATTGAAACTTATTGTTAGCTAGTGAAAGTATGAATCTTTATTATTAAATGTAGTATTATGAAAAAAAGGAAACAGATGAAAAAACAAAGTTGTTTTGTTAGTCTTCTGATGCTCCTCCTATTATTCCCTTTAGGAGCGTTTGCACAGCAACAAATGATTAAAGGACAAGTGGTGGATGATAGTGGTGAATCTATTATCGGAGCCACAATCATGGTGAAAGGGGCCAAAGAAGGGACTTTGACCGATTTTGACGGAAATTTCTCTCTGAAAGGTAAAGTCGGCACGACATTGTCCATTTCTTATGTAGGTTATTCTCCTCTTGAAGTGAAAGTGAAGAAACTTGAAGGTAACCGTTTCGTATTAAGAGAAGATACTAAGGTGCTCGATGAGGTAGTGGTTGTAGGTATGGACAAGCAGAAGCGCAGCACTATTACGGCTGCCGTTGCTACGGTAAGTTCGGAAGCAATCGCCAGTCGTCCGGTAACGGACCTGACCAGTGCCCTTCAGGGTAATGTCGCAGGCTTGAATTTTTCAACAGATGCAGTTGCTGATGGTGTCGGCGGTGAAATGGGTGCTGAAATCAAGTTCAATATTCGTGGTACGGGTTCTATTAATAAAGGAGAACCTTATGTGCTGATCGACGGAGTTG
>ENA-UESI01001134-UESI01001134.1-human-gut-metagenome-genome-assembly--contig:-NODE-1134-length-18399-cov-4.584761_pt1 | contig 18399 bp, 19 predicted proteins | sample MGYA00243005_ERZ508006 | MGnify/ENA primary metagenome ERZ508006 (study PRJEB26167, sample SAMN06115436) | human gut metagenome | host: Homo sapiens | place: China:Shandong | collected 2015-06-10... | reverse complement strand
ATGGGCAGCCAGGTGACCAACGAAGAGTTCATCGCCAAAGCGATCGAACTCAAGGCCGACGCCCTGCTGGTTTCGCATCTGCTTCCTGGACCCCTTCCAGGGCACGGTCCTTGCAAACTTCGCGCAGGAGAAGTTCTCCGCCAAGAAGGCGTATCTCCTGGGCGAGCTGGGCAACGAGTACGATCAGGGCCTGATCACCTACTTCGAGCAGGCCTTTGACGGCGAGGTGGTCAAGGACTCCTTCCCCACCAACACCTCCGACTTCACCACCTATCTCAACAAGGCCAAGAGCGAGGGCTGCGACGTGATTTTCTGCCCCGTCTCCATCGCCTACTCCACCCAGATCGTGAAGCTGGCCGCCTCCATGGGCCTGGAGACCCCCATCCTGGGCTCCGACACCCTGGACAGCAACATGGTGCTGGAGGCCGCGGCCGGCTCCAACGTGCAGCTCTACGTCTCCACCTTCTACCAGGAGGGCGGCTCTCCGGAGTTCGACGAGGGCATCAAGGCCTGGCTGAATGAGGACGCCACCGCCATGACCAACAACGGCGGCAACGACACCATCGCCGCCGTCACCGCCATGGGCTACGACGTCTACTATGTGGCGCTGGAGGCCCTGAAGGCCGCCGGCTCCACGGACCCCGCCGCTGTGAAGGCCGCTCTGCCCTCTGTCACCTATACCGGCGTCTCCGGCGAGATCGCCTTTGACGACCAGGGCGACGCCATCCGCGACACCGCCTATATCAAGACCGCGGACAACGCAAACGCGGCCTGGACTCTGGAAACGGTGCAGACCGTCGGCTGATTCCTGACGAGCATGTACGTCTGGCGGAGGGACGTTCCTCCGCCAGACGCGCTTTCCCAGGGCCGCCTCGAAAGCGGCCGACGTTCTCCGGCCCTTTTCGCGACGGTCCCAAGCTGTAAACTGATTTGAAAGAAAGGGGAGGGTTTTCTGTGCAATACGGCCTTTCCATCCTGCTCTCGGGCATCTCTTTGGGCGGACAATACGCCCTGATCGCTATTGGCTATACGCTGGTATACGGCATTTTGCGCCTGATCAACTTCGCCCACGGCGACGTATTTATGGCCGCGGGCCTGATCATGGTCTATCTCAGCGCCAGCCTGCCGCTGCCCGTCGCCCTGCCGCTGATGGTGGTGCTGGTGGTGGCCCTGGGCTTTTTCATCGAGCGGTGCGCCTATAAGCCCCTGCGCTCCGCCCCCCGGATGAGCGTGATGATCTCCGCCATCGGCGTGAGCTATCTTCTGCAAAACTTCGCCACCTATATCACCGGCGGCCTTCCTCAGATGTACCCGGCCATCCCCGGGCTTTCCAGCCAGGTGACGATTGCCGGCGTCTCCACCAAATGGGTGACGGTGGTCACGCCGGTGCTGGTGGTGGTGCTGGTGGTGGCGCTGACCCAGCTCATCAACCACACCAAGATCGGCATGGCCATGCGGGCCGCGTCCCGGGACTTTGAGACCGCCCAGCTCATGGGTATCAAGATCAACAGCGTGATTTCCTTCACGTTCATCATCGGCTCGTTCCTGGCAGCGGTGGGGTCCCTGCTCTACTTCACCAACTACCAGTCCATCGTGCCCCTCTCCGGCGCGCTGCCGGGCCTCAGGGCGTTCGTGGCGGCGGTGTTCGGCGGCATCGGGTCCATCCCCGGCGCGGTGGTGGGCGCCTTTTTGATCGGCATCTCCGAGAGCGTTATCAAGGGCTCCAGCTGGTCCGTCTTCTCCGACGCCTTCACCTTTGCCCTGCTGATCGTGATTCTGGTGGTGAAGCCCACCGGCCTCTTCGGTGAGAAGATCACCGATAAAGTGTAAGGGAGGGGTAACTGTGCAGAAGAAACAAAAGCGGAGCACCTGGGTCATCCTCCTTTGCGCCGCGGCGCTGCTGGCGCTGGTGATCCTTCTGGAAAACACCATGAAGCCCACCCACATGCTCTTCACCGTGCTGAAAAAGGGCGCGGTCTATGCGGTGGTGGCCTCCTCCATGAACCTGCTCAACGGCTTTACGGGCCTTTTCTCCCTGGGCCAGGCGGGCTTCATGCTGCTGGGCGCCTACACCTACGCGATTTTAACGATTCCCACAGCGGCCCGGGAGAGCGTCTACTATATCTACCAGGGCTCCGCCGTGAACTTCTCCCTGCCGGAGCTCTTCGGCGGCGGCGCGGCGGGACTGGTGCTGGGCGTGCTGGCGGCGCTGGTGCTGGCGGGCTTCGTGGCCGCCGTCGTTGCGTGGCTGATCGGCCTGCCGGTGCTGCGGCTCAAGTCCGATTATCTCGCCATCGCCACGCTGGGCTTTGGTGAAATTGTCCGGGCCATTCTCCAGTGGGACAAATTGGGCCCCGTCACCAACGGTGCCAACGCCCTCAAGAGCTTTCCCACCTTCTCCAGCTTCAACATTGAGCTGCCGGGCTTCTCCCTGCGGCTTTCCACCTTCGTGCCGTTCCTGCTGGGGGCGGTGTGCATCGGCGTGATTCTGCTGCTCATCAACTCCACCTACGGCCGGGCCTTCAAGGCCGTGCGGGACGACGAGGTGGCGGCGGAGGCCATGGGCATCAATCTCTCCCGCCACAAGCGGCTGGCGTTTTGCATCAGCTCCTTCTTCGCCGGGGTGGGCGGCGGCATGTTCGCCATGTTCGCCAACCAGGCCCAGGCCAAGACCTTTACCACCGCCATGACCTATGAAATTCTGTTGATTGTGGTCATCGGCGGCATTGGCTCCATCTCCGGCAGCTGCATCGCGGCATTTTTGTATGTGGCCGCCAGCGAGTGGTGGCTGCGGTTCCTGGACACCAGCGTGACCTTCACCTCCCCCACAGACCCCCGGCGGATTGCTTTCATCGCGGTGTTTTCCGTGGTGGTGCTGGGCGGCGGGCTGCTTCTCATCCTGCGGGAGCAGCGCCATGAGAAAAAACGGTGGAAACAGATCGCGGCGGCCGTGGTGGCCCTGGCCCTGATGGGGTGGCTGATCTCGTACCTCATGAGCGGGTCCATGGCCATGCCCTTCCTGCGCAACGGCTTCCGGATGGTGGCCTTCTCCCTGGTGATCATGATTGTGGTGCTGTTCTTCCGCCAGGGTCTCATGGGCGACAAGGAGCTGCCGGACCTGTTCAAGCGCCGTCGGAAGGAGGCTCACCAATGAGCGAGCAAGTGCTGAAGATTGAAAACGTCACCATGCAGTTCGGCGGCGTGGTGGCGGTGGATAACCTGAACCTGGAGATCAACCAGGGGGAGATCGTGGCCCTGATCGGTCCCAACGGCGCGGGCAAGACCACGGCGTTCAACGTGGTCACCGGCGTGTACCAGCCCTCCAACGGGGCGGTGTGGTTCCAGGAGAAGAAGATCATTGAGAACTACCCCCAGGGCAAGATGAAAAAGCTCTACAAGGGCCAGCACGCGGGGGAGTACACCCACGCCCTCTCTCCCACGCCGGACAAAATCACCCAGATGGGCATGGCCCGCACGTTCCAGAATATCCGGCTGTGGAAGTCCCAGACGGTGTTTGACAACGTGCTGATTGCCAAGCACTGCCGCAGCACCAGCAACGTCTTCTCCGCCGCCTTCCGGCTGAACTATAAGGAGGAGGCCGCCCAGCGCCGCCATGTGGAGGAGCTGTTGGAGATTGTGGGCCTTGCGGATGTGAAGGACGATCTTGCAACGTCCCTGCCCTACGGCAAGCAGCGCCGGCTGGAGATTGCCCGGGCGCTGGCCACAAATCCGCGGCTTTTGCTGCTGGATGAGCCGGCAGCGGGCATGAACCCCCAGGAGACCGACGAGCTGACGGCCTTCATTGGGGAGATCCGGGACCAGTTCCACCTGACGGTCTTTTTGATCGAGCACCACATGAATCTGGTCATGGGGATTTCCGACCGCATCTATGTGCTGGACTTCGGCGAGCTGATCGCCCAGGGGACCCCGGCGGAGATTCAGAACAATCAGCGCGTGATCGACGCGTATCTGGGGGTGGCGGAGGATGCTTAAGATTGAACATCTGCAGGTGGCCTACGGCGGCATCCAGGCCCTGCGGGGCATCTCTCTGGAGGTGCCGGACGGTAAAATCGTGACGCTGATCGGCGCCAACGGCGCGGGCAAGTCCACCACCCTGCGGACCATCACGGGCCTGGTGAAGGCCCAGTCCGGCTCCATTCAGTGGAACGGCGAGGAGCTGCTGGGCAAGTCCATCGACCGGATCATCAGCGCCGGCATTGCCCTGAGCCCCGAGGGGCGGCGGGTGTTTGCCGACATGACGGTGCTGGAAAACCTGAAAATCGGCGCGTATTTGCGCCGTGACAAGGCAGAGGTTGAAAAGGACGTGGAGTGGGTATACACCCTCTTTCCACGGCTGCAGGAGCGGAGCTGGCAGCTGGCGGGCACGCTCTCCGGCGGCGAGCAGCAGATGCTGGCCGTGGGCCGGGCACTGATGAGCCGTCCAAAGCTGATGATGCTGGATGAGCCGTCCCTGGGCCTTGCGCCCCTGGTGGTGCAGGATATCTTCAAGATCATCCAGGAGATCAACCGCCAGGGCGTGACGGTGCTGCTGGTGGAGCAGAACGCCAACATGGCCCTGAAGATCGCGGACCTTGCGTACGTGCTGGAGACGGGCAATATCACCATGCGGGGCACCGGCGCGGAGCTGCGGGCGGACGAGCGGGTGAAAGAGGCGTACCTGGGCAAAAACGGATAAAAAGAGAGAGGCAGATGCCTCTCTCTTTTTTTTAGAAGCTGGGCGCTTCGCTCTTCGGCCCGGAGACCGGAAACATGGTGTCCAAGACCTCCTGTTCGCGGATGCCTCCCAGGTAGTTTTGCAGGGGGAGCCCTCTCAGCGCCTGCGCCACATCCGCGCGCTGGAAAAGACGCCCCCGCAGCGCCGCCTCCAGGGGCGCTGGCGGGCACAGGGACAGAAAATCCCCGTAGAAGCGCGCCGCGGTGATCCGCCCGTTTTCTGCCTGAACCCGGACTTCCAAAAGCCCGCCGTCCCATCTATGGCGGTTGGCAAAGGAAAACCGGGGCGTCCGGCCGAAGGTCCACTCCCAGGCGTCGTACTTCTCCGCTTTCAATCGGAGTACCTGCTGGTGTTCCGCTTCCGTCAGGCTGCCGCTCTGGAGCGCCTCCCCGCCCAGGGAACCCTTCAGATACTCCCAGAAGTCGGGCAGCGTCATATCCGTCCGCAGAAATTCCCGGATATTCCCCACGCGGGAGCGCACAGACTTCGTGCTTTTGGATTGAAATTTGGAGGCGTCCACCCGCAGCGCCCCGGCGATCATCTCCGGGTCGGAGTCAAACAGCAGCGTACCATGATGCAGAATTCTCTTTCCCAAAAGTCTCTGGGCCGTGCCGGAAACCTTGCGCCCCTCCACCAGAATATCGTTGCGCCCGGATGCCTCCGCGGCCATTCCCAGCCCCCGCAGCGCTTCCACCACCGGCCTGGTAAATTGTTGATAGGTGATGGCCCCGGCGTTTTCCACATCCGTCATCCAGGAATAGTTCAAATTTCCAAGATCGTGGTATACCGCGCCTCCGCCGGTCATTCTGCGCACCACTCGAATTCCGTGGGCTTCCACAAAGGCGTGGTTGATCTCCTCCTCGGCGTTCTGGTTCTGCCCGATCACAACCGCGTGGTCATTCTGCCACAGGAGAAGGGTATTCCCCTCTCTGCGGTTTTGCAGGACAACCTCCTCAAACGCCAGGTTATAAGCCGGGTCCGTACTCCCTGTCTCCAGATAAAGCGTATCTGCTGCCATAGTGCCTCCCTCTGCCGCCAGCGGGCTCTCGCCTTTCTGTCAGAAATCCGTCAGCTCCGCGGGCCGTTTTTCCAGGAAGGCCGTCATTCCCTCCCGCTTGTCGTGGGTGGAAAAGGTGAAGCCAAAGGCGTCCGCCTCCATTTTCAGCCCGTTGCTCAAATCCATGTCCTGGCCGGCGTTGATGACGCTCTTGGCAAGGCTCACCGCATAGCTGCCCTTGCTGAGAATCTTTTCCGCCGTCTTGCGGCAGGCGTCCATCAGCTCCCCGGCCGGAACCACCTGGTTGGCAAGGCCGATCCGATATGCCTCCTGCGCATCAATCCGGTCACAGGTGAAGATCAGCTCCTTGGCCCGTCCCTTGCCGATCAGCCTGGCCAGCCGCTGGGTGCCGCCAAAGCCGGGGATGATGCCAAGGCCGCACTCCGGCTGGCCGAACACGGCGTTGTCCGCGGCAATGCGAATGTCGCAGCTCATGCTGATTTCGCACCCGCCGCCCAGCGCGTAGCCGTTGACCGCGGCAATCGTCACCTGGGGCATATTCTCCAGCTTGTTGAACGTCTCCATGGCCAAAAGGGCCATCGCGCGGCCCTCGGCGGGGGTGGCGTCCACCATCTCAGAGATGTCCGCGCCGGCCACAAAGGCCTTGCCGCCGGCGCCAGTGAGGATCACAACCCGCACATCCTTTCGCTCTTCCAGACCGGCAAAGCACTCCCTCAGCTCGGTCAGCGTCTGTGTGTTCAGGGCGTTGAGAGCCTTGGGACGGTTGATGGTCACAGTTGCAATCTGGTCAAAAACCTCTAAAGTCACACAATTCATGGAAAACTCCTCCTGTTGTCTGCTGATCAATTCTTCCATGGGTCTCTCTCGGCGCCGGGCCTCCGGCGGCCGAGACGAGGCTCAGGGCATGGTTCTCCTCTCCTGCCGGGCGAGGGCCTGTTTCAGCTCCGTGACAAAGCGGCCGTGAAACCAGCAGTCAAAATAGCAGACCCTGGTCATGATCTCCCGGTCCATCCAGATCACAGTAGACGGGACCTGTGCGGTCAGGCACCTCCCGCCTCCAGCCGCCGAAAGCCCAAAGAGCTCTCCCGGCCGGACCGCTTCTCCGTCTGCCGTGTGGAGCCTGCCGGAGAGGAGATAGCCCAGCCTGCCGCGGCTCTCCCGCCGCTCTCCGGCTCCAAGGTTCTCCGCCTCCATGTCAAAGCAGGCTTCAAACGTCTCAAAGCCCTCCTCCGGGAGCCAGGCAAACAGCGGATGCTCCCGCATCTCCTTGGTTGGAAGACGCATGGCCGCCCTCACCTCCATGGTTCGATTCCATCCAGCATCTGCCCTGGCTCCATCAGAGCCGTCAGGCGAAAGGGATTGCTTTGGGCCAGCTCTTTTTCCGCCACGGCCCGCAGCCCGGTGACGTCGTCCCGCTGGAATGGCAGGTGATACAGCACCACCTGCTCCGGCATGATCTGTTCCAGCAGGCGCCGCCCGTCCGGATGCAGGAGAAAGAGCGGCGTGATGAACACCGCCGTCAAAGGCCCCAGCGCCAAAAACCGCTCCCGGTTCTCCGGACTCCAGTCCGCATCCGCAGCGAACAGCAGCCGCACTCTGCCTATGGACAGCAGCACGGCGCAGTGCCTTACCGCCGCGTAGGTCTGAACGTCCAGATGGCGGGTAGGGACATAGGTGGCGGCGCAGTCATCCCACAGAGGGATGGAAAGCGCCTGCTCTTTCTCCGGGGAGAGCTCATGGAGCACCCCCTGTTCCGCGGCCTTGGGCAGCGGCCGCCGGTCCTCCAGAAACGACGCGGGGTCCGCTCCGGCCTGGGGGACATAGATTCCCCGCACGCGGTTGTTGCGTGCGTACTCGTCGGTATATGCAGCGTCAAAGTGGTCCGTATGCCGGTGGGTAAACAGCAGGAAGTCCACATCCCGGTAGGGGCTGTCCATCCCAAACACCGCCCGCTGCACTTCCTTCAGCGGCGGGGAGAAAAAGCGGTTCTTTCCGTAAATCCCGTCCACCAGCACCCGCCGGCCGCCGAAGCTGACCAGCACGCCGGAGTTTGCCGCCAGCTGTATGTGTCCCACGGCTCAGAGCTGGAGGGGGGTAAAGACCGGCACGCCCCGCTCCGGGTCTATGGCGCGGCTCATGTTGATATGGTCCAGCTCCCCGATGACCATTTCCACGGTGGTCAAAACGCGGTTGCCCTCTTTGAAGTGCCCGCCGAATGCCGCTCCGGACTCGTCAGCAAAGGCGGCATGCACATGCAGGGAGATTTTGCCGTCCTGCTCTGTGCAGATGATGCCGCCCATGGAGATCAGCTCGATGGGGCAGGGCAGCTCGATGGGGTCGCCGTAGCCGTACAGCCCCGGCTTGCCGGGCAGCTCCTCCGGGTCGAAGAAGCTGCACCCCTGTAAGCTGCCAATGGCGGAGAGGATGACGCCGTGGCCGATGCCGTGATCCTCGCAGAACTTCTGAAGGCCCAGCATCACATCCTCGCCGGGCTCAAAGCGGAGGGCATACAGATTCTTGAATGTACCTTTTGCAGATTTCATCGCGGCCTCCTTCAAGCGTGAACCACGCGTCCCAGGGCGTCCAGGCAGGCCTCCCGGATGGCCTCCGCCACGGCCGGGTGGGGATAGATGGCGCACTCCACGTCCTCCAGCAAAAGCTCCGAGGCGATCATCTGCGTTCCCAGCGCCACCAGCTCCGAGGCGCAGGGCCCCATCATGTGCAGACCCAGAATCGCGTGGTGCTCCCGGTCTGCCACCACGGTCACAAAGCCCTGGTTCTTTCCCATAGCCAGGGACTTGCCGTTGCCCGCGAGGCTGAACGTGCCGGTTACAATGTCCATGCCCGCTCTTTCCGCCTCCTCCCGGGTCATCCCTACGGAGGCCACCTCCTTGTCCACGAACACCACCTTGGGCACCGCGTTCAGCCGCAGCTCCCGGTCTATGCCGGCCATGTTCTCCACGGCCACCACGCCGCCCTCAGAGGCGGTGTGTGCCAGCATGCCCTGGCCCGTGATGTCGCCGGCCGCATAGATGCCGGGGACAGAGGTGCGCATGTGGGAATCCACCTGGATGAAGCCCCGCTCCATCCGGATGCCCAGCTCCTCGCAGCCAAGGCCGGCGCTGTTGGCCTTGCGGCCGGTGGACACCAGCACATACTCCGCCGAAACAGTGCCCTCCGCGCCGTTCTTTTCAAAAACAACCGCCTGTTCCATCCCCTGATCGCAGACAGATTTCACCCTGGCGCCCAGCTCCACCTGGATGCCGGCGTCTGTGAACTGCCGCGCAACGGCGTCCGCCAGGGAGCGGTCCATGCCGCCGAGAAGATGGGGCAGCATCTCCACCACAGTGATTTTGCACCCAAAGGCCGCCAGAATGCTGGCAAACTCGCAGCCGATCACGCCGCCGCCGATAATCACCATGCTCTTTGGCAGGGTCTTCAGAGCCAGCAGCTGGGTGCTGTCAATCACCCGCTCGCCCTTGAGCCCGGGAATGGGCGGCGCCGCGTTGGAAGATCCGGTGGCAATCAGGATGTTTCGGGTCCTGTAGACCTTGCCGCCGAGCTTCACCTCACTGGCGGAGAGGAGCTTTGCCTCTCCCGGAAGGAAATCCACCTTGTTTTTTTTCAGCAGGTAGCCAACGCCGTTTACCAGCTGCTTCACCACACCGTCCTTCCGGCGCATCACCGCCGGGAAATCCACCCCGGTCAGCGCGGAGCCGATGCCGTACCGGGCGGATTCCCGCACGGTGTTGGCCACCTCCGCGCTCTGAAAGAGCGTCTTGGTGGGGATGCAGCCCACGTTCAGGCAGGTGCCGCCCAGATGCTCTTTTTCCATCACGGCGGTGGTCATCCCCAGCTGGGCCGCCCGAATGGCCGCCACATAGCCGCCGGGTCCGCCGCCGATCACAATCAGATCATACCTGTTCTCTGCCATATCAAACGCCCTCACTGTGCCAAAAAGAGCTCGGGGGTTTCCAGATACTCTTTCATGGTCTTTAAGATGCTGCCGATTTCGCCGCCGTCAAAAACCCGGTGGTCATAGGTGACGGAGAGGCACATCATGGTGCGCACGCAGATCTGCCCCTGATAGACCACGGGCTTTTCAACCGCCCGGCCAAAGCCCATGATGCAGGACTGGGGCGCAGGCAGAATGGGGTTGAAGTTATCCACCGGAAAGACCCCCATGTTGGTCAGGGTGAAGGTGCCATCCCGCTGGTCGTCGGCGGTAAGCCGTTTCTCCCGGGCCTTGACCACAATCTCCCGCAGGGCGCGGCTGAGCTCCACCAGAGACATCTGGTCGGCATCCCGCACCACGGGGGAGGTCAGGCCGTAATCCGTGGCCACCGCCACACTGAGATTCACGTAGGGGAAGGTGAGAATCTCCTGGTCGGTATAGCTGGCGTTGGCCAGGGGATGGGTCTTGAGCATCTTCACCGCCGCGTAGGAGAGGAGATCGTTCAAAGTTACCCTTGTCCCCAGAAGCTTCTCGTTTTCCACCAGCCGCCGGCGCATGGCCGCCAGCTCCGTGACGTCCACCTCGACGGAGTCGGAGGTCTGGGCCATGGTGTGCAGGCTGTTGAACATGTTTCGGGCAATGGCCTTGCGGATCGGCGTAAGAGGGATGCGGACCGGCTCCCGGGACTTGGCGCCGGCCGCGCTCTGCACGGCAGGCTGGCAGCTGTCCACATCTCTTGCCACAATCCGTCCGCCCGGGCCGGTGCCAGTTATCAAAGAGAGGTCAATCCCAGCCTTCTCCGCCTTTTTGCGGGCCAAAGGCGACGCGATGATCCTGCCTCCGGCGGCTTTCCGGACCGTGGGGGCCGGGGCCGCCTGGGGTGCGGCGGGAGACTGGGGGGCCGCCTGGGGTGCAGCGGAGGCCGTGCAGACGGCCTGGTACTGGGCCTCGTCCGCAGCCAGATACGCGATCACGCCGCCCACGGGCACTGTGTCGCCCTCTCCGGCCACCAGATGGATTTTTCCGTCCGCAGGGCTTTCAAAGGGCATGGTGGTCTTTTCGCTCTCAATCTCCGCCAGAACCTGACCCTTTTTCACCTGCTCCCCCTCGGAGACCTGCCACTGATCCAGGGTGTTCTCCGTGTTGGTCAGGCCGGTCTTTGGCATCAGGACGCTCTCCGCCTGCACCGCAGCCGCAGATACAGCGGCGGCGGGAGCCGCAGGAACGGCAGGCGCGGCGGCGGCACAGAGGCTCTCATACTCCGCCTGGTCTGCGGCAAGGTGCGCGATCACGCCGCCCACGGGCACCGTGTCGCCCTCCCCGGCCACCAGATGGATGATGCCGTCCTCCGGGCTCTCAAAGGGCATGGTGGTTTTCTCGCTCTCAATTTCCGCCAGAACCTGACCCTTTTTTACCTGCTCTCCCTCGGAGACCTGCCACTTGTCCAGGGCGTTCTCCGTGTTGGTCAGGCCGGTCTTTGGCATGACAATTTCCATACTCATATCTCTTTGCCTCCGGCCGAAACAGCCTTTGGCATATGCCTCCTCACTTTTTGATCATCACTCAGAAGAGCGCCTTTACAGCCGCCGCAATCTTCTCCGGATTCGGAACCGCCCGGGCCTCCAGGCCCAGGTTATAGGGCAGGGGCACATCCAAAGAGGCAACGCGCTTGATGGGGGCGTCCAGCTCGTCAAAAAGCTCCTCCTGAATCATGGCCGCCCACTCCGCGCCAAGTCCCCCGCGGAGGTTGCTCTCCTCCACAATGACGCAGCGGTGGGTCTTGGAAATGGACTGATAGACCGTCTCCTTGTCAAAGGGCAGCAGGGTCCTGGGGTCCACGACCTCACAGCTGATGCCCTCCGCCGCCAGCTTCTGCGCGGCCTCCAGCGCCTTTTGAACCATCAGGCCCACGGCGAGGATCGTCACATCGCCGCCCTCCCGCTTGATGTCGGCCTTGCCGATGGGCAGCACATACTCCTCGTCGGGAATCTCCATCTTCGTCTTATAGAGCTGCTTGTGCTCAAAGAACAAAACCGGGTTGTCGCTGCGGATCGCGGCCTTCAAAAGGCCCTTGGCGTCATAGACGTTGGAGGGGGTGATGATGGTCAGGCCGGGCGCGTGGTTGAAAAGGCACTCAAAGATATTGGAGTGCTCGGCGCCCGCGCCGAAGGAGTAGCCGCCGGCGCAGCGCACCACCAGGGGCAGCTTGTAATCCTCGCCATGCAGATACCGCCACTTTCCGCAGGAGTGGAACAGCTCGTTGAAGGCCACCAGCTGGAAGTCCGAATACATCAGCTCCACGCAGGGCCGCAGGCCCGTCATGGCCGCGCCGATGGCGCTGCCCACAATGGCGCCCTCGGAAATGGGGGTGCTGATGCAGCGCTTGGGGCCAAACTCCTCCAGAATCCCCTTGGTGGCGCAGAAGATACCGCCCATCTCCGCAACATCCTCGCCGTAGACCAGGACCGTATCATCACGGCGCATCTCCTCGCTGATGGCAGCGCTGATGGCCTGTGCAAAACTTTCTTTCATGAAGAGTTCCTCCGTTATATGATTGTGAATGTCCACATCAGGCGTACAGACCGTCAAAAATGTGGTCGGGGTCCGGTTCGGGGCTGTTTTCCGCGAATTCCACCGCCTGCTCCAGCTCCAGGGCAATCTCTTTGCGCATAAGCTCGATGTCCTCCTGGGTCAAAACGCCGTTGTCCAGCACATACTTCTCCAGATTGGCCAGGCAGTCCTTTTTGACCTCCTCTTCCGTCACGGCCTTGTCCCGGTAGGCGCACTGGTCGCCCTCAAAGTGGCCCCGCCAGCGGTAACACTTGATCTCCAGGACGGCGGGTCCCTTTCCGGCGCGGATATCGTCGGTCAGCTCTTTGGCCGCCTCATAGATCGCCAGGGGATCGTCGCCCTGGACAACCCTGGCGGGCATGCCATAGCCGGCGGCGCGGTCCGCAGCGGGATTCGGAACCGGGATCGTGTTGGCGTGGTTGGCGGAGATGGCGTACTGGTTGTCATCGCAGATGAACAGAACCGGCAGCTTCCAAATGGCGGCCAGGTTCATGGCCTCGTGGACGTTGCCGCGGCTGTGGGTGCCGTCGCCGTTGTAGCAGTAAACGATACGGCCGTTTTCTAAGTACTTGGCAGAGAGCCCTGCGCCGATTGCCACCTCGGTGTCTACGCCCAGGGAGCCGGCGGTGCCGATGCAGCCCTTGTCCAGACGGGCGATGTGGTTCACTCCGCCCCGCCCATGGGAGGTGCCGGTCTGCTTGCCCAGGATCTCTGCAAACATTTCGTTGAAGGTAACGCCCACGGCATGGGCGGCGGCAACCACCCGGTGTGTATGCTTATAGTAGTCCCCCTCGCGGCGGGTCATCAGCGGCGCCACATAGGCGGCCTCCTCGCCAACCCCGCTGTGGATGTGGCCGGGCACCTTGCCCAGCGCGTAAATCTCCACCAGCTTCTCCTCCGCCATGCGGACGCTGAGAAGCTCCTGATACAGCTCTGTCACCAATTCTTTGGAATATTTCATCATACTCTCCTATCAACGCAGTCGAAATTCACAGGGCCGCGCCTGTCAGTCCATCCGCAGGCCGCCGTCGGCGTTTCCAATCTCGCCGGTTACAAAGCTTGCAAGGTCGGAGGCATAGAACAAAATGAGGTTGGCAATCTCCTGCGGGTCGGCGGGCCGGCCCAGGGGAATCTGGCTGAGAATCCGGTTGTGCCGGTCCTGATCCATGCCGGCGGTGATGGCCGTCTTGGTGTAGGCGGGGCACACGCCGCAGCAGGCCACGTTGTAGGGGCCGCCCTCCTTGGCAACCGCCTTGATGAGGCTGTTGACACCGCCCTTGGAGGCCGCGTACACGCTGGTGCCCAGCAATCCGCCGCCCACCTGGGCCGCCACGGAGGAGACCACCACGATCCGGCCGTAGCTGTGCTCTTTCATGTTGGTGAACACGCTCTGGATGCTGGCAAACACGCCGGTGAGGTTGATGGCAACCACGCGGTCCCACTCCGCCTGGGTCACATCCTCAAACTTGGAGGTGCTGACAATGCCGGCCACGCAGATCAGGCCGTGAATCTGCCCGAACTTCTGCACCAGGGCGCCGAACTTCTCCCGAATCTCTGCGGGATTGCTCAGGTCCACGGCGGCCACCGTGACTTTGTCCTCACCGTACTTCTCCTGGTACTTCCGGGCCCCGGCCTCATTGATGTCCACAATGACGGCGTGGCCGCCGCCGGATACAATGCCGTCCACCACGGCGCCGCCAATGCCGCCGGCACCGCCTGTCACAATGTAGTTCTTACCGCTGTAATCCATGGAAACCATCGTTTAAAACTCCTTTATGTCAAAAATTCGTCAATCTTGCTGTTGAAACCCCGGACCGCCAGAATCCTGCCGGGTGGCGGAGGCATCGGCGGCCCGGGGTCATGGTTGAAAACGGCAACGGGAAATCAGCTGCCTAACACGGAGGGAATCCACTCGGTCACGGCAGGCACATAAGTCACAAGCAGCAGGACAATCAGTCCCAGGCCCAACATGGGCAGGGCATCCTTCAGGGTCCGCTCCAGGCGGGCACCGGCGATCTGGTTGCCCAGCAGCAGGCACACGCCCACCGGCGGCGTCATCAGGCCAATGTACAGGTTCACGCACATCATCATGCAGAAGTGAATGTCTGACAGTCCCAGAGACAGCATCAGGGGACGCAGCAGCGGGGTCATCATCACCACAGCGGCGTTGGCCTCCATCAGCATGCCGATGACCAGGAACAGCAGGTTCACCAGCAGGAGGATGATATATTTATTGTCCGTCAGGTTCGCAAAGAGGTCCAGCACCGCGGCAGGCAGGCCTGAGGTGGTGATCACATAGCTGGAGGACTTGGACACGCCCACCAGAATCATGATCGCCGCGGCGGAGACGCCGGCCTCCGCCATGGAGGGCAGAATCTCCTTCCAGCTCATGTCCCGATAAACAAAGAGGCTGATCAAGAGCGCATAGATCACGGAGACCGCGGCGGCCTCCGTGGCGGTGAAGATTCCGCCGAAAATGCCGCCCAGGATGATGACGGGCATGAGCAGGGCCCAGATGCTGCTGCGGAAGGTGCGGAAGATCTGCTGGGCGTTCTGCTTGGGGCGGGAGGGCAAATCCTTCTTCTTGCCGTACCAGAGGCTGTAGCCCACCAGGAACAGCGCCAGCAGCACGCCCGGAATCACCGTGGCCTGGAACAGCGCGGAGATGGAGGTCTCCGTGGCGCTGGCATACACGATCAAGGTGATGGAGGGGGGAATCATGGGCCCCAGAATAGACGCCATGGAGGCGGTGGCCGCCGCGAAGGAGTCGCTGTAGCCCTCCTTTTTCATGGCGGGGATCGTCATGCCGCCGATGGCGGAGCAGGTGGCAGTGGCAGAGCCGGAGATGGCGCCGAACAGCGCCGAGGCCACCACAGTCACTACGGCCAGACTGCCCTTCACCCACCCGAACAGCGCGTTGGACACATCCACCAGCTTCATCGTGATGCTGCGGGACATGATGTTGCCCGCCAGCATGAAGAAGGGGATCGCCAGCATGGCCGTGGAGTTGATGCCCGCAAAGGTCTGCTGGGGAATGACAATCAGGGGCATGCCGCCCAGGGCCATGGCCGCCAGCGTTGCGGTGCCCAGGGCCAGGAAGATGGGCACGCCGCAGATCGAGAGAACCAGCAGCCCAACAATTGTGACAAGACCGACGCTCATGCCTGCACCCCCTTCTTCTTATGGCCCAGCTCCTGGAACTTCACCAATTCCCTTAAAATGACCTCAACCGACATCAAAATCATCAATACGCTGCCGATTGGCAGACAGGCGTACGCAACACTCATGGGAAGCCCCGTGCCGGCCGAGATACTGTGGCCGGTGGTGGCGCAAAGCGTAATCCCATACTGGCAGAAAAATCCCAAGAACCCGATGCCCACCAGAGTGCAGAGGGAAACCGCAATGCAGCGGCCCCGGGCGGGCAGCATGTTAATGACAAAGTCCACCTGCAGGTGGGAATACTTACGAACGGCAATTGCCGCGCCAAGCAGGACCGAGTAGCACATCAGATAACGGGCCAGCTCTTCGCTCCAGATATTGGAGGCGTTGAACACATAGCGCAGGATGACCTGATAGAAGATCACGATGACCATGACGACCATGGCAATCCCGACAATCACTCTCAGAATCTTGTCGATGACGTCCATGATCTTGGAATAGACGTTCAGCAAAGCTTTCATAAAAACTCCTCAATCAGAAATCTCGGGAGATGCGTCCCCCGCATCTCCCGAGACGCATTGTTTTCTCTTCACCTGCTCCTCTCCGGAGCGACACACTGTGAAAGATCAGGCCGCCTCAGCGGGGTCCGCCGCAGCAGTGTCTGCCATGGCGGCAATTTGGTCCGCCCAATCCACCAGATCGGGGAATTCGCTCTGCATGAAGCCGTCGAACGCATCAATGAACTCCTGTACGTCTACGTCCACGATGGTCACGCCGGCGTCAAGGGCCTTCTGCTCCACCTCAGCCTCAAACTCCACCATCTGCTCATTCCGCCAGGAAGAGGCCTCGTCAGCAGCTTTGGCGGCAAGCTCCTGGATGTCAGCGGGCAGGCCGTCAAAGAAGGTCTTGTCCATGAAGAAGCAGTCCTGGCTGTACACATGGTTGCTCTTGATCCAGTAGGGGTTCACGTCATAGAAGCCGTAGTTCCAGCACTCGCTGATGGGGTTCTCCTGGCCCTCCACAGTGCCCTGCTGAATGGCGGTGTAGGTCTCGGTGATCGCCAGCGGGGTGGGGCTGGCGCCCAGCCACTCCCAGGTCTTCACATACATGTCAATGCCGGGGGCGCGCAGCTTGAAGCCGGCGAAGTCCGCAGGATGCACCATCTCCTTGGTGGCGGTGGTGATGCGGGCGCCGCGGTACATGCCGCCCAAAATCGCAAAGCCGGCGGCATCACCGATCTCCGCCTTGATCTCCTTGCCCAGATCACTCTGCCACACATTGATGAAGTGGTCGTAGCCAGTGTACAGATAGGGAGCGGCGTCGATATTGGCCAGCTCCGTGAAGGGGGCCAGGGTGCCGATGCTCTCCGCATACACATTGCAGACGCCGTAGGCCATGCTCTCCAGCAGCGTCTGTCCGGAGCCCAGCTGTGTGCCGCCATACAGATCGCAGGTGATGCGGCCGTCGGAGTACTCCTCCACCAGTTCACAGAACTTGTTGGTGGCCTCATACAGCAGGTCGCCCTCCGAGGTATTGACTGCCACAATCCAGTTGGCGGTGTAGCCGCCGTCCTCCGCCGCGCCGGCGTCACCGGTGCTGCCGGTGTCGGCGGTGCTGCTGTCCCCACCGCAGCCAGCCAGCAGGGCGGCTGTCATGACAAGCGCAAGAATCAGACTCGTAATCCTTTTCATACTCGTTTCCTTTCTTCTATGGAATTCTATTTTGAATTCATTTTTTATAAAAACGAATTCTTTATTTTTATAATAGAATTTATTTTGTCGTTTGTCAACGGAAAATTTCTTTTCAGGATGATCTTTAGCCAAATGCACAAAATCCGTTTTTTATTTCGTTAAACTCACAAATAAAATGTATTTGTGCGCAAATTTTTTTGGATCATACAGAAGTGCAATTTAAAAAAATTAATTTTGCCCTTGAAATAGAATTTTTTCTAGTTTATAATTGTAAAAAATGAATTTATTTTTTTGAGCAGTTTGATTTCTCCACGGGGATATCAAGAGATGCGGAAGGGGGCTGCCATGGCTCAAGAAACCATTAAAAAAGCGCCGTCTCTGTCGGAATATGCCTATGAAGAGATCAAGCACGCCATTGAACGAGGCGTCTATCCACCAGGCGCGAAACTGATCACGCAGGAGATTGCCGACCGGCTTGGCATCAGCCGCACGCCTGTTGTGGCGGCAGTCAACCGCCTGACCGCGGAGGGATATGCGGACGCAGTTCCCCAGCACGGAATTTTCGTGAAGAAATTATCGGTGAAAATGATTCGTGATACTCTGGAACTGCGGCTGATGATCGAGCTGTTTTCTGTGGATGCGGTCATCCGGAACATGGTGTTTGACTCCGATGCAGTCCAGGAGCTGCGCAGCGCCGTGGAGGGCTATCAGGACATCGGCCCCCGAGATTACGACAAGGCCATGAAAACCGAGGCCAATTTTCACTCGATTATTATTCGCCTGGCGCAAAACGCGGAAATTCTGCGGGTGTATCAGAGCAGCCGCTGCATTGAGACCACCTATCAGATGTACCGGATGGCCAATATGGAGCTGGCCACCGTCCAAAACGCCTATCAAGAGCATGTGCGCATTGTCGAACTGCTGGAAGCGGGAAACCAGGCGGGCGTCAAGGCCCTGCTGGAAAAGCACATCCAGCTGCCGCTGAATATGCTGAACTGGCTGGTTAACACCGGCCGGACGACGGGAACCATTTCGCCCTAAAAAGAAAGCCATTCAGACAGAACCGGAGTCTGTTTGAATGGCTTTGAAGCGTCCAAGAGAGCGGATAAAAAGAGAGAGGCATGTGCCTCTCTCTTTTTTTGCGCGCTGGCGGGGAGCTTTCCGATGGGATGGATATAGGCTATGTTGATAGTCTGGCAATCCACCCCCCATTTTCTTTTCGTCTTGCCGAAAAGAAAACGGGCCGTGGACGGTCCAAAAGAAAAGACTC
>ENA-UESI01001124-UESI01001124.1-human-gut-metagenome-genome-assembly--contig:-NODE-1124-length-18478-cov-15.270909_pt1 | contig 18478 bp, 13 predicted proteins | sample MGYA00243005_ERZ508006 | MGnify/ENA primary metagenome ERZ508006 (study PRJEB26167, sample SAMN06115436) | human gut metagenome | host: Homo sapiens | place: China:Shandong | collected 2015-06-10... | reverse complement strand
CGTCCTCGTTGTCCCTTTTTCGACGCTCCCCGGTTCTGAAATGGCTCCGCTGGCATATAGCAGGCTCTCCGTCAAGGTCGTCTTTCCAGCGTCTACATGGGCAAGAATTCCAATATTGATTATTTTCATGTGATTGTCCTCCCTTTACAGCCCCAAAGGGCATAAAAATCCCCAGCAGTAAAATACTTTTACCACTGGGGATTATAAGTTGCGGACATACACATATACAGCATACACCTGTTTGTGATTGCTGTTTTTGGGGATATGTCAAAATTGATAAGGCAAAAGTATTCTTAAATTGGGTACAAAAAACTAAGCCCCTACAAAAGGAGCTATCATAATCCTTTGTTCCCACTATTTGATTATAGTTTTATTTAAGAATACCTTGCCGCATATTTTTTACTCCTTTTCTGGAATTGAATTATTATATCACATCAGTTTAATTATTATATCACATCAGTTTTAGGAAAACAAGTATCTAAAAGAAATTTTTCTTCCCCTTATATGTAACAATCATACCGGCTTCCTAACGTTCAGAATGGTTTCTACTGTCTGCTGCGGTGTTTGGTTGGAATTGTCCAGCCAAAAGCCGATCCGTGGTGTTGTCTGCATTTTACTAAATACAAATTCAATGTATACAGAAAGAAATATATAAGGAGTGGGAGGGATTCCGCCGTAGTCGGCATTGTAGGAAAATCCAAAAGTTTAGATTTTCTCAAAATGCTTATCTTTTGGTCTTTGGTTCGGAATAGTGTAGTGCTGGCGGTCTATCTATTGTTTTCGGTTGCTTGCTTCTTTACCGTACATGAGCATTGAGTCAGTTGTTTAAACACCTTATGAATTTACACTATTCTCAAACATAAACGTTCAAAATTGCGCATTTCCGACGGTTTAAACACCTTATGAATTTACACTATTCTCAAACCATTATAGGTAATTGATTACCTATTGTCAAGTTTAAACACCTTATGAATTTACACTATTCTCAAACTGATTATTGTTGAAGCTCTATATGTTGATGGTTTAAACACCTTATGAATTTACACTATTCTCAAACAATGGTAATATTACTTCAGCAAGTGGATATGTTTAAACACCTTATGAATTTACACTATTCTCAAACGAGCGAAGTGGTAGCTATCTTGCCGACATTGTTTAAACACCTTATGAATTTACACTATTCTCAAACTCAGTATGTGCTATTATGGAAACGTCAAGAGTTTAAACACCTTATGAATTTACACTATTCTCAAACCTTTTGACAATCGTTGTTTTTGCTGTCGGAGTTTAAACACCTTATGAATTTACACTATTCTCAAACCTCAAATAAACTGCGCCACTATTATGCACAGGGTAATTCACAAGATATAGTATATTATATCTCTAATTGTCACAGGTGTCAATTAGACACAAATCATAATCAATTATATGTATTTCTTCAGATTTGGAAATCTTTTTCGGCTTTGATGATGTAACAACCAAAACATTGATATGATAAAGATTTAAAGTTTTATATATTTTTTCAATTTCGTCGTAATCGAAATAATCATAAATACTGTGAAGAACAAACAAATCAAAATTAAGATACTTATTAAGCAATAATATGTATGAAACAAGCAATTCTGATAAGTCACGGCACGAAATATCAATATCGAATTGCAAAAGCTTTAATATTGAAGGAAAATCTATTTCAAAGCTTGAATCATATTCAAAATCAAAATCTTGATTTAATTTGTCAAATAATTGAACAAGTTGTGCCTTTATTAAAATCAAATCTTCAGAATAATCATTAATTGCAGTTTGTTGCATAATTGAATTGATTTTTGAAGTTAACTTTTTATTTTGAAAATTCAATTCTAATATATTTGCAACAAAAAATCCCCTTTTATCAAAATCAAAAGGTTTAAAATCCTGAGAAAATGTAAACAGTTCTTCAACCGTACCTTCACAAAAAGAATAAAGTATTTTTCGAAAAATCTTTTTATTTTCAATAACAAGAACAGGAATTACACCATCTGTAAATTCCACATTATTATTAAGATATTCACACGCAAACATCATAATATCAAAAGCCTTTCATCATTAGAAATAACATTACTGTCATTTGACCCAACAACCATTTCCATTTTTGAATACTGCTTTTCAGTAACTGTAAGCATTTGAACGACTCCTGCTGACGGTTTATGTTTTTTTACTCCGTCACATATTCCGTTTGCTACATTTTGATTCAATGCGAGTTTTGAATAAACAGATTCTTGAATCATCATAAAACCGCTTTTAACAAGATATTTTCTAAAATTCGAATACTCTCGTCTGTCTTTCTTTGTTTTAACAGGCAAATCAAAAAACACAATTACTCTCATAAACCTATAACTCATAATTCATAACAGGAAATTTTATTAAAGAAACATCATTTTCTTCAATAGCAGAAAAAATGCTCTTACAATAAATTTTAATTGTATTTAAAACCGTATTTGTTTTATTATCAATAATCAGTTCTTTATTAAGTAATGCCAAAATTTTTTGCTTTTCTTTTTTATCAAAAGAATTGGGATTAGTGTTTTTAGCTAAATTGTCAACAAGCGGTCTAAAAGGCTCCAGCAAATCACAACTTAAATTAAACTGATTAAACATATTTCCGTGAAACAGTCCAAGTTGTGTCGAATATCCGCTACTTACAACTTCTCGATTAATGCATGACAAAATAATGCTATAGCCATAATTAAGCATTGCGTTAAGTGGCGTGTCATCACTTCGAGTAAAGCCTTTGCCAAACAGAGCGTTAAAATACACCTTCGCAGCATGCCCTTCCCTGTTAGTAATATCATTAAATTCAAGTTCTTCTATATACCCATCAAGCATTTGGGCTTCTTTGAGTCCATAAAATTCAAGAAGCGATGATTGATTTCTAATTTTTTGTGCAACTATAACAGTCCAAACTTGCTGCTTTGAATAATCTTGCCATGCAATTTGATTTTTTAATTTTTGGCTGCAATCATGGCTTCCGTAATATGATATAAGTTCGCTTTGAGGGTTTCTTTTACTGTCACAAAAAATCACTTTGATTTTCTTTGCCGAAAGTTCACTTAAAAGCGCACAAGTTATGGAACAAGCGGTGTTTTCAATTATAAGAATTGAAACCTCGCTTAAATGTATTTTAACAGTGTTTTCTACATCTCTTACCGTCATATACCCCATTGAGTAATCGAGTTTTGACGGTTTTGTTACCACAACTGTGCGCCAACTCATATTTAATTTCTCCTTATTCCTTGCTTACAAGTTCAACTTCGGTTTCATAAAGTCCTGTAATAGATTGATTTATAAGCTTAATCGATTTAACATCTTTGATTTTAGAAATATTATTGTTGAGTCTTATTGCTCCGTTTGATTTAACATCTATATTTTTAAGGACGCCTTTTGATGCATTATTCTTTAGGATAATCAAAATATTCTTTATTGTTTTACACTGCTCAACAAGGTCTATTTTCTCAAACTTGCTTTTTTCTAAAACGAGTTTTTCAGCCAAATCAGAGAACATAACACCATAAATATTATTTGACATTTTTTCCAAAAGCAAATCATATAACTGACAATTCTGCTCTGAAGTTACATTGTTTTTTGAATCACTACATGATTGTAAATGCAAATCACCATCAGCACAGCGAATTATATTTCTAATATATCGTTCATTTTGATAGCCCAGTACTAACTGAACAGCCGGGCGATAAACTATTCTGCTACCTCCGCTTTCTTTACCGCCAAGATGGCAACGCATATTGTCAAAAGAAATACATGATTGAACTTTAAGTTTTTTAACCTTAATCACAGGTTCAATCAAATTATAATTTTCAATCAAATAATCCAAAGGGTTTTCTTCGTACTTCTTTTTGTCATAAAGATTAATTGCAAATAATGACACAACACGATTATTTTTCTTGCCGTGTTCAACGCAAGAAAAATATGTTGCAGAAACTTTTATTCTTCCGCCATACTTTTCTTTGTTGCTTAAAACATTGTTTAGTTGAACCTGTGCCTTTCCTTTTTTGGATATAGTTTGATCCCAAAATCCACCTTTTTTCTCATAAGCATAACGAGTATAACGAATATTGTTTTTATTCATTGTTGATATAACAGTATTTAAAGTTTCGTTATTATCCGCTACCCATGCTCCGTCAATATTATGCTTTAGCATTGAAGTCAAATTAACGGTATATCCCTTATCGTTATTTTGCAAGTGTTTAATAAAATTAATTTTGTTATGAGTAAATTTAACATTATAAACATTGCCGACAACAATATTTAGATATGCATCCTTTGCATGGTGAAAATCGTTAACCTCACGACATTTGAGCATATCATATTCTTTACGAAAATCCGAAGTTAACTTCGCTTTGACATAAACTATTTCCGTGTTAGGATAAAGTTGTTTAAGGATAGTCGAAACCGCTTTTGTTGACTGTCGAGTTTCTACAAGCTGACGAGAGACGAATTCTGAAAGTTCATCTTCGCTAAGTGGGTTATTTCTCACTAATCGTTCATATTTTTTCTTGTCAATAAGTTTCTTGTCAAGGAGCATTTTCCAAAACGGTGTCATTTTTTCTCTTACTTGACTTGAAATAGGATATTCATTATCCTTTTTGGAATTTATTTTTTTCTTAACAAGAACTCTGTTATTTAAACTGTCATCCTTGATTTTTGATTGTGGATATATGTGGTCTATATCATAAAGATTTTTATTGAACAAGTCGTCTAATTTGATTTCTTCCCCGCTGTACATACATTTGCCAAATTGAGTAAAATACAAATACAACTTGTCACTTCTCAAATCGTCATCGGTTGTATTATTAAGCAAATACTCATACAAATCAGAATAATCTTTTTTGCAGAATTTATACAAATCCAAAAGAGCACTTCTTCTTGAAACCGTGCGTTTCTTCTCCTCGGCACCTCTTGCCACCTCAACAAATATCTTTTTCGGCGGATGCTTCATTATTTTTTCAATTTCCTTGATTATTAAAATTGACTGATGAATAGGCCTTTTAACAAGAGGTGAAATATATAATCCGTCGATTATATCATTTAAACTTTTATCAGCACCAAACGAATTTAGCTCATTAACTTTATCAATAAAAGACTTATTGCCTTTACAATCACAACAAAAATCATTACTATAAAGCAATTGCATCAAATTGTTATTTGTTTGCCACATAGCTGTAATAATATTTACAACCTCGCCTGATTCTTTGCAAGTTGCTTCAACTTTTGTCAAAAACTCTTTTGAAAGTCTGCTCCATCCGCTATATTTCAGTTTGGAAATTTTTTTAATTTCATCATCTGAAAGATAATCGCCTAATTCGTTTTTGAGCCTCTTCTTTAATAGCTTTTTATCTTCTCCGAAAACAGTAATCGCATTGATAATAGATTCCTTTTGTTCATCGGTTAAATCATATTCAAGCAAATCTTTGTACGATTTTAATGATGATTTGAAATCGTTGTCAATCCCACTTATTTCGTCAAACTCAATATTTTTAGATTTTAAATAATCACAAAGTTTTTTATTAGTGACTTTATAATATTTTTTAAAAATATCATTATAAATATCCTGCTTTAACTGAACACTGATTTTTTCACCGTTAATTCGAAGATTATTTAGTTCATCAAGTACACAGAATTTGCTATATATTAACGAATGTTTAGGAACAACATCAAATTCAGGCAAATAAGAACACTTGCTTGTTAAATTTTTGATGAATTCTTCTGCAGATTTATCATAGTCAACAACATCTTTGATATTCCACGGATATATTTTTTCGTCACTTCTTACAAGCCAACTCTTTTTTGAATTAGTATTAAGCGGACCAATATAATATGGAATACGATATTCAAACAATGCAATAAGTTTGTCGTAAACAGATTTTCCGGTGCTATCTTTTTCTTGCAAAAACGGCAAATATTCCTTTGCGTTATCAAGAATAGCTACAAGTTCTTTTTCATTAACCTGCATTGGGATAACACCATTATCCTTTGTAACCTGCTTTGGCATAAATGTCGAGTTTTCAATCTCACCAAACATTTTAATGTACTGATCGTCTTGGCAAGACTTTAAAATGTTCTTTAAATATGTGCAAAACTCCTCTTGAGAACAGGTTGAAGTTAAAACACCTGTGCCTTTATTGCTTTTTATATGCTTTGAATAGGCAACATAATTATTTACTTTTTCTATGCTTTTTTTAAATATTTCATTGTATTTTTCAGGTGCATATTTTATAACATATTCTTTAAGAGTTTTTAAATCTCTGCCATGCTCTTCGTATATATCTACCTTTGAAAACGAAATATATTCTTTTCCGTTTAAAACATCGGCAAGTATCGCCCAATCATACACTGCTTTTAATTTGCATAAAAGTTCAAATCGTTCACCGAGATATGAACGATATTCACTTTCATTATCATCAAATCCCGAAGAAAATGAAACATATTTTTTTTCAACATCTTTAAGCGATTCATCCTCAAAAACATCAAAAAGAGAAATCTTTGAGCCGCTTAAAAGTGAAAGCATACTGTATAAGTTTTTATCGGTCTTTTTATCAACGCCAAAGAGTGCGGCAATTTCTGAATTCTTCTTTTTCTTTCCGATGCTTTTATTTTTCAATATTTGAGAGAATCTCTCTACATCATTACATTCCAATTCAATTTCATAATTATCAAAGATGTAATTTTTAAAATTGTTATATACAGGTAAAAAATCTCCCGAAACATCATCCTTATATGGATAATCAAAAAGAAAATGTCCACGATGTTTTATAATGTGATGAAGGGCAAGATAAACAAGCCTTACATCGTGAGGCTCTTTGTTGGTTATAAGTTCCTTTCTCAAATGATAAACCGTAGGAAATTCTTTGTGAAAATCTTTATCTGTATAGTTATCATCGGAAAAAACGCTATAAGGAACATTTGTTGATTTATCATCAAAATACAAATTACTTTCATGGAGCTTAATAAAAAATGCTGGATCCACTTTGCATATTTCTTTATCAAAAAGCATTTCAAGCAAAGCAATTCTTTCACGTTTTCTCTGATTCCTTCTGCGACTCGAACGAAATTCTCGCCGTTTTTCAGCTGAACAGCTCTCGTCAAAAAGCCGTATTCCCCACATAGAGTTTCCCTTAAATTTAAGGATTTGATAATAAGGATTACATACCGCCCATCCTACTGAATCTGTTCCTATATCAAGACCTAAATAATAATCTTTTTCCATAAAATTACCCCCTTAAAAAACATTCTTGACAACCGTGCAAAAAAATGCTATTATAATCTTGTTTAAAACCTTATTTTACACTATTAAGTTCAAATAAAGATTTATCCAAATCGTTGCTCAGCCAACATCACAGTGTGTGATTATTGAAGACTCGCTTATGCGGGTCTTTTTGTTTGTTATAATGATAATAACATATTCTATAAAAGAAAGATATAATTTACATAAAAATAGTTGAATAGGTACAAATAACCGTACTGCGCCATATGATTTCTCTCCGATTTGTGCAAACAATCTAATATGTCGTAAATGCCATAAATCGCACTAAAATAACTTTTAAATTTTGAAAATTCCGGCCTTTCAAAAATATCTCGGAATTTTATTTTTGCTTAGAACAGCAAATTTGTATGAGAAATTGCGAACCTTACACTGAAGTGTATAAAGAAATTTTAAATTCGCATTATCATTTACAGTAGGGTACTGCTTCATTTGGTGACAAAGAATATAAAAGTTTTTTATTTAGTTTTATAAACAAAATGTCATATACGACGGTAAATAAATCACTTCATTTTTTACGCTCAAATTCTTTGGATGAATTACATAAGATTTTCCGATTCGCTGATGGTATACCTCGTTAAATCTTTCAAGTGAAGTTATGGTATATCGCTTCGATGACTTAACCTCAATAGGATAAATTTTTGGCTTTGTTTTGCTTCCGTTCGAGATTATAAAATCAATTTCAATATCATTTCTGTGCTTTTCTTCGCTATATCTTGTATAAAAGAATAATGAATATCCATTACTTACAAGACATTGAGCAATAGCATTTTCAAAAAGCATCCCTTCATTTATAGACAAATTATCATGCAGAACTTGCTTGTATAATTCTCCGTCTGATATTTCGTTTTCTGAAAAAGCGTGGCTAACGAGGAGTCCTGTGTCTCCCATATAACATTTAACACTTGTTCTGTCCTCGTTTAACGACAAGCCGACATTAGGATCTTTACAATTAAAGCACTCATTGGTAATCATCGAATCACCCAACCAATAGAAAGTATCTTGGTACATTGGATAAGTTGAGTGTTTTTCAACATTTGAAAGTCTGACTCTTTTTTCATGCTGTGATAGGAATGCGGGTATTTGATCAAAAATTGAAGATACTTTTGAGCGATAATTGGCGTCTATTTTTGAAATATCGTTTTTGTAAAGTGATAAAATATCTCTTTTTTCTCTATCAGCATCGATAAAGGAACGCCCATTTTCAAGAAATTTCGATAACGGTTTTGGCATTCCGCCGACAAGCATATATTGTTTGAACAGCAACATTGCTTTATGATGAAAATCTTCTTCCAATGGTTTTAATTCGGAATAACACTTCTTTATATATTCTACCATTGCATTTTCATTTAACGCCCAACAGAATTCCTCAAAATCCATAGGATACATTTTTATTTTTCGTTCTTCGGACGGAATAGTAATATCTTTAACATTTTCTTTAATTGAAATTAAAGAACCGGTTTCAATATAATCATATCGCCCATCTTTAACAAGTTTTTTTATTGATTGCCTTGCTTTAGGATATTGCTGTACTTCATCAAAAACAATTATAGATTTTCTTGGGTATAATCGAATATTATATTCTGTTGATAAAATTAAAAAGAATGTGTCTAAGTCATTCAAATATTTATTAAATGCATCTTTTACAACTTCGCTTGCATCGTTAAAGTCAATAAGAATATAGCTTTGATATTCATTCTTGGCAAATTCTTCTACAATGGTAGATTTGCCGATTCGCCTTGCGCCTTCAATCATAAGTGCTTTTTCGCCTTTTGAATTGTTTTTCCACTCTAACAAATCCGAATATATTTTTCGTTTAAAGTTCATAGTAATCATCCTTTCATGGTGAATTATAGCACATCTTCCGACAAAGCGCAATATAAAGACAAGCAATTTACAGACAAAACGCACTGTAGTATTATCCATATTACCGATAATACGCAGAGTTAAAAGTGTTAGTATTATATGTTACTGTTAAATAAAATATCAATGAACCACAACAAATTTGGCTTAACATAAATCTCCTTGATTTATAAAAAGATTTAGCGCTGTGTTTTTATCCCGCTTTCCGTTCGTAAGTGGTCAATAAATGGTCGTAGAATTTTCAAATAACATGTTATATCTACATCTTCTAAAAAACAACTTACTGATACACACTCTCAAACCAATTTATAAATAATATTAACTAGCGAGTTATTATTCATATGCAAATCGGCTATATGTTTTAATTTTTATTAAAAAATTAAGGTGTTTTCAATATTTCAAGTGCTTCTTGAAGTGCTTTTTGATATTCACAAACTTGTTTAAGTGAATTGTCTTTAGAATAAGTCTTATGTAATGGCGTCACTTCAGTAATATCGTTATTTTCTATGTAAATAAAAAAGTCACGAATGTTATTAACGTATGTCTTGGCCATAACAAAGCATCGTTCACACTCTTCGTATATATCCTGTGTATAAGTCGATGATTTTTTATAAAGATAGTCACCAAGTTTCGCCAATGCTTCATCCTCTGAAGTACTATCATACACATGTGCTTTCTTATATACATCTTCAATTTTGCAATGCACCAACCTATTGCGTTCCTCAAACAGTAGCTTCCACTTGATAAAAGGTTCCGTCTCCTTGTTGAATGTTTGTTGAAATATATTATCTACAATATATTTCAATTTCACATAGAGTGTCGATTTGTAATTAAAACATTTTTTGAATTTATTAGTACCAATACACCGAGCTAAATAATCATTTATATACATTTCAATATTCATTGCAGAAAAAACAACTACCTTGTAATATGATTTCTTAATCATATCAGCAAAGAAAAAATACTCTTCATAATTTCCTAAATTTACGCATTCAGTTAATTGGTTATAGTATCTATACAATTCATCAAACTGATACAAAACGATTTCGTAGAAACTGTCAAGTAAATTATTTTCGGTCACAAACACTTTTTTATTAATTTCCCGATATTCTTCCATAAAGATCCTCCATATACATTTAGAAATAGTATTAAACTGATTTGTAACACTAATTATATCATATTTACAGAAAAAGTAAAAAGGAGTCAAGACATAAAATCTTGACTCCTTTACTCTTTAGTCGTTCCAATCCGGTGGAGTGACAATCGGTTCATCGCCGCCACCGGATGTCGTAATTACATCAACGGCAGCAAACTTTTGAATGTCTGAATCAGGTTTGATGTACTTTTCCTTCATCATAAAACCTCCTTAATTATTTCATATCTATCACATAAATGGATATTCCGATTATTTGCCTGCATAGGCTTTTGCGGAATTGCCGTAACGCATCATTGCGTCTGTAACTGCTTTTAACTTTGCATCAGTAACAGTTGCGGCATAGGATTCCACACTGTACTTAAGTGTATAGCTGACTTGCTCATCGCCTTTGTATGTAGTGATAAATACTTCATCACTCATTTGATTTGCATAAACACCGTCAAAATAGAAATACCAATAACCGTCTTTGCCTTTTTCAAAATTATCCGGATTTTCGGCATAGGTATATGTCAATGTTCTTGAACCTATTTTTACTTTGAATGAAAGGTCATCAAGAGTAACATTGGTCATATTCAGCGGTATTGCAATTTCAACCGAATTATTCAGCCTTAATGCCGTACCAAACTTTACAAGCCTGTTTTCGCAGGTTTCGTAGCTTGCATTCTTGATATTCGTTAAATTCAAATCAGCCGTGCTGCGAAGTGCTTTTTGCTCATCGGTAAGTATATCGGTAAGTAAATTATCGGTTTTATAGTTTTGATATACCTGACAAGCCTCGCCATAATAAACCAAATCAACCAGCAAAGTTTTAAGTTTTGCAGAAGATGTAGGCTTATTCAGCGTTGACTTAATATAGTCGGTTGCACTGTATTTATAAGCATTACCGTTATATGTTACACCGTCTTTGACACCATAGAATGTAATACTTACATCATCACCTAAGGCCTGCGGTGAAATACCCGTATAATCAAATATGCAATAAACGATTGAATTTGAAGTTAATGTTTTATCCGACGGATACACTTTTTCGGTTTTACCGTTTCGGGTAAACTCGGCATACACTTCGTCATAATAATCGACTACATCTTTGGTAATGTAAGTTGCAAGGGTGATACTGCTTTCAAGCGACAATGCATTACCTCTGCGGCGAAGAAGAGCCGTATTGGGTGCCTCTTTTGTTTCGCTTTCACCGCAAGCGGAGCAAGTACGAGTCTGCGTGCCGTCTTTATAATCACTTGATGAATTATAAACAGCATCATTATTGTATTTCCAATCGGACCAAGTGTGAGTGTGTTCTTCGTTTTTATTTTTGTAATAATATGTAACAACCGTTCCGTCTGAAACAATGGGAGTGTTTAAGCCATCTGCCTTTACAAATTCATAGCCGTACAGTGATTTTGCAGGGGTTAAATTAAGTTTTGTGCCGTATGGAACTGTAAATGTTCCGCCGGCAGTGTTTGGAATTTCAGAGCCGTCCTCAAATTTATACTGAATTGAAACGGTTGTGTAGCGCTGTGTTTCCGTATTGTCGTCTGCAAGCACATTTCCGTTTTCATCGAGCACCTGAAATGCCACGGTATCACCGCTCTTAAGCTGTGCATCAGACGGAATTTGATAGATAAGAGAGCAACTCTTTAAGCCTGAATTAAAATCGCTTTTAATGTGATCCAAAGCACCGAGCGGCCAGAAGTTTGCCTTGTCATTCCAAACAGGGACATCAAAGGTTTGTACTGTTTGAAGCGGATTTCCCGATGAATCGGTTGCAATGCTTCCGTCGGAATGCTTAATCCACATTTTGAATTTAATCTGACGAGCTTTCTTATCCGAAATATTTTGAATAACGGTTCGAAGTTCAATTTTTTTGCCGTTCATATCGGTATTAAATCTGCTTTTGCTGTTGCCGCTCAAAAGTCGGTCATTGCGATTGTATGTATAATTATAGTACGAACTTATTTCAAGGTCCGTAAAATCGGAGGGATTTGAATAAGCACCCGTATATTCCTTAACCTCGGGAGTTGCAACATAAAGGTCTACATCCTTAACAAGCTGAGACATTCGCTTGAAGCCCTGCAAACGGCAAACCTCACAGAATTGATAGTTTGTGTCTCTCATTATGCACTCATAACTTGAAACAAGCATTTTTGAGCCGTAAGCATTGCGGCAGGTATATGTGTTTCTAAAACCCAAAAGCTGTCGCCATTTTATCTTTTCCGGGTCTTCAACCGAGGAAAGATTGAGTGATTTAAGTTCCTTATCGTCAAGCAAATATCCGTTACTGTATTCATCACCGAGACCGAGCAAACCGTGTCCAAACTCGTGTGCAAAAGTTTTTGACGCACGATAGCTGTCTGATGGCGAAATGAAATAATGGAAGCCATATTCACGGTTGTTATATGCACCTCCGAAATCTGATTTTGTGTTTACAACCATAGCAAACTGAGCAATATAATCGTGAACATAATAATAAGGCTCATATTCCGAACCGGACGGCATTGTGTTTGGGTCGGTTGTTTTTTTGATGTGAGCATCGTGAATTTTCTCGATAAATTCAGGACCGATACATCTCTCAAAAATATGATTTTTCCACTGACTTCCGTGGAGATTATTAGAAATAACAGGCGAATTATATTTGTCGACTATAACATCAAAGAAGGTGCTTCCACCATTGTCAAAAGTCGATTCGGAAGCTGTGCAAAGAGCGTAAACATTGAATCTGTCGGCATAACTGCGATACGGTTCATATTTCATAGCGTCCTGCCAAAGTCGTTTGACATCATTGATGAATTTGCCCTGCTGACTTTTTGTGTATCCCTCGCCGCAAACGACAACAACCATATTTTCCGTGTCGCTGCGTGTTTTTTGGATGGTATAAACAGGGATGGTAGGATTAGAATATTTTCTGTCATTTGAATACCACGGGCCGAGGGTGAGCTGAATGCTTTGCTCGGTGCTGACATTCCAATCGGGATTTGCGTCCTCGGCAGGTTCCGAAATTGTATAATCATCCTCTTGTTTGTTTGGAGCAGAGCCGACATAAGGGTTGCTTTGTGAGCCGCTGCCGGAAGTTGCAACAAAATATTCGGAATCAAGATAAAATGCAGGTCTTACGCCCAAATCGGAATACCACGGAGCATAACGACCGACCTGACCCGATGAACTGATATAACGCATATCGTGATTGCAATCGGTAACAGGAGTGCGAAGCCAATAAGGCCAAGCCATACCGTCATTATTATACGCAACATAATAACCTTTGAGATTTTTCCACACGGCATTAGCCTGCTTTACATCAAGAAGAAAAACCTTTTCGGTTGTAGTTTCAAAATATGAACTGTCGTAGTTTGCCACCGCTTCCGAAATATCGGTGTAGTATAACAAATCCGAATTTGCGTCTCCATCAACTATGCCCTTGTTGTATTCGGGATGAGAAACGAGAGAACGCTGGGTAACGGTTTTCATTGCCGCAATTTCAGATTTTGAAAAAGCGTTGAGAAAACCCGCTTTTTCGTTGTACGCTCCCACACCGCTTACATATCCGTCTTTCGGAGGGTTGCCGCAAAGCCAATCGACTTTGCCTTCAGCTGCGGTCGAATTTAACCAAGAACGCATATTGCTGTCTTTCCAATAGTTAGAACCGTAATCATCACGCTTATAGCTTCTGCTGTGTGATTTTGAATTGCTGTTGTCATTTGTTTTGGCATCATATGCAAGGGTGTCAACAATTTTGTCTGCAAGCATAAGCGGTCCGTTATTGTCAATGCTTACACATCGCCAAAGAATCGAGGCATTGTTATACGTGCCCATTTTAACATAGTCACCGACTTTAATATCCGGCTTTGATGCCGCCTGAACGCTCATCGGCAAAATTGAGATTGCCATGCACAATGCCAACAATATTGCTGTTATTTTTTTCGTCATTAAGTCACTTCCTTTATAAGCGATATATTTGCTTTTATTATATTGTAAGGAATAATGTGTGTCAATGAAAATTCTGTTAATTCTTTGTCAATTTTGCAGCCTATATAATATAGCAATTCGGATTGTTGTATTATTCCGAAATTGCGAATAATTTGAATAAAATGCTTGACATGAATTTTTCATTTGTCTATTATAAAATCAGATTGATACTTAAAAATTCAGTCAATAACTGGGGATTATTTATGAAACAAAAGCAGTTAACTCATCAACAGCTTGAGAAAAAGGCACTACGCAAGCAAAAAGAAATTGCTAAGTGGGAAAAAGAAAAGGCAAGGCCTAAAAGAGGCTATTACATTATCTATTTAGTTTTCATAGTCAGCCTAATCTAGTCTTTCACATTTATTATTTAGATTTTTACATTGACATATCAAATGATGAATAATCTTCAGCAACATCGTTTTCAACATCTTCGTTGATGTCGTCATTGGCTTGCCAAGTCTTTTCCAATGCAAGATTATGGATATATTCTATTCTTTGGTTGATTGAAGATATGATTTTTTGCTTTCTTGCGTCGTCAATTAAATTTTCATCGGCATCATTCAATATGCCGAGTATTTCATTGTCGATGTTTTTCAAAGCGTCAAAGTCTATCCAATCAAAAGAGGTGACTAATCTTAACTGTTCAAAATGAGTTTTCTTGAACGGCTTGCAAACTATCAATGATTGTTTATCCATATTCGGTGTAACTTTATCATAACCGAGCGATGAACCACTGTCGAAAATCGGTGCAACGCCAATCCATTCAAGCGTATTTGCATTTCTGACAAGACCGAAATTATTAAGGTGTCTGTCCTCGTTGACTATAATGAAATCAACTACAATCATTTGATTGATTTTATCAACGATGTCATCAATGCCCAAAGATTTGCAACAGTCAATATAATGCTGATAAACAGACAAGTGATTAGGTTTAGGATACCTTTGCAAAATCTTCCAAGCCGTAACAAGTTCTGTATCGCTTGAAATAAAATCTTCGCAAACGCTGTATGGTTTTTCGTCATCAATAATGACAGAATAATTGACATGGTCAACATTCAACTTATCCATAATCAATGATGCAATAGCCTCATTAAACGGCTGTTGTTCATATGGCAAACTGCCTGCTTTAAGAAGGCAACGCTTTTGATTAATTATTTTCCATCTTTTCTTTAAGCAACCGTCAGATGTGTTGTCAGGTGAATTCAAACTGATATTTTCAGAATCCTTTGCCTTTCCGAACAGAATATCACCGACATCTTCTGAAAAATCATTATCAAAGAAATTTACCAATTCCCATTCCAAATCAGAATTAATAGGCTTAACCCAATACTGATCCGAAAGGCTTAATCCATAGCATTTTGCCAAAAGCAGTTTCGGAGTGCTTACACGCAAAATTTCAAGTGCATCTCTTACACCCGATCTGCTTGCAGGAATTGAGCGATCGGTCCACCATTTATTGAGCAAGGCTCTGTCAGCGGATAAATCATCTTTAGTTGTACCGATAGGAAGGTGAGCAAAGTTATATATTTCGCCTATTTTAACGATTGAACCGGTTTCTTCGTCTAATGATAAATCGGCTACTTTTATGTTTTTGTGCATCAAAGTATAGTTCATAACAACGCTCCTTCCTAACTTGTTTTCATTAATCATTATACACACTTCCTTCCCTAAAATCAACTTTTAACACAAATCAATATCAATCTTCCATTCCCATCTTGAAAAGGATGAATGTATTCAAATTCTGCGTGAAATTCAATAATATCGTCTATCGTAACATTATCCTTGGCATTATATCTTTCCAGAAGTGCCCGCATATCTCTGGCAACTTCTGAAGGTTTTGAGGTTTCTCTTCCCCCAACTACATTCGCACGTTTTTTATAATCTCCTACTGCAAACCAGGGAAGTGCTGCGTCCTTTGTATCATGCTTAAGCATGAAATGCAGTTTTTTTATGATTTCTTCTGTCAGTTTCTTCTCTGCAATATCAATGCAATAATCAATCGCTCTGAAATGATGAACCGTTTCCAGAATATCATCCACGAGGATACCGTCTCCCATGTTAATCGTGTTCGTTTCAAAAATAAGTCTGGTCTGATCCTCCGAAAGTTTACTGCCTTCCATATGATTGGAATTGTAGGTCATTCTAACTTGAAGTTCATGATACAGACCTCCGGAAAGCTGTATTTTTTTTTCGTCCCTTAATAACTGAAGAATTTTGTTGTCGGATTCCTGGCGGCAAAGAAGCTCGGGCGCAACATTTAAATACCCGGCAATTCTGTTTAGGCTGCGCGTGGATAATTTCTCACCTTTTGCAATTTTGGCAACGGTACGCGTGGATAAACCCGCTTCCGTACTGAGTTTTGTTTTTCCAAGTCCTTTTTCTTTTAGAATTTTTTCAAGTCCGGCATATGAAATCACTTCCGTAACCTCCTTTTATATCTTTACTTATTATATCATTATTTTACCCGAAAAGTAAAGATTTTAGTCGGCATCAGAATAAAAAGGTAAAGATCACCCCGTAAGTTTCCTTTACATTCCGCACTTTTCTTTCAAAAAAGCAAAACTCCGGCAATATCTGACAGCATGCCCTTTTGCAGGGATGCAAACATTACGGAGAACAACAGTCCCAGGGAAATGCCCCATCCCAGCCAGCATTGTTTTTCATAATGGTCTCCAATCTTTTCATGATTACCGGTCGAAAGCATCATAAGGTGCTTTATCATCAAATGGCTTTCTTTTACTAAATTGCGCTGATTCATCAATGTGTGCAAATATAACAGAAGAATATTTTCTGATACCACTATGCCCTGTGCAGACATATTCCAGTTGAATGTGTTGGGTATTATCAATCAATGCCTTCAATTTCACCAGAGACTTTTTGTTCATATCCGGATATTGCTTCCTCCTTACTTGGGCCAACTCTACGTCCTTACCAGATTCCTGCCAAATCCTACAACGAAATTCTCATATTATGATACTTGGCTACAACATCTTCAAACCCAACAGATTGGTATAAGGAATATCCATCCTCTGTTGCCTTTAATTCAATAATGCTCACGTTTTCTGCTTTTGCGTCCTCCAACATCATGTTCATTAATTTCTTAGCATATCCTTTTTTCCTATACTCTGGCTTCGTATAAACATTCAAAACAGTCCCCGTCTTCCCGGTAATAAATGATGGACTCATAGGTTTTTCCACGATCAGCAAGAATGCACAGGAAACGATATTCCTGTCATTACGTGCAACATAGACCATTAGATCCTTATTAAGGTGTTTTTCATAATAACCTGGCAATAATGACTCTATCAATTTTAAATCCGCAGCCTCAATTTCTCCTAAATCCTCTTGCAAATATGCGATTCTAAGTTCTGTCAACATACCTGTATCTTGAGCAGTTGCTTTTTCAAATGTCATTGTCATTCCTCCGAATGCTTTTCTCTTTCCTCAGCATTTTTCATAAATTTCATAAATAAGTCTTCCGCTTCTTTTGAAATTTTGCTTTCTTCTTTAAGCATTCGAATTATTTCTTTCAACATATCTCCGAAATTTTCAAACTCATCATTTACCTCTCCCTCAAACCATCGTATAAAATTCCCATTTTCTTTTGAAAAACAAAGTAATTCTCCATCCCCAATCAACCATCCGATAATAACCAAATCTGACGGAACAATTTCCGAAAATCGCGGAAAATAAAAACCTGCCAAATTCTGTCTTATTTGACAATCAGCGGAAAACCTTAACCACTCTTTATAAGACTCAGGTATCCTTATTTGATTATTTTCTTCCCATTGTTTCATTTCTTCTTCTGATGCACCTGCATTAAAAAACGATGCTTTTTCACCATATTCAGGTATCGCTTTCTCACATAACTTTACAATTTCTTCAATTTCCTTTTTGTAACTATTGTTTTCTGGTACTTTTCTCACTTTGTATCCTCCTTCATACAACATAGCATTCGCTTCTCATACATTACAGGAAACGATATTTTCCTTTTCCATGCCCTTGAACTTTCTCTATTATATTATTTCTTAGCAGGAGTTGCAGCACTTCTGAAGCCCGTGTTGACTTTAATCCTGTAACCGATTCTACAACTGTACGTCCAAAAAATGTTTCTTTTCCACATACTTCACCTGCACTTTTTCAATGGTAGTCACTTCTTGCGTAAAGAGGTTCTTTACCGTAATATTGAT
>ENA-UESI01001109-UESI01001109.1-human-gut-metagenome-genome-assembly--contig:-NODE-1109-length-18595-cov-5.423480_pt1 | contig 18595 bp, 18 predicted proteins | sample MGYA00243005_ERZ508006 | MGnify/ENA primary metagenome ERZ508006 (study PRJEB26167, sample SAMN06115436) | human gut metagenome | host: Homo sapiens | place: China:Shandong | collected 2015-06-10... | reverse complement strand
GTCTCTATATCTGCGATCCTGCCTTCATAAGTGGGTGACACCAGAAATACCGCATCCGGAACAGGCTCCCATACTCTCGCATATCTTGTATCTGCCCATCACAAGGCCTATTCCGGAGCTGTCCATAAATGTGACTCCCGAAAAATCAAGCACGACTCTTTTAGGGTGTGCCGAAATAATTGCCGCGTCTGTTTTTTCGCGTATGGGCAAAGCGACATGATGGTCGATTTCACCTGATAAAAATGACGTAACAACATCTTCGTCTGTCTTAATTTCAACGGACATATTTTTTCATCCCTTCCGAGTTTTCTTTCATTTTAACGGACAAGCATTAAAAAAGCTGTCGCAATATGGTAACGAATACCATTTTTTCAAAATATAATGATACTGTATATATCAGAGCAAAGGAGAGAACAGCCTTGGAGCATAAAAAAAGCCTTGCCTTTTTGCCTGTCGGTGAAAAAGCAAGGGTGTTATCGGTTGAAAACGAAGGAAATATGAAAAGACGGCTTCAGGATCTCGGAGTTATAAGGGACACCGAAATCGGTTGTGTTCTCGACAGCATATCCGGCGATATAAAAGTCTACATGATACGCGGTGCATACATTGCGATACGAAAGTCCGACGCAGAGCAGATACTTCTTAAATAGGGTGATAATTTGAAAAAACAAAAAATTCCCAATAAAAAAGTAATAGCACTTGCCGGCAATCCGAACGTCGGAAAAAGCACGGTATTTAACGCGCTCACAGGTATGCACCAGCACACCGGTAATTGGACGGGCAAGACGGTAGACTCCGCAGAGGGCAGGCTTCTTTATAAAGAAAGAGAATATGTTTTGGTCGATCTGCCTGGTACATATTCTCTTTGCTCACACTCCGAAGAAGAGGAAAATGCAGGTAAATTTTTGCAATCTCATCGGTATGACGCCGTAATCGTTGTATGCGACGCGGTCTGCCTTGAGCGCAATTTAAATCTCGTCCTGCAAGCCATGGAAATAACGGGTAATATAATTGTTTGTATAAACCTGTTAGATGAGGCGAAAAAAAAGGGCATAGAAATTGACACGGAAAAGCTCGAAAAACGACTCGGTGTTCCGACAGTCGGCATTTGTGCACGTACAAAGCAGGGGTTTCCGGAGCTTTTGGCCGCGGTTCAAAAAATGTCGGCAGATAAAAAAGCACCGATTTTCCCCGTAAAATACAGTGAAAGCACCGAAAAGGCAATAGAAATTCTCTGCGACGCATTAAGAAAAAATACAAATCTTCCGCTGAATGAAAGATACATGGCTCTGCGTCTTTTAACAGAGCCGAAAAAAAACACGGAGGAATTTAAGGAGATATTCGGCGACGACAAATTAAAAGACCGCGACATTTCGGACGCGCTGGAAAGAGCGTACCGTGTGTGCGGCGGAAGAAAAAACATAGAAGACGATATTCCCGAAAGCATAGTTAAAACAGCCGAAAATGCAGTTGACGGCGTTGTAAAAACAAATCAAAACAAGAAGCATGACTTTGACCGCAAATTAGATAAGCTTTTCACAAGCAAGCTTACGGGAATACCGATAATGTTGCTGCTTTTACTGCTCATATTTTGGATTACCGCGGTGGGTGCCAATTACCCAAGCGAGCTTTTACAGCGTGCAAGCGGTTTTCTCACACAAAAGCTTATGCTCCTTTTGACAAATGCCGGCGTTTCTGTGTGGCTGCGCGAAATGCTTGTAAACGGAATGTTTAAGGTCTTGTGCTGGGTCATATCGGTAATGCTGCCTCCCATGGCAATATTTTTCCCCCTGTTCACCCTGCTTGAGGACTTCGGATACCTGCCGAGAGTTGCGTTTAATCTTGACCACTGCTTCAGGAAATGCGGTACCTGCGGCAAACAGGCTCTCACGATGTGTATGGGCTTCGGGTGCAACGCGGTAGGGGTCACCGGCTGCCGCATAATAGACAGTCCTCGCGAAAAGCTTATAGCCGTTATAACAAACTGCCTTGTCCCCTGCAACGGGCGTTTTCCGTCGCTCATAAGCATTATAACCATATTTTTTGCCGCCGGCAGCTTCGGCATATGCCGTTCGGTATTTACCGCCGCACTTTTGACGCTTGTTATTGTATTCAGCGTACTTTTAACCTTTGTTTCGTCGCGTATACTGTCAAAAACACTTCTTCGCGGAGTACCGTCGTCATTCACTCTTGAGATGCCTCCGTACAGAAAGCCGCAGGTCTTAAAGGTCATAGTGCGTTCGATTTTTGACAGGACCCTTTTTGTTCTCGGAAGAGCCGCCGCAGTTGCCGCTCCGGCAGGCATTATAATCTGGCTTGCGGCAAATGTAACTGTTCGCGGTGAAAGTCTGTTATCTGCTTTTTCGGGTGCGCTGGACCCATTTGCAAAGCTCATAGGGCTCGACGGAGTCATACTGACAGCCTTTATACTCGGTTTTCCCGCTAACGAAACAGTTGTACCGATAATGATAATGGCATACACAGCAACCGGTACGCTTACGGATTTTGACTCGCTTTCAGGGCTAAAAGACATTCTCATCTGTAACGGTTGGACTTATACGACCGCTGTTTGCTTTATTCTGTTTTCCCTGATGCATTGGCCGTGCTCAACAACTCTTTTGACAATAAAAAAAGAAACGCACAGCCATTTTTGGACCGCCGTTTCCTTTATTTTCCCGACTCTGATGGGATTTATTGTGTGTTTCACTGTAAAACTCATATCCGCAATATTCTCTTTTTAAGCTCTTCAGACAGAATTTCCGGGTTCTCATCGCTGTATTCAAACTGCTTTGAGAGATATTTCACGCTGTTTATCCTGTCATCAAGATCAAATTTTCCGCGCTCCGCAAAAAGCAATACGTCGGCATAAAATGTAATCGCCGTAACGCCGACGCAAAAGCAGAATTTGCCTAAAGCATCGCCGTCATACACGGCTTTAGGGAAATGGCGGAACACAAGATACGATAAGAGCTTTTCGTAGTCAGCCGTTCTTTCGCCGAGATAAGATATAAAAGTCTTTCGGGAAAACAAAGCCTCGGCTTTGTTTTCGCACAGGCACTTTAACAGATGAGTAAAATCAGCGTCATACGCCTCTGTTTTTTTCGACGCTTTAATTAAAATGTCGTAAAATTCATCCTCGCTCGGAAAAGCAAGGTTGATTTTTCCGTACTGCTTTAAAAGTAAGTTTTCAAATATTGAGTGAATTCTGTCATGAAGAGTCTGTGTTCTGTCACAAAGCATATGTAAAGTGCTTTGCCTTAACATATATAGCGTTTCCGGATCAATCAGGCCGTCATCAAAATATGCGGCATCATCGCGTGATTCTGCCTCGGTAATCAGCTTCAGCGGAGATGTATTGAGAAAAAGTAAGCTTGCAGTTTCCTCGCAGCAAAGCCCCTCGCCCATATCATAAAAATCGCCGTATCGCGCGTAAAACCGCGGATGTTCACGGCATATTTCACACAGCATATCCTCGCCCTTTGTCAGTATCAGCTCACACAAACCGTCACTTTTGAGAAACGGGCAGCGATCGTCTTCTGTCAGGATAAAGCATTGCTTCTCTCTATCTGTAAACCTGTTTAACTTTACAGATAGAGAGTCGTTTTCATTCTCATATTTTCGCATTGTTTCATCATCAATGTCTATTTCCCAGCCTATACAGCACGAATCCGTACATTCACCCGCCCTGCATTTAAAGCTGTCATAAAAATCCGGTTTAGTTATAAGCATAAAGACGGCTCTCCTTTTACTTTTCCCTGAAATAATATCACAAATCGACTGTATCTTCAATAAATTATGCGGTGCACTTGATAAGCTGCGATTTTTCTGCTAACATTATATAGTGTAAATGATAATTCGTTTTAAACGAGGTATAAAAAATGGAAAAGCTGCAAAGCATACTGAATTACTCCGTCGGCTCATTTACTGTGGGGAAAATATTTGAGGCCGTCATAGTATTTGTTATATGCTACTTTCTGATACGCATTATTATGAAGGTGCTTAAGAGAGTGATCGGCAAAACAAGCCTTGACGCGACACTCAGTAAAATAATAACGGCGGTAATAAAATTTATTCTCTGTTTCATAACCGCAATAATAGTTATAGATACGCTCGGCGTCTCCGCGACTTCGCTTGTGGCGGCGTTCTCGGTGGTCGGCCTTGCCGCATCTCTCGCCGTTCAGGATTCGCTTTCAAACCTTGCAAGCGGCATTATGATACTTGTTGCAAAGCCGTTTAAAATAGGCGATTATGTCGAGGCTGACGGGGTTACGGGAACTGTTATGATGACGGGACTTATTCACACAAGAATAAAGGCGATAGACAACAAGGTAATATATGTTCCCAACAGCAAAATAATAGCGGCAAAAATAGTAAATTACACTTCGCAGGAAAAGCGACGTGTTGATATAGAAATTTCGGCGTCATATGACGCGCCCATTGAAAAAGTCCGCAAGGCTCTGCTTGACGCAGTTGAAAATACGGATATGTTTTTGGACGACCCCGAAAAACCTTTTGCGGCGGTGCTCTCTTACGATGACAGCAGCATAAAATATGTTGTAAGGGCATGGGTTGAAACACCGAAGTATTGGGACGCTCACTTTGCCCTTATGGAGAGGATAAAGACCGAATTTGATAACGCAGGCATTGAAATGACGTATAATCATCTCAATGTACATTTGATTGATAAGTAAGAGGGTGTAAAAATGTTTGATCCGCTTAACCAAAACGGCGACGATGAAATAGATTTTTCCGAAAAGAATTTGTTCGAAGGACTCCCGGTTGATGAGATTTGCAAAAATACAGTCGATTTCCCGGAGGAGGAATTCAAAAAGCCCGAAAAAGGAGAAGAAGAAAAAGAAGAAGAAGAAAAAAAGATACCCGATAATTTAACGGTATCTGAAGAGCAAAAACCTCATTTGGTGATTTAACATAATATTTTTATAAATGGGGCGGTAAACCGTCGTTTCGGCTTCGCCGCCATTATGCTATATTTTCGACGACAAATCACAAGAATGTACTTGACAAAAACGCCTGTTGCATATATAATATTCAAGCACTTAAAAGTGTACCTGTTATGCGCTTGTAGCTCAGCTGGATAGAGCATCTGCCTTCTAAGCAGAGGGTCGGGGGTTCGAGTCCCTCCAAGCGCGCCAGTTAATATGGTGGGTATAGCTTAGTTGGTTAAAGCGCCAGTTTGTGGCACTGGAGACCGTCGGTTCGAATCCGACTATCCACCCCACTTTCTAAATCTGCAAGATATTTCTCTTGCAGATTTACGTTTATTAAGGTATAATTTTAAAAAAGTAAATATTGGGGTGTCGTCAAGCGGTAAGACACAGCACTTTGACTGCTGCATTCGTAGGTTCAAATCCTGCCACCCCAGCCACAAATCGGCAAGCATTTTTTATGCTTGCCGATTTTACTTTTTGCTATTCACTTTTCTCGCCGACGTGCCTCCCTTAAAATGGAGGTGGGCCTCGTTAAGGCAAGCCGGAGGGATTTGCCGCCCTTGTAAAGGGAGGTGGGTTGCCGTAAGGCAACTCGGAGGGATTTCCTTAAAAAACAGATTTTAAATAAGAAATACTTTGGTTTTTTAATCCCTCAGTCTGTTCGCATTGCTCACAGCCAGCTCCCTTTGCAAGGGAGCCTTTTTTGTCGCTTCGCGACGTTTCCCACACCGTGGGGGGAATCACCCTTTTTAGGGGAGCCTGATAACCCCTAAGTTATCTGTGGTGACAGCTCCTGACGGGAGGAGTCCCCCTTTGTCACTTCGCGACATTTCCCCACACTGTTGGGAACCACCCTTTACAAGGGAAGCTATTAACGGCTCCGGGTTGCGCTTTTATTTTTTTAAATGATATTCAATAAATTTCTCTGCTTTGCGCAGCACAGTTCATATTGCGAACATAATCGTAAACCGGTTCAAGCTTGCTCTTTGAAAGCGGATATGCGAACTGATAAAGCAGGAATATAAGAGTATAAGTTATTGCGGGAATCAGTGTGCAGATTTTGAGTATTCCCTCGCTTACGCCGTCGACATAGCCGGCGTTTGACATAAGCTGCACATCATAGCCTACCTTGCCGAGAAGCATAAGTCCGCCGTAGTCCGCCGCTGTCTGACCGAGTTTACGGCAGAAGGTATAAACGGCGTATACTGCACTCTCGTTTTTAATTCCGGTCTTATATTCCTGATAATCGATAACGTCGGCGACAACCGCCCAGTTTGTTATGGAAACGAAGGAATATCCGAAGCCTATAATGAACAGCAGGAAAATAAAAATGCCTGCCTGATCGGGTCTCGGCTTTATAATATAGCACGCTATTGCGGCAAGAGCCGAGAAAAACGCTCCGAATCCGCTGAGCTCCTTTTTGCCGAACTTTTTAACGAGTTTCGGCACAAACGGTATCATAATAGCCATAGGCAAATACTGTGCTATTGTACCTATAACGGAAAGGCTCGTATTGCAGAAATAGTTCTTATAGAGATACTGATTGAGCGAAGCAAATTGAAGCTGACCGCTTATCAGTATTCCCGTAAGAGCTAAAACTATAAACGGTCGGCTCTTAAACATTCCGGCATACAGCTTTTTCATATCTACCTTAGGCTCTGCCTCGGAGGGAACACGCTCTTTGGTGTTAGCATAGCAGGCATAATAGAATATAACCGCACACGCCGCCATAGCCGCGCCAAACCAAAACATACCGTTGGGATTTGCAACGTTATATGTAGATCCGTCGGGATTTTTGACCTTGGTATAAATAATAAACGGAGCCAAAAGAAGCGGAGCCGCTCCGCCGATTCCGCCGCCTATTGAGCGGAAGGTCGAAAGAAGGGTTCTGCCGTCGGGATCGTCGGTTATAACAGACGCAAGAGAACCAAACGGAACATTCATTCCGGTATAGAGCATACCGAACGCTATATATGTAACATACGCGAACAAAAGCAGTGCCCACTGCTTATTTGTTATCGCCCTAACATCAATAAAGCACACAAGCTGCGAGAGAGCAAGCGGAATTGCGAGCCATTTGAGATACGAACGGTATTTACCGTCCTTATTTGGGCGCCTTTTTGCAACAATCGTTCCCCACATAGGGTCGTTTACCGCATCCCAGAGACGCGAAACCAAAAACAAAGTAGCTACCTTATCTGTCGCTATTTTAAGTACATCGGTGTAAAACACCTTTAAAAATGACGAAACATAAGTTAAAATAAAAAGGTTTCCGGCATCGCCGAGCATATAGCCTATGCCCTCCTTGATGCCTATTTTATTCGGATGCGGAGCAGTCGTTTCAACTGCCTTGGATTCTTTTTTCTCCATTTTTCTCCCCCGTTTATACTGATGTAAAATACAGTATAACATAGTATAAAATGTAAAGCAATTACATTTTTTGTGAAATCTGTTTTATTTCAGTGTAAAATTTGTCAATTTTTTGTCAATTTTTTGAGTTCAAAGGAACTTTTGACACTACTTACTATAAAACTCATTTTGTCCTTTTGATTAGTTTATTATGTATAGCGGCGATAAGAAGAGTCAACAGCGCAAAAATCAATATGCCGAAAATAAGCAAAGCCGCTATAATTAAATATGAAAGTCCGATATTGAACGGCATGTTTTTTGCAACGGTTTCCCATATAAATTCAGGATTGTAAAACGGATACGGATAATATGTAGGGTCGGAAAATCTTCCGCGCACCATTGAAAAAATCGAATAAACAAGCGGATAAATTCCCGACAGCCAAAAGCATTTTTTGCCTATTGCACGGTCGGTAAACGGGAAAAACCATACTATAAGCGCCGCCGGCGGCATTATCATATGGTAATACACCTGTATAAAGCTCGACATCGAATGAGCCGGCGTATCCCACTTGAAGGGCGGAGTAAGCCCCATTGGGATACCGGCGCAATATGTAATTCCTGCCACGAGAACATATACGGTAACAAGAGCACCAATATAAGGATTAAAGCCTATTCTCTCCGCCTTTTTAACTCCGAATATCGAAAGTGCCGCGCACAGGAAATACACATACGCAAAGAAATTTGACTGCACGGTAAAGTAAGACAGGATATTGTATTTGCCGTAATCCACCGGGCTGTATTGCGGGTCGTACTCGTAGTGATAGTAACAAAGTCGATAGATAAACACAAAGAACCCAAAGAGAGCCAAAATCAAAAGTACTGTGCCGAGTAATTTACTCTTTGACGCCGAACTGTGTTTTTCAGACATAAGGAATGCCCCTCTCTTTATTCTGCGACAGAAAATCTCAAATTCACCCATTAAGCTTAAACGTCATATATACCGGATTGTGATCGGAATACTTAAATCCGAGATCGTAGACATCGCTGCCGGAAACGGTAACATTGTCTGAGACTATAAAGCCGTCAACAGTAAGGACAAATTGATTGTCGTTATACGGACCGTCCGCATTTCTGCATGACGGAACGGGTTTTTCCTCGTTAAACGGAGCTACCATACTGAGATTGGTACCGTCAAACAGCGTCGGATCTACCGGCTGTGCCCAAGTATAGTCGGCACCGTCGATTCCGAATATTCTTCCGGAGTCGACGAGCAAATCCTTGTTAAAGTCGCCGCCTGCGATACAATAATTGCCCTTTTCATACTCCGCCTGCATATCATTTATCAGCATATTTAGCTGCTCGGTGGCGATTGTGCCGTCGGAAGTGTATGCGGAAAGATGAAGCGTATACAGCACAAGCTCCTTATCGTTGCTGACGGAAACTCTTGATACCGAATAGCAACGGTCAAGGTCAACAAATTTCATAAATCCGTCTTCGATAGGCAGACTGCGTCTGAGTCCGCTTTCAATATTGAATCTTGATAATGTGAGCATACCGGCATACGATTTTCCATGCGGCTTGCTGAGCGGATAGAATAGATACGGGCTGTCAAAATTCACGGTAAATATAGAGTCATAACCCTCGAGCATATTTCTGAGAGCAGCCTCTTCGTCATAGTGATAGCTGCGAGTCGCATTTTTATCGACCTCTTCAATAAGGATGAAATCGGGAGCTTCTGATTTAAGAAAATCACCGACGCCGCTTATCACATTTTTGACCGACTCCTCCGATTCGGCACGGCTTTGTGTACCGCCGTCCATAAAGAAGCCGAATTCGGGAGTATATGCCGCGAAGCCGATATTGTAGGATATGACCTTATATTCCGTATCTACAAGGGCAGCATCACTCGTTGCATCGTTAATTTGTAAGGCTTGATTATCTTCAATTCTGTGATAATCAATCATAACATAGGCGACATATCCCCCCACTATCAGAACCGCCGCAAGTAAAATAATTAAAATAACCTTAATAACCTTTTTTGCCTTAGCTGGCACCACAAGCACCTCTTTCTTGTTATTTTGTAAAAAAATTAAAAGTAGACTGCTTTGAATTATATCACTATTTCACATTATATTCAAGACAAATAACAAAACAGACAAGCAAAGCAGGCTTTTTTATACATAATATCCGTTTGTGTGCAGAAAACGTCAACAATCGTGAAAAAGGCTCTCTCCCGTTAGGGACCTGCTACGAACGAAGTGAGCAGACAGAGGGATTAAATTAGGCTCCCTTGTAAAGGGAGCTGTCATCGAAGATGACTGAGGGATTAAAAAGCGAAGCACTTTCTTTTTGAAATCTATTTTTTGAGAAAATCCCTCCGGCTTGCCTTAACGAGACCCACCTCCCTTTACAAGGGAGGCTGTTTTCCGCAAAAAAACGGACGAAGAGTTCGAGTCTCTCTGCCCTTTTTGCATTATAAAGAAAAAAGGTACCGGGGAAAATCCCGATACCTTTTCTGGCGCAGAAGGAGAGACTCGACGGGTTTTCAACCCGTCGTGTTCGCTTTGCGAACAGTCTATTTTATGTCCCTTTTTGCTTCGCAAAAAGATGGACGAAGAGTTCGAGTCTCTCTGCACTTTTTGCATTATACAGAAAAAAGGTCCCGGGGAAAATCCCGATACCTTTCCTGGCGCAGAAGGAGAGACTCGACGGGTTTTCACCCGTCGTGTTCGCTTTGCGAACAGTTTATTTTATGTCCCTTTTTGCTCCGCAAAAAGATGGACGAAGAGTTCGAGTCTCTCCAAACAAATTCATATATACAAAAAGAAAAAGCACAAAGGAAAAATCCTTGTGCTTTTTCTGTGAAGACAGGACAATAGAGATGTTTTTGCGTTTTCGCTGTCTTGATTTGAACACTCTCGGCACAATCATTTTACATTACTCCGTTTCTGTTTTCAAGTTTTTTTACAGCGTCATTTCGATTTCGGTGCCTCCGATAAAGACCACCTTGATTTTCGCTTTTGACTCTACCGCTACGCAATCGAATATCTGCCGGACAACATAATCGGCAAGCAGTCTGATTTTCCTTTTACTCATATCGTTCAGTCCTTTCATTGTTATTCGTTTTTATTGATTTATTGATTGACTTATAGTATAATTCTTGATATTCAGAGTTCAAAAAACATAATTTTTTTGCAAGCTGCAGGGGGAGCATTCTATGGCGACAGTATTGTCGATTATAATATATATCGCTTTTATCGGCTTGGGGATACCGGACTCGCTTTTCGGTACGGCTTGGCCTGCCATATACTCCGACTTCGGTCTGCCTTTTTCATTCGGAAGCTTTGTTACGGTCATAGTGTCATGCGGAACTGTTATATCAAGCATTATCAGCTCTAAAGTAATCGCCAAGCTCGGAACCAATAAGGTTTCGGCATACAGCACGCTTCTGACAGCGATTGCCTTACTTAGCTATTCTTTTGCGCCGAATTTATGGGTGATGTGCTTTTTATCTGTTATACTCGGCATCGGTGCCGGCTCAATAGATGTAGCACTGAATAACTATGTTGCTCTGCATTATTCCGCAACACATATGAGCTTTCTGCATTGCTTTTACGGTGTCGGCGTATCCGTAAGCCCCTACATTTTATCACTTGTTATTGCAGGCAAATCCGGTTGGCGAGGCGGATACAGAATTACTTTTATCATTCAGCTTGCCATAGCTGCGCTGTTGTTTATATCGCTTCCTTTATGGCATAAAGTGCACGGTGCTGAAGAAAGCACGGATGAAGCCGAATTTAAAAGCTTATCGCTTAGAAGCATATTGAAAATTCCGGGCGTAAAAATGATGTGCGGACTGTTTATCACCTCCTGTGCAATAGAATGCACCTGCGGCGGATGGGGCAGTACATTTCTTGTGGAATACAAGCATTTGTCCCCGGAAAAGGCAGCTCGAATTATAATGATATACTATGTCGGGTTGACTCTCGGACGGTTTTTGTCCGGCGTGTTGGCAACAAGATTGCATAGCTGGAAAATAATAAAGCTGGGGCAGATCGTATTAGGTGCAGCCCTGTTGCTTTTGGTTCTTCCGAGCAATGTATATCTGTGCGCCGCCGGAATGTTTTTAATCGGACTCGGAAACGGTCCGCTGTTCCCGAATTTTAATTACCTTACACCCGAAAACTTCGGCAGCGATATTTCACAGTCTGTCATCGGAATTCAAATGGCATCGGCATATATCGGAATCATGCTCGCTCCCGCACTTTGCGGATTGCTCGGTCAGACATTCGGTATGGTTATTTTCCCGTTTTACCTGATACTGTTTTATGTTATCATGATACCCTTGACGATTCGTGTAAGAGCGGTGCTAAAGAAAAACACAAAACAGAGTTAATATCATAAACAGTACCCTTATCAACAAATTTTTACTTTTGCAATTATATTTTTCATCGCCTCCGAAAATAAGAAAGCCGCCTGATTCTCAAAAGAAAACCAAGCAGCTATGTATGTGTTTTATTCAATTGGTCGGATCGGAATTAATTATACCACCGAATTATGAAAAAATCTACCGCCATGTTCAGTGTGGCAGGATCACTCTTCCGCAGAAGTACTCTATGACGGGGTTTGTTATATGCCTGAATGCCTTGTTTCAAGCGGTTTTCGGGCGTAGAAAAAGTCCACCGTAATTCTATCAAAATTACGGTGGACTTATGGCGCAGAAGGAGAGACTCGAACTCTCGCGCCGGTTACCCGACCTACGCCCTTAGCAGGGGCGCCTCGTCACCAACTTGAGTACTTCTGCATTGGTAGCGTCTATGACACTATTCGATTGTTAAAAGAGAGAGCGGAAAATCCGCTTTCTCTTCTAAGTGGCGGAGAGAGTGGGATTCGAACCCACGGTACGTTGCCGTACGACGGTTTTCAAGACCGTTCCGTTATAACCACTTCGGTATCTCTCCGTATTAGGCGAAAACTATAATATCACAGTTTTCGCTTTGTGTCAATGTTTTTTTGCTTTATAACGAGCTTTCGGAAGAAGATTTGCACCGTAAAATCACAAATTCAGAAGTATCTCCGAAATGAGCTTTTGCATTTCGCGAGCCTTGAGTTTACCCGTGGTCAGCACCTCTTCCTCGCTTAACGGCTGTTTTAAAACTCCTGCCGCCATATTTGTGATAAGAGAAAAAGCGAGCACTTTAAATCCGCAATGATTGGCGGCTATTACCTCCGGAACGGTGGACATACCGACTGCGTCCGCTCCGAGTATACGAAATGCACGAATTTCCGCCGGTGTTTCATACGACGGCCCGAGGCAGCCGAGATATACTCCCTTTTTAAGGTCGGTACCCGTTTTTGCGGCGCACGATTCGGCAATTTCACGAAGTGACGGATTATATGCAAACGACATGTCCGGAAAACGTGTGCCTACGCTGTCGTCATTTTTTCCCACGAGCGGATTTCTGCCCATAAAATTGATATGGTCGGTTATAAGCATAATATCCCCGGGTTTAAAGTCGAGATTAACTCCGCCGGCGGCATTGGTAAGTATCAGATTTTCCGCTCCGAGGGCACGCATAACTCTTATCGGCAATACGACTTTATCAAGCTCCCAACCCTCATAGCAGTGGAGCCTGCCCTGCATACAAATAACGGTTTTCCCCGAAAGCCTGCCTACGATAAACCTGCCCTTGTGACCGGGAGCGGTAGATACGGCAAAGCCTTCAAGCTCGCCGTAATCTATATACACGGGATTTTCGATTTTTTCGCCCATGTCGCCGAGCCCTGAGCCCAAAACTATGGCTATTTTCGGTATTTCGGTTATTTTCGACCTTATATAATCTGCGTTTCGCTCTATGATGTCAGCCATTTTTCTTTACCTCGCTTATAATTCTGCTCGCTGCGGCATTTACGGTGCTTTTGACCTTTTCAATGTCAATCGTTGTGAATTCTCCGTCCTTATAAAGCACTCTTCCGTCCGCCATAGTCAGCACAACATCGGCACCGTCTGCGGCATATACAAGGTTATTTATCATATCGGTTTGCGGATACATATGCTCGCTTTCGATGTTTAAAACGCAAAGGTCAGCTTTGTACCCCGCTTTTATTGCACCGCTGTCCTCTCTGCCCTGTGCCTTGTAACCGTTTACAGTAGCCATTTTTAAAATATCGCGTTCGGAAACCACCGAGGCGTCGTTATGAAGACCTTTCGGCAAAAGCGCGCAAAGGAACATTTCCTTTATCATATTAAGATTGTTGTTTGAGGCGACGCTGTCTGTACCTATTGCCACATTGACGCCGCTTTTTAAGAGCTTGTAGACATCGCATATACCGCTGCCGAGCTTCAGGTTACTCGCCGGACATGTGGCTGCTGTCACGCCCTTTTCGCGTAAAAGCTCAATATCTCCGTCCTCAACCCAAACACAATGAGCCGCAGTTGTCGGCACGTCAAAAACTCCGCATTTATAAAAGAGCTGCGTCGGAGTTAATGAATATTTAGCCTTACATTCTTCGTGTTCCTTCTTTGTTTCCGACAGGTGTATGTGCGCCCTAAGCCCCCTCTCGCGGACCTTTTCGGCGAACTGCTCAATTATTGTTCTTCTGTTTGTATACTCGGCGTGCAGGCTCATATCTATTTTAAGTCTGCCGTCTGCGGCATTGTGAAACCGCTTTACTATATCTTCACTTTCGCGGAAGCTTTGCAGATTTTCAATATCGGTATCCTCAAAGCTCGTTATTGCGCGGCTGAAATTACATTTAATGCCGCTGTCCGTTACGGCTTTCGCGACATTTTCGGAAAAGAAATACATATCGGAAAAAGATACGGTTCCGTATCGGAGCATTTCGGCTATCGCAAGCATTGACGAATAATATGCATCCTCGCCCTTTATTCTGTCCTCAAACGGAAAAACCTTTTCATTCAGCCAACGCTGAAGCGGCAGGTTTTCGGCATAGCCGCGCAAAAGCGTCATCGGCGAATGCGAATGTGCGTTTACAAAGCCGGGCATCAGCACCTTGCCGGTACCGTCGTATTCTTCGCCTTCATAATTTTCGGGGCGGACGCTGCTAACATAAACAATTCTGTCGTTCTTTGTCTCCACGAACATTGATTTTACATAATCAAAGTTTTCATCAACAATACCGATATTTTTAAATAACATAAAAGCTCCTCTTTGCATATTACGAAAAAAGGGCGTTTTGCGCCCTTAATTCTCGACTATTTCTATTGTCTGTATTTTTACATCCTCTAACGGCTTGTTTTGGAAGAAATCCACCTTGACATTTGCTATGTCATCAACGACATTCATTCCCTCAAAGACCTGGCCGAATACCGTGTGATGATAATCGAGCCACGGAGTGCCGCCGTTGTTCTCGTATTCGCGCACAGCCTCGAGAGGGAAAAGCTTTTCCGAAGCGGTTTCAAGCTGATCAACAAGGTCGTCGGAAACGGAATCCGCCTGAACTATAAAGAACTGACTGCCGTTTGTATTGGGGCCTGCATTAGCCATGGAAAGCGCGCCTCTGAAATTGTGCAGCTCGCTTGAAAATTCATCGGCAAACGGCTTGCCCCAAATGCTCTCGCCGCCCGTTCCGGTACCCTTGGGGTCACCGCCCTGAATCATAAAATCCTTTATTACTCTGTGAAATATAAGTCCGTCATAGTACCCGTTTTCAGCGTGCGTAACAAAGTTTTCAACCGCTTTGGGTGCTTCCTCCGGGAAAAGTCTCACCTTAATATCGCCCTTGTCGGTCTTGATAACTGCTATTTTTTCGCCGACAGCCGGCATTTCTTTTTGCTTTAACATTTGTTCCAACTCCCATAATACACTTATAAATTGCACCCGGTTTTCTCTGCGACAAATCGGATACATCATCAAGTTAATAATATCACACAAACACGAAATCGGCAATAAACAATTCCCCGAAAAGTGATAAACACCAAAGCGGTATTGTGTGCAAAACAGAATAATTGTTGACAAATACGGTTTGCGATAATATAATGATTTAAAGCAAAGAAGCGAGTTGTACAGCTCGCTTCTTTTTTATTTAGGAGTGAAAAATATGAAAGTTTATCACGGAAACATACTTACGGTAGATAAAAACGATACCGTCGCCGAATATCTTGTTGAAAATTGCGGCAGGATAGTTTATGTCGGTGACAGTCTGCCGGAGGCTTTTAAAGACGCAAAGACGATAGAGCTTCGTGAAAAGGCGTTGGTACCGTCATTTGCCGATACTCATATACATTTTGCGAGCTTTGCCACTTTTTATGCCGGTCTTAATGTTATGGAGGCAAAAAGCAACTCGGAAATACTTGAAATGCTGCAGTCTCACGTCCGAAAAAGTAAGGAAAAAATAATTATAGGCTTCGGAGCCTCTCCGTATTCGGTGTCCGACGGTCATCTTGTCAGGCGCACCGAGCTTGACCGCGTCTGCCCCGACAAGCCTGTGTTTATAGTTAAATACGACGGTCACGCCTGCGTTATAAACACCGCTCTTTTAAATAAAATCCGTGATAAAATAAAAGGTCTTCGCGGCTTTCACGAGGATACAGGCGAAATGAATCAAGAAGCGTTTTTTGCCGTTTCGGATTATGTTACAAATTCTGTTTCACCATTGCACCTTATAAAGAATATGCAAAAGGCAGCCGACTATATGGCCTCTGTCGGCATAGGAATGATACACAGCGTCAGCGGCGTCGGATTTTCTCACGATTTGGACGTCGATATGGAACGCTATTTCGGTGCGGGATTGAAAAACGGTATGCAATATCGTGTATTTTTCCAAACCATGGATACCGAAAAGGTAATCAAACGCGGTCTTACAAGAATCGGCGGATGCTTTGAAACAGCTCTCGACGGCTGCTTCGGCTCAAAAGACGCATCTCTTCTCACACCGTATGAAAACAGTAACGACTGCGGAGTTTTATATTATTCCGATGAAAAGGTGACGGAATTTTGTAAAAAAGCAAACCGCGCGGGCTTACAGATAGAGATGCACGCAATAGGTGACAGAGCTTTTAATCAGGCGACAAGAGCCTTGAAAGCAGCCCTTGACGATTATCCGAGGAAAGATCACCGTCACACAATAATTCACGCGTGTTTGCCCACCGAAGAGGGCATTGAAATATGCAAAAAATACAACATCTCATTATCGGTACAAACCGCATTCATCGACTGGCGACAAGAGCCGGACGAATATCTCAAAGAGATACTCGGCGCGCGCTCAAAAAGACTAAATCCGATTAAGACTTTCTCCGAAAACGGTATAAGGCTTTCGGCGGGCTCGGACGCGCCCTGCACAACGCCCGACCCCATTAACTGGATGTACAAGGCCTGCAATCACTCCTGCGCCGAAGAGGCGTTGTCCGTAAAAGACGCCCTGCGAATGTGCACCTACAACGGGTACCTTGCCACATTTGACGAAAAGGACCGCGGTTCTCTGGAAACGGGAAAAATCGCCGATATGGCAATTCTCTCCGAAAACCCCTATACTGTCCCCAAGGAAAGACTCGGAAAAATCAAAGTTACGGAGCTTCTTCTCGGCGGAAAGACTTATGAGAGTGCAGTCTCGCCGATATTTACGCATATTATGCGCGGTATAAAAAACAAGGGCAATTGCTGAAAGCAAAAAACGGGAGGTGAAAAATTTTCACCTCCCGTTTTGTATATACTGCGTATCAAGCCGTATATGCGACCTAAATCACAAATATTTTGTTACATCTTCGGTTTTTCGTTTCGGGACAACGTAATCGCCGTCACCGTCGATGAAATACTTCACGTCTTCGTCATTTATGTCTTTTATTTTGCTTTTATGTGTAGGATAACCGAATGCGACCACAGTATGGAGCGTTTGATTTTCCGTGAGTCCGAAAAGCTCAGACAGCTTTACCTTGTTACAGGCGCCTATAACACAACTTCCTACGCCCTTATCCCACGCCGCAAGCGTCATATTTGAAATGGCAAGTCCCGCGTCCGTATCGCAGTTTTTATTTATATCGAGGTTTTCAACCACTCCTATAAACAGCGTCGGCTCTTCTCTTTCTTTTGGTTGTCCCATCTCAGGCGGCAAATAGCCGGCCCATTTTGTATACGAAAAGGTCTTTTTAACCATTTCGGGAGATTTTACCACGACGAAACTCAGAGGCTGTTTATTCGCCGCACTTGAAGCGTAGCGCGCAGCAGTCAAAATATTCTCTACCACGCTGTCGGGCACGGGGTCCTGCTTGAATCTGCGGTATGTACGCCTGGTCTTTAATAATTCCATAATATCCATAGGCTATGCTTCTTTCTGTACTGAAATTGAATTTATTGCGTCTGCCGCATTATTCGTCGGTACGATTTTGCAGACAGCTTATATCGACATAATAATAGGACGGGTCCTCCGAATCTATCTGCACGGGAAATGATGTAATATTTCTGCGGGCAATTAAATCCGTAGGGTCAAACCAGAGATTAGGGCTTACAAAAACGTAAGCCTTTCCGTCTACGGGATCGGTCCATTCACAGAGCACGACATACGGATTGTGACCGTTGACAGAATAATTTTCATTTATGCTGACTTCGGTGTACGTCGCATAAACCGTCCTTGAATTTTTAAGATACCGCTTATAAGCACGGTGTTCTTTTATAAGGCTTAAGCCGCCTACCGCAATAAATATAAAACCGAAAGCACATATAAATATTGATATTCCGTAATCGTCGCCGACAACGACTCTGTCGGGGTTATCGTTGTCATAGTAAATCTTAATTATCTTTCCGACACGATACGAGCTCATATAAGTACCTATTTCGGTAATATGCTCTTCACCGTCAACATCAAATGCGATATAGACTCGATGGTTTGTCTCATCATCGGCGCCTCTCTCGGTCGTTATCCTGATAATTTCCGCCTCGGCAGCAGTCATATTCTTGCGGTTAAGCGACCTGAAACCTATAACGCATCCGATAATAAAAAACAGTGCACCTATCGCCATAAACAGCGTCATTACTTTTTTTACCGTACTGTTCATTACTACACTCCGATGTCAAACTTTGCTTTATTTATTGTAACACAAAAACATAAAACAAAAAAGTAAAAATCCCCATTCTTTCGAATGAGGATTTTTGGCTCCCCCAGTTGGACTCGAACCAACGACACCGCGGTTAACAGCCGCGTGCTCTACCGACTGAGCTATGGAGGAATATTGAAACCGACTAAGCAAAGCTTAATCGGTTATTTATGTCGGCATCGACCTATTTTCCCGGGCCGCTTCCAGCCAAGTATTTTCGGCACGAATGAGCTTAACTACCGTGTTC
>ENA-UESI01001108-UESI01001108.1-human-gut-metagenome-genome-assembly--contig:-NODE-1108-length-18601-cov-9.441913_pt1 | contig 18601 bp, 19 predicted proteins | sample MGYA00243005_ERZ508006 | MGnify/ENA primary metagenome ERZ508006 (study PRJEB26167, sample SAMN06115436) | human gut metagenome | host: Homo sapiens | place: China:Shandong | collected 2015-06-10... | reverse complement strand
TCATCATCTTCAACCACGAGTATACCTGGCATAGCATATGCACCTCTCTTTATTAACTATTCATCTTAAAATGCTTCAATTACGGCATTATGTTCAGCCACATACTTCTTTATCATAATCAACTGCTGTCGCATACAGGTCTGTAATCTTCTGATAAAACATTCTCTCACTGGCACGAATTTCACGGATACGCCCTAACTGCTCATCGAAATACTTCTCTGTCAGATATGCTCCGCGTTTCAGCCGTTCATCATCCAGCACCCAGCCTTTGATGGTGTAGTCCTTGGCGATCTGGTTTACCCATTTACGAAACTGTACGGCACGCTCGGAATTGACCTTGAAGCCTACGGCAATGATCATTTGAAGGCTATAGTGCTTGGTACCACGTGTAACCTGACAAGCCCCTTCCGTTTGAACTATTCGGAAATTCCGGATAGTTGAATCTTTCTCAAGTTCTGAATCAGAATAAATCTTCTTGATATGCTCATTGATTGTACGAACATCCACATCATACAATGTGGCCATCATCTTCTGTGTCAGCCATATATTTTCATCCTCGTAGCGCATTTCTATGCTGTCCTGCTGATCACCTACAGAGGCAACATAGGTCAGGTATTCCGCTGCGCTGGAACGGATGGTTATTTCTTCTTTTTTCTTTTCAACTAGGATGTCTCTTTTATAAACTGAAATGCAATTTTGCTATTGTATCTAGCTGCTCTGCTATTTCTGTAAATGGTAAATTCAAATCCAGTGTCCTGACAGTAATCTGGTTACCACTCATCTGATATACATTATTCGGATATATTTCTTCATCAGTCTTCGCATACAAAAGCATTCCTGAAACCGTATGGTCCTTCTCTCTCAATTCGTATTCCTTATTCTTCACATAAGTAAAAATCTGATAAAGGTTAGCCGAGTGAAGTGTATGCTTGTTAAACTGTACCTGCATACTATGCTCATAGTACTTTGCATCAATGATAAGAACTCTATCATCACGCTGGAGCATAATATCACTTTGCATCACTGGCAGCATAGAATTCTCGTCATTGTCCAATTGCCACGGAATCTGTGATGCATTTGCGGTAATCTGATTTTTAAACTCTCTCCTGTAGTATTCCAGAATGAACTTTTCATACAATCGACACATACGCTGCTCATCCAGAAAATCCATCAGTTTAGTGCTTCCATCTGATTGAGTCTGCAACAGACCCTTTACTACCAAATAACATATCGAAATCAGCATACGATAGGTCTGATTGTTTCGATTATACTGAACATTCCAATTTACCATATGCAAGTCAATGAAATCCACTTCACCGAAATATATCATTAACTTTCTTAGATTCTTCTTACGCTTCTTTGATATATTTGAACACAGGAGAAGTTCAACTGTAGATTTTATAATCTGGTTCATTGTACTGTTAACAGAGAACTCATCGTATGTACAGATTAGCTGTTTCCGCAGCATTGACTGTGTCTTGATTGACTCTGCAATATCAATCTTTCCTCGCAGAGAAGATAGTGCTTCCGTCTGTGGAATATATTCTTTACCAAGTCCTCGCTTTAGCTGAATCGTGATGCCTTTTTCTAATATAGCTGCCATCAGTTCAGCAGTATTATGAAATTGTTCTGTGGCAATGTGTTTATAGCCTTGCTCATTCAATACCTGAAAAGCATAGGACAGCATATAATAGACATTTTGTATCGGTATCACTTAATCGTACTCCTTAGATTTTCGCTCCAATCTTTCACCTTCATAGGTTCATCAAACCAGTATTCTTTCAATAAAGGTATCAGTTCATATTCTACAACACCATAAAGCCAACTATCGTCAATTGTGTCAGGCTGTAAATTGCAAAAGTAACTGTGACCAATGCAGAACCCTTCACCCAGAGATTCATCGGCAGAAATCTCTCTATTCAAACTCTCGACGCAACTGACCAGTTTGTTAAATTTCTCATTATCTAATGCCATGCGGTACTCACGGAAACCCGTAGTTTCGAACCCTGGCTTGATATCAAAGAAAGCAAATCTTCTACGAAGTGCATAATCCAACATAGCAAGGCTTCTGTCTGCGGTATTCATCATACCAATAATATAGACATTCTTTGGAACCGCAAATTTCTCATCAGAATACAAAAGCTGCAGTGCATTTCCGCGTTTATCATTTTCAATCAGCATAAACAGCTCACCGAAGATCTTACTCAGATTACCGCGATTGATTTCATCTATGATAAAGAAATACTCATTATCACTGTCTATCTCGGCCTTCTTACAGAAGTTATAGAATGCACCCTTTTTCAGCTCAAATCCTTTAGCAGATGGACGAAAACCCATAATGAAATCTTCATAGGAATAACTCTGATGGAACTGCACCATCATCACACGCTCTACATCTTTTACACCCATCATGGAATATGCCAAGCGCTTAGCAGCATAAGTTTTTCCCACCCCTGGAGCTCCCTGCAAAATAATGTTTTTCTTGTTTCTAAGCAAGCCAACTAATCTGGAATAGTCTTCTTCAGACATGTACACATCATCTAGGAAATTCTCCACTGTGTACTTTGGATAGGTGACTTCCTGCTCGTCTTCAACTATATCATCGTCTTCAAATAAGTCTTTGATTTCCTGCACAAAATCACTATATGGAGTAATATCAGTCAATGTTTTCTGCGGTGCCTGATGGTTAATTGTCCAATTTCCCTTATTGATCCAGTTAACTTTTCTGACATTTGAATACTCGTCTGTACGATCAGCATCATATTCGTAGTCAGACTCAACTATTCCTTTACCAAGAATGCCATTGTTTCCTTTCTTCGCAAATACAATGTCGCCAACCTTGATATCATGGACAAACTGCCATGTGGCATGAGCTGAATTCTTATAAGAGCTGCTATCGCCATATTCCTGCTTCATCTGCTGTTTCATTTCATCTTTAGAACTGAATATTCCAAGATCTCCAATCTCGCCCCAGCCCAACAACATATAACCGTTCTTATAACACTCTTCCCATTTATCAGCGTTTTGTCCCGGAGCATAAATCCAGTAATGAATAGTATCGACATCACTATCTGCAAGAGCATCACTATCATTCGTTTTCTTACTCTTTGCATCAGAGACCCCTTTTTTGAAAATATCCGATGCCATCTCAGCTGTTAACTCCACTGACTTGCCTGCTTCCGTAAGTGTCCACACACCTCTTACGCTCTTATCGATGTATCCTGCTCCAACAAGATAATTTCTTGCAAAAGCAACTTCATTTTCAAATTTGTTAACTTTCGTTTTGCCTCTTGTTTCGTTTATCACATCATCCGACAGATGCTCGTTTTCAATGATTTTCTTTCTTGCCTCTACCGGTGTCGCAGATCCTCCCAAATCACGTAGTGCCTGTAATAATGGCATAAACCATTTGAGAAATTCTGCTTTAGAAGTCTTTTTTCCTTTTTCAATAGACTTCTCTTGATTTACTTTCTCAGAGATAACCCATGCCATATAAGATAAATCTGGGAAGCTCTTGTATTCATATTGTCCCGCTTCCAGAACTTTTTTACACAGATCCTTTATTTCAAGATAATCTGCTGCATATGGAACTTTCTTCAATTTCTTCTCAGCGGCTACAACAAATTCGCCCGGCATATTCTGAGCATTAGATATAAACCATCGATTTCTGGAATCCAAGTTAATAAATGTATAAGGGCGAATCCAATAAAGGGCCATCGTAATATTCCAGCGAATACAAAGCTGATCATGTACCTTGTTATAAGCATTGGAGAATTTCTGGCGGTTATCTTCTGTGTCATTATCAGCCAATACAAGCGCTACCTCAAACAAGCTCCACAGGTTATCAATATCATTTGCTTTTCTATCATCCTTAAATCCATAGAATGTCGCTTTCAGATTATTGAGAACCGGAATTCCATCAAAATTGCTCGGCACCGTTGCAGAAATTTCGAATTCTGACGCAATCCCATTAAGAATAGCGATTCTATTAGCATTTGTGATTCCTTTGTTAAATGTACCAAAGATGGTAAACGGATCAATATCAATAATCTCATCGCCACTTTCAAGTTTCGGAACACTAATTCCAGTTGCGTCATACACCGCATATATTTTCTGAATAAGAGTCTTTCTATCGGTCTTGAAATGAAGAAGTTTAGTAGCAAACTCTGTGTAAAAATCTATCCAATCATATTGCATTTAAAGAAGTACCTCCTTATGCATTATTTCATCTAACGTTTCTGCATCATGCCTGAAAGTTGCAATCCGTAACACAATCTCAAAATCGTTTGAACTGTTGTAAGCATTCATCTCAAATGAGTATTCTTGTGTAACCTCCTGACTCGATGCTTTGTACATCATTTGAGTATAAAAAAATGAGCTTTTCCAAAAGATTTCCATTACCTGAAAAAGTCCGGAAATACACCATTTTCAGTTCATTATTTATCTTTTCATGACATTGAGACCACTGTCTCATTCTGTGTATCATTGTCCAAACTTAGTATAAACTTTTTTTCTATAATCGGCAACTTAAATTCTATGGATTTCAGCCACTGACCATTATGTTATACTGATTATATAAGAAATTCAAGCATAATTATGTACCCAACCAAAGATGGCTTAACCAAGATAGAAACTACCTTTTATGAAGATACTGTATGGCTGTCCATAGACCAGATAGCAGAGCTGTTTCAATGTGACCGCAGTGTTATAGTAAAACATGTACGTAACATTTTCAAAGAGGGGGAATTAGATAAAAATTCAGTGTTGGCAAAATTTGCCTACACTGCCACAGATGGCAAAAAATATAATGTAGATTGCTATAACCTTGACGTCATTATCTCCGTCGACTACCGTGTGAAATCCCATCGTGGTACCATTATAACTCCACAGACCGCTGCTTATATTTTTGTTGAAGCGATAACCTACTCCCCCATACAATCTGTATGTAAATCGGTTTACTTGGATTATCTTCTATTTTTCCACGCAGGTTGCGGATATGGCTCATGACAATATTATAATCACCAAAATATGGCTCTTTCCAAACAATATTATATATTTTCTCCTTGCTAAATACCATTCCAGCATTTTGCGCTAACAGTAAAAGAATCTCAAATTCTGTAAAAGTAAATTCTATTTCTTTGTTTCCTTTTACCGCCAACCGTTTTTCAGCATTTATTGTTAATCCCTGAAATCCTAAGCATTTTTTTATGTTTCTATTTTCACATATTTTCATTTGCTTATTTTCTAATATGCTTAATATCTCGCTAATAACATCATCTTCACTATTTTCAAATGACAACAGCAACATTTTCCCCATAGCTTTCCACCTCCCTAAATCTTACTTGCGTAATAATTTAATTATTACACAAGTAAGATTTACAGTCAACTATTTTTCCAAAATTGACATTTCAACAAATACAGAATATACTATTCTTATTACAGGCGTAAGATTTAAGGAGAGATTTACATGAAGAATTTACCACAAATTTCGGAAGCTGAATATGAAGTTATGAAAATCGTATGGAAACATGCTCCAATTAACACCAATGAAATAACAGAAAAATTACTGCAGTCCACAAGCTGGAGTCCTAAAACGATACAAACACTTATTAAACGTCTTGTTACTAAAGGTGTACTCACTTATGAAAAACAAAGTCGTGTTTTCGTTTATACTCCATTAGTAAAAGAAAGTGAATATATTTGCCAAGAAAGTAATTCCTTTCTTAATCGTTATTATGATGGGGATATTACAGCTATGTTATCTGCATACATAGAAAATGACAAACTGACAGAACCAGAAATAGAAACGCTTCGCTCTCTTCTATCCAAGAGAGGAAAAAAAGGAGGCGATTAACATGGCTAATTTCATGATACGCTTTTTATTATGCAATGTATTGATCAGCGGTATCATCGGAATTCTTTTGATAGTCAAATGGGTATTCAGAAACAACTTGTCCAGCCGGATGCAGTATAATCTGTGGTTGCTGTTACTCGGACTTTTAGCAGTACCTTTTATGCCCTTCCGTTTAGTTAGTTTCCCGCAAATTTTCTCATGGCTCAGTAGCGTAAGAAACTCTTCCGCTTCTCATGCCGATGTTGGTACAAATAATGTTATGAATACCGATTTATCCGGTACTACAAATTGGATGAATGACTTTGCCCTTTCTGTAAACCATGACACATCATCCGTTACCGGGTACATTTTATTGAGTATATGGATTGTGGGAATGCTTGCGATGATGATATTTGTAATCAAATCTTCTCTTCGTTTACGCACAATCAAGAAATCTGCGCTCCCCCTTCAGAACTCAAGGGTTCGCAGACTGTATAACAAATGCTTGAATGAGATGAAAATAACAAGGAATATTCCTGTGTACAGTACCGCTTTTTTGAAATCCCCTATTATCGTAGGATTTTTGAAGCCATGTATTTATCTGCCAATTCATTTAATCTCAGATTATCATGAATCTGAGATGAGATATATGCTATTGCATGAACTGCAACACTACAGACATAAGGATGCCATTGCCAATTATCTTATGAACTTTGCCGGAGTGCTTTATTGGTTTAACCCCTTTGTCTGGTTTGCGCTAAGAGAAATGCGTAATGACAGAGAAGTTGCCTGTGACACTTCTGTTCTAAAAATGCTGGAAGAAGACGATTATGAGAATTATGGAAATACGCTGATTAACTTTATAGAAAAGGTCTCCATTTCTCCTTTTCCGTTTGCTGCCAGCCTTAGCGGAAACATGAAACAAATAAAGCGTCGCATTATCAACATCGCTTCTTATGAGAAACCAACGTTTTACAAGAAGTTAAAGGGCATGACTGCTTTTATACTGACCACAGTTCTAATAATGGGACTTACACCTTTTATTTCTACATATGCAGCGGACGAAAGTCACTACCAATGGAAATCTTCCTCAGAAAATATTTCATATGTAGATTTTTCTAAATACTTTGGAAAATACGAAGGAAGCTTTGTTTTATACGATCTGGGAAATGATGCCTGGAGCATACATGATATAGAACATGCTACGCTACGAGTTGCGCCGGATTCCACTTACAAGATATATGATGCTTTATTTGGATTGGAAGAAGGTGTCATTACACCAGAAGATTCCTTTATTGCATGGAATGGAGAAAGCTATCCGTTTGAAGCATGGAACGCTGATCAGACCTTACAGTCTGCGATGACATCCTCTGTGAATTGGTATTTTCAAACAGTAGATGAACAGCTTGGAGCCTCTGACGTTTACAGCTATATTCAAGAAATTGGATATGGTAACGAAAACATGAGTGGTGATTTCTCCTCTTATTGGATGGAATCCTCCTTGGAAATCTCTCCAATAGAACAGGTCGAACTTTTAACCAAGCTGCAGAATAACAGTTTCGGCTTCGCCCCTGAAAATATCAATGCAGTAAAAGATGCCATCCGCCTTTCATCTTCCGATACCGGAACACTCTACGGAAAGACCGGAACCGGCCGTGTGAATGGACAGGATGTAAACGGATGGTTCATCGGTTATATCGAAACTGCAGATAATACATACTTTTTTGCCACCAACATTAGTGCAGACAGCGATGCTACCGGAGGCAACGCAACTGAAATAACCATGTCTATCTTGTCAGACATGAATATCTGGGTATCACAGAAATAACAAAAACGAGTAAAGGTTAACTGTAGAATTAACTTTTACTCGTTTTTTCTTTTTTTTAATTACTGCTTTTTGCAATATTCATAAATATTAAATGGTTCTTCTCTTTTTTCAAATAAGATATCAGCTTCTTTAATAATCTTAATAAGTTCTTCTGTCTCTACACCTACTGTTTTTAGTACAAGTAACTTCTTTTCATTCGTTATGAGTAAGAAAAAATCTTTGTATAAAAAGACTCTATCTATTTCTTTAAGTTCACAGATCTTTTTATCTTCTAATTTTATTCCCTGAACATCAATTTCCACTTTGTTATATCTTGATTTATTCCATACAAATTCATGGACATTATTTTCAAATTTTTTTCCCTTAGATTGAAACCAAATAATCCAAATCAATGCAATAATAGAAATCCCCATGTCCACATAAAACATCGGATAACTCTTTACAAAATAGCAGCCGATTGATAACAAAAATAATACTGGTGTCATTATATAAATAATTTTCCTTCTATTATTTTTTGTCTTAAGTAATTGATATGGCATAGCATATTCTAACGAAAGCATATACTCTAATGCTTTTCTATCTTCATCGGTCATAATAGACTTTATAATCATTTTTACACCATCCTTCCATATTGGCATAAATGCCATAATTGGCACAATAGAAATATGTAAAATATGAAGCTACTGATTTTACTGATTTTGGAAATATATTTCATAATTCATCTTGCTCCTTTTTAGTGTCCACGAATATCTATCTCTTTCAGCAAAGAATTCCCATCTCCCCACGAATACACAATGTAATATCCTTTACTCTCTATCTGCTCCGCAAATTGCAATGTACTATGATCGACCACTTCAATCTCTTGTCCTTCTTGGATATCTACAAGATATTCCCACTCATTACTTCTGTACCCTGAATAGTAAGCATCCAATTCTTCCAAAGACAAATCACTTCGAATTAAAATTGCTCCGAAATACTGCATTCCATTTCCGTTACCTGTCAGCTTCCCTGCCCGTGATATTGACTCTATCAATTCCGTTTTCTCTGGCAGTGGTGTTTCACATAATTTCTTTTCCACTTTATAAGCAGTGTGGTTATTTATAAGCGGAATTGAAATCACACCGCCTATTAATACAACTGCTGCCAATATTCCAACTAGTTTTAATTTCTTCATGTATCCTCCTTCCTTTTCTTACATCTGTAAGATTACCACAAAACACAACTATTATCAAATCATTCTTTAATTCGGTATTGGTAGTCTGGTATGTGCATAATTCCGTCATTCAGAATTTCATTCCCTAAATACTGAAAGCTGCCGTCCTCTGCAAACTTTACCGTAAGTTCATGGGTTATGACTGCATCATCACAAATGACCATGTCGCAAACCGCCTCAACTGTTAATGTGATTGTCCCATCTTCATTTTCTTTGATGTCGATAACCTCCGGCAGAGAAGTTCCAAAGAAAGTCGGTGCATAATTAAAGCATCCAAGTCGCGCCCAATAATACGTTTGGTTTTCCTCATCAAATACTGCATATTCCCGTATCTGCTCTGACGTCACCGGAAGATACTCCATAATTAAATTTTCAAATTCCTCTTTTGGTATTCCATTTGGATAATTCTCAGAATTAAACTTTTCCTGGTATTTCATTGCATACAGATATTCATATATCCCGTTATAATCCAGTTTTTCCATATGCTCTGTATCCCAATTGGAACATAAGAGGTTATTTCCCTGATATCCCAAACCACGCACGCATTTTTCAGACATTTCACGCTGTTCCTCTGTCATTGGCTTTACTCTGATCAGACAGCTCCCATCCACCATCTCAGTTACTTCAGGATACTCTGGTACACATAGTTCATAACAAAACCATCCTTTATCCGTATATTTCCACTCTTTGATTCTGGTGTAAGAAATGTATGATGTTCCTGGTGTATTATTATCATTCCAAACGCCTCTTGTACTTACGATGTACATATCTGTTCCATCGAAAATAAATTTCATTCTTCCTACGCCACCATCATCACATATCTCGTAAATTACTACAGCTCCGCTTTTCCCATCCATGCATTCATTGAGAAAATTATCTACATTTTCATAATTTCCCATATTAGAATACAAAACCAATGTAGCAACCGGACATCCTGTTTCCATTATTTTCTTCTGCATTTTAAAAATTGTTTCATCTTCCAAAACAACATTAGAAGCTGCTCCTTTATCTGCATCTCCATAAATGTCAGAAATACGTTCCATCATTTCTATACAGTCACTTTCAGCTTCCACCGCTTCCTGTTCGTCCACGGGAAGATCGTAGCCCTTTTCCCACTGTTCTGTAGCCTCTTCCTCTGCACTTTTTGTTTCCTCCGTGGAAGATACCTCTTCTGTATCTTCCTCAAGAGTTTCGCTTGTAATACTATCTTCCTTCCCACAGGCACACACACAACACCCAATCAGAAATGCCGTAATCAGTAAGATATTCATTTTCTTTAATACCATAAAATTATCCTTTTCTTCGAAATCATCTTTGCTGTGATTTTGCTATTGGCGGCAATTCCAATTCTATTTGCTCTATAGAATTAGAAAGATACCTGAAAGTTCCGTCTTCAAACGGCTGAACTACAACCGTATTTCTAAAAGCGAGGTCAGAATTATAATCCGGCCATACACCATCTACGATAAGTGTGAGCGTTCCATCCGCATTTTCCGTATAATCTACTACTTCTCCAAAAGGTGGATACGGGCTGGCATAAATCATCTCATATTCATAGCTGTTGCTGTCTTTATCATATCCACAATGTTCTCGCAACTGTTCTACAGATACCGGAAAATAGGTAGTCATTATCCTCTCATATTCTTCTGCTGGAATTTTCCAATTTTCTGTTTTCAAATTTTCTCCAGTATAAATCCGATAGATATCTTCATACATACAAGGCATAAGAATATCCTCTACATTACTTCTGTCCCAGTTTGTGACAAGCACATTATAATTCACATAGCTTAGTCCTGATATGTATTCTTGCGTCGATTTCCGGCAGTCTTCCGGAAGCGGCTCTATTCTCCAATACTGTCTCAAACTTGCATGTGCAATCACATATTCAAATGCGTAGATAAAATACCCTTTTTCTGTAAGTTTAATTTCTGTCACATTACTTACCGAAGTTCCCTGTATCTCCGGTATACCGCCTTCTTTCCACCGGATTCCTATGTAATAGGTCTGTAACTCACTTTTCCGATAGATAAAAGTAAATGCTCCAATCAGTCCATCCCGCTGCACTTCGAATATGGTAACCATTGAATCCTTCCCATTCAGATAATCTGAGTAAAACATTTCTATCTTTTCAGGGTTCTGCATATTAGTATCTTCTTCAACACTTACCAAACCGGCCGCTCCTAACTGCTCCACAACCGTTTTCCGTTGTTCGCTTGTAAATTCACTAACACCGGAGGAATAATTCGCAGCATCTTTAATTATCACATTTTTATAGATTTCTTTAACCGATTCTGCTGCCGACAAAACTGTACTTTGTAGATGCTGCTTTTCCTCATCAGAAATAAGACAATCACTGGCTTGCGGAATAAGCCAATATGCTGAATCTATAGAAGTTTCCGTATCACTTTCTTCTTCCGTTATCGTTTCACTGTCTTTGATTTCCACCGGAGGCTCCCACACTTCTTCTGCCGCCTTCTGTTCTTCCGTGTGCTGCTTTCCACAACAAAGCACTCCTGCTATTACCGCAATTAGCAACATCAAAATCGGAAATCCCCATTTCTTCAACAGCCAATTTACATCTTCCATCATTCGCCTCCATACAGTTCTTCCCATTCCTCTGCTGTCAAACGGGGTGTGTGCCATGTTTCCTCACTATTTTCCTCGGAAGGTATGATCCGATTGGATACATATTGTACTCTGCCATCCTCCAAAGGACGAATCACAACCTCGTGAGCATATACTTTGGAATTTCCCGAATATGGAAATACCACATTAGCAGTAAGTGTAATTGTTCCATCACTGTTCTCCGTATACCCGATTACTTCTGAATATGGGTATTCCGGGTACTCTACTTCTTCAAAACCCCTCGGCTTGTATTCATATGTGGAATCCTCCGAATCATAGACTGTTTTGGATTGCAGTGTTTCACTGTCGATATTAAAATATTCCATAATTACATTTTCAAACTCTGTTTTAGGAATATGATAAACTGCACCTATGCCTAAGTTATCATCTGCTACATATGGAAATTTTTCATTATGCAACTTTGGATACAACAAATCAAACATGTCATAGAAATTCAGTTCTCCAAAATCATCCTCATTCCAATCCACTAAAAACATATTATTTAACTCATATCCTATTGGTAAAAGATATTTCTCATTTAATTCCCTGCACTTTGCATCCAATGGCAGTACACGAAATGCTACATGTTCTTCTGCCGAACTCAATGTTAATACATACAATTCTTCTGAAAAATATGTTCCGGAGAACATCATATATCCATCATCGGTATATCTCCAATAATCGGTTTGATATTCACCCTCATCTTCACTTTTCATAATTCCATCTTTATATCCGTAGTAACATCTTTTCACATGAACCACTCCATTTTCTGTCTGTAAATGATAGACTGAAAATCCTCCCAAACTACTCACTTGGATAATTGTCACTTCTGCTTCTTTCTGGTTCTCTACCGAATCACAAAAATCCATCACACTTTGCATTTGTGTCATATCAACTCGATTTTCACAATCAACTGGCGCATATCCACATTCCCCAAATCTTTCTACAACTTTACGTACTGTTTCCATATCCTTCAGCTTATTTTTTGTTGTGGCTTCCTCATAAATATCTATCGGAATATTTATAAAATTATCATCCATTCCTTTCTCACTGACAATTTCAATAGGTTCAGAGGATACTGGTTCTTCTATATTCCCTTTACACCCCGAAATCCCCATCGAAAATCCTATACTAATTACCAGAAAACCACTTTTCAAGAACCTGACTATCTTTTTTGACAACATAACCGCTTCCACCTCTTCCTTTTACATCTTCTACCATGCTGACGATCATAATAGGACGCTCCATATTCTTGTCCGTTGTAAAAACAGAAAACCATCCTAATTCAGTCCCCGTTGTATCATCTTTTGATGCTTTGATTTCTGCAGTTCCAGTTTTTCCGGCTAATATAATATCCGTTCTATGTGCTGCATAGCCAGTTCCATGAGAATTGTTTATGACTTCTTTCGTATCCTCCAAAACAATTTGCGCCGCATCCTTTGTAAATGCTTCTTTGATCCAGACATCAGGCATTGCATCTTCCTTATATGTAAGATATGGTTTTATCATATTTCCTTCATTGCAAAATGCAGAATACATACAAGCCATATGCAAAGGATTCACAAGAATCTGACCTTGTCCATAGCCACTATCAGCCAACTGTACCTCTTTTTCAATTTTTTCTGTATTGGAAAACTGCGATTTTGCCATCTTAATATCAAATGGAAGTACATCATTGAATCCCAGTTTTGTTAATGAACTTTCCATATCGTTTTCCCCAATTTTTAATGCCGCCTTTGCAAAATAAATATTATCTGAATAAATTAAAGCATTTTTTAGAATAACCGGCTCATAAGCATGAAGCGTCGTTACATAATAAGATCCCCATGAGGAATCTTTCTGCCAGCTCAATCCTTCATTCCCATAATCCTCATCTGGATCAATCGCCCCTGTTGTTAATCCAATAGCAGCTATAATAGGCTTAAACGTAGATCCCGGACACCAGACCTGTCGAAAACGATTATACATAGGTTTGTTCTCATCTTCATTCAGCGCATTCCACTTTTCACTTGACATGCCCCTAATAAAATCGTTGTTATCATATGAAGGTGTACTGACTAAAGCCAATACTTCTCCCGTATACTGATTCATAGCAACTGAACAGCTCTTATCATCTTTAAATTGTTCATATAATTCTTTTTGCAAATTCGAATCTATCGTTAGTTTTATATCTTTTCCATTTTCTACAATCGTGCTTACTATGATTTTTTTCTTATTGCCATTTGAATCAACAATAGTAATAGAACACCCATTCTGTCCCTTTAATTCTTTTTCAAATAATCCTTCCATTCCACTTTTTCCAATCACACTGTTCGATGTATATCCCTCTCCGGCGTGTTCTTCTAAATCTTCTGCCGTAACGTTTTGAACATATCCCACTAAATGTGCAGCAGCCTCCCCCAGTGGGTATTCCCTTACAGTGATATCTGAAATTTTCACACCTGGAATCTCTAATAATTTCTCCTGTCGGTCTTTCTCTGCCAATGTTTCCTGATCTGGCTCAATCGACATCAGTTTTAATTCATTCACCTTTGGAACTGTTTTTAATGGTACAAATGAATCATCTTTTACCCATTTTGCCGCTAATTTTTTTTCTATATCTTCTGTTTTCATTTCCAATAATTCTGCCAACTGGCTGATAGCATCATTCTTATTCTCTAATTTTCCGGGAACTACGCCTATAGAAGAAGCCACTCCCTCGCCTGCAAGCAAGTGACCATTTCGGTCTATAATCTGCCCTCTTTTAGCACTTGTTGTAGACACTTTTACTTTATCTGTGGAATCCAGTTCTGGAAATATCAAAGAATCATTCCATATCAGCTTATATTTGCCTTTTTCCAGTATAAATGATGCCTTATTTTCAAAAGTTACTTTTCCTGCAACAGTATCCATAGATGTTTCATAACAGATCTCTTTTTGTTCTTTATCATAAGATGTGATATGAACTTTCATATTATCTACATCAATTCCCTCATAAATAGCAGAATTACGTTTTACAAAATCTTCCTGACTGATATTCCCAGATATTCCTGCATCAATCATCTCATACATTTGTTCATATTCTCGATTTGAAACATGATCCATATATGTTTTAAGAACCTTCTCCGGTGATACATCAGGTACACTTTCATACCATACAAAAAAGGCAACCACAGTTGTAATCAAGCATAAATTCATGAGCCATATAATGTATATCCTGCTTTTTTTCTTTTTTTTCGTCATAGCATCTCCTTTTTCTTACAGTTGTAAGATTTTATTTTAAAAAAAATTGTTCTTTCCATTTCAAAAGTTATGTCAAAGCAATCATGATTTCTTTTTTCTGTATATAATATTCCCTTATATCTTACATCTGTAAGATTTAAACGTCAAGTCTTTATTTACTTTTTCTAAACTAATAAGCCTACCATCTGATACAGGCTTTTGCTCCGGGCGAGGTCGGTTATGAGGAAGCACACCGCATTGGAAAAGAGCTTGCAGGCAAGGTTTTAGAGGGGGAATATTCGTATGTTGTCACCACGCATATTGATAAGGGGCATATACACAATCATATCATCTTTTGTGCGGCTGACAACATTGAATATAACAAATACCATGACTGCACACAGACCTACCACCGCATCCGCCACTTGAGTGATGAACTGTGCAAAGAACACAATCTTTCCGTCATCATTCCAGGCGGTGAACGTGGCAAAAAATACAAGGAATGGCAGTCTGATCAGAATGGTTCGACTTGGAAAACACAGCTTCGACGGGACATCAATTTTTTCATCAAGTCGGCTTCCACCTATGAAGAATTTCTGCTTCTTATGTGGGCAAAAGGTTACGAAATCAAAGGGAAAACTTTTGGAGAAGATGCTGCAAAATATATCTCTTTCCGCTCTCTGGACAAGGAGCATTTTGTCCGTGGTAGTGCAAGGTCTTTAGGGAAAGAATACACAAAGGAACGTATCCGGGAACGCATCGAAAAGAAACGGGAACGAAAGGCAGTTATTCCGAAAAAAGACTACTCTGCACGCAGGCTCATTGACACCTCGGACGAGAAATTCCAGAACAGTCCCGGACTGCAACAGTGGGCAGCAATCGAGAATCTGAAAATCGCCGCATAAAGCTATAATGAAGCTGGTTCTCTCTCCGATCTGGAGCATAAAATTACTGTAAAAACCGAAGCGGGAAAGTCCGCCAAACAGAGCGTTGTGGAACTGGAACACCGCATGAAAAACCTTGCGGAAATCATCAAATATGCCGAGCAGTACAAGGACAACCGCTCTTACCATATCGCCTACAAAAAAGCCAAGAACCCGGACGCATATTTCCGCAGATACGAGAGCCAGATTATCCTTTATGGCGGTGCAAGGCGTATGCTTGAACAGGCAGGCATCAAGCTAAAAGGATTGAATGTGGATAAGCTGCGAGCCGAATATCAGGCATTGGAAACGCGGAAAAAAGAACTGACCACAACCTACAAGAGCTGTGAAAAAGAGGTGTGGAATTTAAATATAATAACATAAAACTGGCATATTACAAAATCAAAAGAACGATAGTTCTCTGAACTATCGTCCTCTTGATTACCCTATCAGCATAAATTGGTACAATTATCAACAACTGAGCTATTCTAATCTTACCTTCTAATTGATTGAATCCAAATATTCTAAAACTTCGGATAAAGTGATTCTCGCATTGCCTTGTTCACTATTTAAAACTTCAGGTTTGCTCATATCGAATGAGGCTTGCGTCACATTTAACAGACTAGGATAAGCATTTTCATATGTTTGTGTAATAAACAGATATGTTTCTCCCACTTCGATTGTTGAAGCACCTTCTACAACAAAAAATTGACCATCTATCTTTCCACCTGGTCGTTTTATTGAAATTGAACTTGATTCTACATTTCCTTTATACACCTTTTCAATACTAATATCAAAAATTGTATATGGAATTTCTGTAGCTTCAACTAATCCAGTTTCAGAATCGGCTCCTGTTTCTGATTTAACATTCAGTGATTCATAATTAATTTCCGTAACTGTACCACTAAAAACTAAATCTGAAGCATCAACAATTTCTTCCGCAGTATCATATACAGGATATTCCGCTTGAATAATAGTAGTTTCATTTTCATTTGTTGTGGATTTTGAATTTGAACTACAAGCACTCATAACAATTGAAATCAATAATATGCCAACTAGCATAAACGCTCTTTTTTTCATATCATCATCCTCCATATTTAATATTAAAATTATTAATCATATTTCGCATTAACATTGTCAACATCAAATGTTTGTGGTGCTGTCATACTATTTCTGTTTCTGCTATATTTCATAATTGATGATTTTGATGTATTTGGATTATCACATAGCCAAAAAACGTGTCCAAATTCATGCGTAACTGTACTTTTAGCAAAATTATTAAAGTTTGTTGCATCCTCACTTATGGTTCTAGCATTAACCTTTATTGTAAATTTTGTTGTATATCCAGTACTTGAGTTATATGTTTGTGAGGTTAGTCCATACCATGTATCATTATATCGTGCTGCTTCAATAGAATTTTTGCTAGATGAGGATTTTGAAATTGATACATTTGCACTAGAATTATTCCATGCGGATATTCCATTATCAATAACCGAAACCCATGTATCATTATATTTATCAGCATATTTTTTCACATTTACATTCCCTGTTTTTGAGCCAAAGGACAAATAAGGATCTGCCGCATAAGTAACTATTGTTGAAGCAAAAATCATACATAATACAATTGTTGACACTATAAAATATCTTATTTTTTTCATTCTTACCTCCTACAATTTTATAAAGGCACGGTGTAAACTACCTTGCCATCTAAAAAGTTCATAATGAAACAGTTGCTTAAATTATTAGTTTTCACTCTTCAATGGCATCATTCCTCTCTGAATTATAATAAAATTCCGTCTCAAGCTCTTAAAACAAACATATCATGAACATCTATAGAAGTCAACAAGTATTCACGTTAAGGTAGTGTAAATTCTTGAAAGTCATTTTCTATTGCTAAATAAAATATTTATAAACTCAAATCAGTCATGCTGTCCTTTCCTCTGTCATTGTTGCCAATGGATTTTCTATTCTCTCCAATATTTTGTTGATAGCCGCCAAACAACTTTCTTTCGTTTCTCCAAAAATATTGTCATTACCACCTGTCAGAAAATCCTGCTCCACAGATAGCTGCGTTAATGTACTGGATAAATCAGTCTGAAATGGATTAACCCCCGTTTCTTCTAAAGTTTCCTGCCACGCCGCTTTTACACTCTCCGGCACTGTTTGAAGGTAATAATCGCTAATATAAGCAATCTGTTTTTTGGTTTTTTCGTCTGCAAACTGATAGGTTCTGTTATTCGCTTTTAACTGTTCATATGCCATCTGCGCCTCACTGTTCGCTTCTGACTCATACCAGCCATCTTTATTTTTGCTATATTTCATTCCATTGACCGTAAAATCTTTAGAAGTGTCTATACCCAGATAAGACATAACATCTGTAATTTCTTCTATGTACTGGGCATATTCCTCCTTTGAATGTGCTACAGTAGTCATTGTCCCACCTGCATTTCGTAGCATTGATGCCAATGCACCTGCCATTCTTTATGCTTTTACATAGGATTCTGTATCATACGGATTATCTCCACCAGATACCTCTACTCCATGCACCGTAACCGTAAGCACATGACCTCCATTAACACGAATACTTTGTCCTTCTGCAATATTAACAGAATTATTCTGTCTGCTAAGTGAAGCACCCTTCGCCAATTTTATTGGTGTTTTTAACGCTTGTGCCAGATCCTCCACCGGATTTAGTAAGTGCTGCGACATCGCCCCATTATATGCTTCCTTATCTTTAATAACTGTATTTTTATAATTAGATGTAAGTGCTCTTGTATTGGGATTAATATAACTTGATATTGATTGCATCATCTCAACCTCCAATTATTTTCATTCCTCTGTCATTCGGAATCTATTCACTCTCCATAACGGTCCAAGTGATCTATTACTTTTATGACCATTTATACCAAGTTCCGCTATTCAAAAGCTGTGACATACTTTCTTCATATCTTTTCACTGCTTTCTGCTGAATGGAACTA
>ENA-UESI01001104-UESI01001104.1-human-gut-metagenome-genome-assembly--contig:-NODE-1104-length-18660-cov-5.516924_pt1 | contig 18660 bp, 6 predicted proteins | sample MGYA00243005_ERZ508006 | MGnify/ENA primary metagenome ERZ508006 (study PRJEB26167, sample SAMN06115436) | human gut metagenome | host: Homo sapiens | place: China:Shandong | collected 2015-06-10... | reverse complement strand
CACCGTGGCATCCGGCAACTGGGACAGCAGCAGCTTCCCCTGCGACGTGGCGTGAAGGGGGGTATGGCCGCCGATCTCCGAGGCCACATGGATCCCTGTGCCGCTGACCCGCTGGTCGATGACCACGATGTTGCTGCCCTCCACGCAGGAGAGCAGGGCCGTATACTGAGTCTGTTGGGCCAGCCGCTCCAAATAGGGACGGGCGCAGCGGGTGATCTCCCACGCAGCGGACACGCCGCAGCCCCACTCGAACAGCTTTGTCCCCAGGTAGTACCGGCCATCCGACTCCTGCCGGATGCAGCCGTAGCTCCGCAGGGTGGCCAGCAGCGAGTGGATGGTGCTCTTGGGGTAGCCGGAGGCCTGACTCAGCGCCTGAAGGGTCATGGGGACCCGGCTCCGGTTCAGCAGCTCCAGCAGCTCCAGCGCCTTGCCCAGCGACCGCACGCTTCCCTTTTCCTGCGGCATCATACGTCCTCCTTTCGCCGGGGGATGGGCCGAAAGTCCGGCTTCCCCGGCAAGCTGCCGGGCAGCCCTCGCTCCATAGGCGGCGGTGGCGGCACCTCATCGTCCCGCTCCCCGGCATAGAAGGCCCGGTTGTTCTCCACCAGCTCCGCCAGCGTCACCGGACGATAGCGGTTCACATCCACTCCGGCATTCAGCACACGGGGCAGCTGCCGCAGCAGCTCATAGTCCCGGCCCCGCCCGTGGTGGAGGTGTCCGTGGATCATGTAGCCCCGCTTGTGGTACAGCATGGGATAGTGGCACAGGAGGATGTGGGTCTCTCCGTCGTCGATCTCGTTGAAGTCCGTCACCGTCTCGAACCAGCGGTACAGCCGCCCGGCGTCCTCATAGCCGGTGTCGTGGTTGCCACGGATCAGGTGCTTATGGCCCGACAGCCGCTCCAGCAGCTCTCCCGGCACCCGGCCGCCGTTCCAGCCGATGTCTCCCACCAGATAGACGGTGTCCTCCGGACCCACGGTGTCGTTCCAGTTTTTCACCAGTGCCTCGTCCATCTCCTCTACGGTGGCAAAGGGCCGGGAGGGAAGCAGCAGTGCATAGTGAAAGTGCAGATCGGCGGTATAGTAGATCATGGTGCTCTCCCTTCTCCGGCGGATATTTTTCTCTATCATACCGTCTCCGCCGGTCTGCGTCAAGCGTTCATTCCGTATGGCGGAATTTTTCCACGTTTTTCCGGCCTTAGATTCCGCTATGCCGTCGAAATGACCAATTCCCCGGAAATGGACCAACGCAGCCCATCGGGAAAATTCTCCGTTTCCGGGCAGAAAAAAGAGCGCCCCGCAGGGCGCTCTTTTCAGTACGTTATGATAGGGATCGCTTACTCCTCCGTCTCGGCGGCAGGCTCTTCCGCAGGCATGTTCTCCTCCATGGATACGCTGTCGGCAGCGCCCTCCTCAGGCACCAACTCCTCAGCGAAATGGCGGTAGGCGTTCAGGCCGGCGCCGGCGGGGATCAGCTTACCGATGATGACGTTCTCCTTCAGGCCCACCAGATGGTCCACCTTGCCCTTGATGGCGGCCTCGGTCAGAACCTTGGTAGTCTCCTGGAAGGAGGCAGCGGACAGGAAGGAATCGGTGGCCAGAGATGCCTTGGTGATACCCATCAGCAGTTGGGTATAGGTGGCCTCCTGCAGCGGCTCACCGGTCTCGGCGTTGACCTCACCGGCGGCGATGCGGGCCCGCACCTTGGCGTTCTCGTCCTCCACCTCCAGCACGTCGGCCATGGCGCCGGACAGCAGGCCGGTGGCGTCGTTGGCGTCCTCCACACGGACCTTGCGCATCATCTGGCGGACAATGACCTCGATGTGCTTATCGTTGATGTCCACGCCCTGCTGACGGTACACCTTCAGGACCTCCTGAATGAGGTAGTTATGCACCGCCGAAGCGCCACGGATTCGCAGCACATCGTGGGGATTCAGTGCGCCGTCCTGCAGCTGGCGGCCCTTCTCGATGACCTCGCCGTCCCGTACCTGCAGACCGGTGTGGGGCATGGAGTAGGTCCGGGTATCGCCGTCGTCGGCGGTGACGATGATGTTCAGCAGGCTGCCCTTGGTGGCATCCTCGAAGCGGACCTTACCGGCGATCTCCGACAGGGTGGCCATCTTCTTGGGCTTGCGGGCCTCGAACAGCTCCTCCACTCGGGGAAGACCCTGGGTGATGTCGCCGCCGGCCACGCCGCCGGTATGGAAGGTACGCATGGTCAGCTGGGTACCGGGCTCACCGATGGACTGTGCGGCGATGATGCCGACGGCCTCGCCGGGCCCCACCGGCTTGGAGGTGGCCAGATTCATGCCGTAGCACTTGGCGCAGATACCGCTGTGGGCCTTGCAGGTCAGCACGGTGCGGATCTCGGCGGAGTGGATATCAAACTTCTCCAGCAGGGCGGCGTCGTCCTCGGTCATCATGTGATCCTTGGAGATCAGCACCTCGTCGGTGCCGGGCTTCAGGATATCCCGCACCGGGAAGCGGCCCTTGACACGCTCGGAGAACTTCTCGATGACCTGGCCGTTCTCGCTGATCTCGGACACCACGATGCCCTTGTCCACGCCGCAGTCATCCTCACGGATGATGACATCCTGACACACATCCACCATGCGGCGGGTCAGATAACCGGAGTCTGCGGTACGCAGAGCCGTATCGGCCAGACCCTTACGGGCGCCACGGGAGGAGGTGAAGTAGTCCAGCACGGACATACCCTCACGGAAGTTTGCCTTGATGGGGATCTCGATGGTCTTACCGGCGGTGTTGGCCATCAGGCCACGCATACCGGTCAGCTGACGGATCTGCTTCATGCTGCCGCGGGCGCCGGAGTCGGCCATCATGAAGATGGGATTATACTTATCCAGACTGGCGGTCAGGGCATCGGTAACATCGTTGGTGGTCTTTTCCCACTCACGCACCACCAGCTTGTAGCGCTCCTCGTCGGTGATGAAGCCCATGTTGTACTGGTCCTCGATATCCACCACTCGCTGCTCCGTCTCGGCAATGAGGGAGTACTTCTTCTCGGGTACCGTCATATCCGCAATGGAGATGGTAATGGAGCCACGGGTGGAGTACTTATAGCCGGTGGCCTTGATGTTGTCCAGCACCTCGGCGGCGATGGTAAAGCCATACTGCTTGATGGTGCGGTCCACGATCTTGCCCAGCAGCTTCTTGCCGCAGGTCTCGGTGATCTCATAGTCGAAGAACTTATCGGAGGGCGTACCGTCCTCGTTGAAGCGCTTGACAAAGCCCAGATCCTGGGGGATGTTGCGGTTGAAGATGATCCGGCCGGGAGTCGCCCGCACCACATGGCGCAGCGTCTCGTCGCCCAGTTTCTTCTCCACCCGCACCCACACGGGCTGGTGGATGCCGATGATGTGCTCGTTGTAGGCCATCAGCACCTCGTCCTCGTCCCGGTAGACGTTGAGGCGGTTCTGCTCCTTCTCCTCGTCGGTGAGCTCGTCATAGCTCTTACCAGCCAGCGCAAAGTCGATGCCCTCGGGCCAGAACTCGTCATTGGTCATCTGGCACATACCGTTTTCAAACCGCTCGAAGGTCAGGTAGTAGGAGCCCAGCACCATATCCTGCGTAGGCACGGTGACGGGGCCGCCGTCCTGCGGACGCAGCAGGTTGTTGGCCGACAGCATCAGCAGACGAGCCTCGGCCTGAGCCTCGGCGGACAGGGGGACGTGGATCGCCATCTGGTCGCCGTCGAAGTCGGCGTTGAAGGCGGTGCAGTTCAGGGGGTGCAGCTTCAGAGCACGACCTTCCACCAGCACCGGCTCGAAGGCCTGAATGCCCAGACGGTGCAGCGTAGGCGCACGGTTGAGCATCACGGGGTGATCCTTGATGATCTCGTCCAGAGCGTCCCACACCTCGGTGCGGCCCTTATCCACCATCTTCTTGGCGGACTTGATGTTGTTGGCGGAGCCATCCTCCACCAGCTTCTTCATGATGAAGGGGCGGAACAGCTCCACGGCCATCTCCTTGGGTACGCCGCACTGGTAGATCTTCAGCTCAGGGCCGACCACGATAACGCTGCGCCCGGAGTAGTCCACACGCTTGCCCAGCAGATTCTGGCGGAAGCGGCCCTGCTTGCCCTTGAGCATATCGCTCAGAGACTTGAGGGCACGGTTATTGGCGCCGGTGACGGGACGGCCACGGCGACCGTTGTCGATGAGGGCGTCCACGGCCTCCTGCAGCATCCGCTTTTCGTTGCGGACGATGATATCGGGGGCGTTGAGCTCCATCAGGCGCTTGAGGCGGTTGTTGCGGTTGATGACCCGGCGATACAGGTCGTTGAGGTCAGAGGTAGCGAACCGGCCGCCGTCCAGCTGCACCATGGGGCGCAGCTCCGGGGGGATCACCGGCAGCACGTCGATGACCATCCACTCCGGCTTGTTGCCGGACAGGCGGAAGGCGTCCACCACCTCCAGCCGCTTCACCACACGGGCCTTCTTCTGGCCGGAGACGGTTTTCAGCTCGGCGTGGAGCTGCTGGCTCAGGCCCTCCAGATCCACCTGCTGCAAAAGCTTCTTCACGGCCTCGGCACCCATACCGGCATCGAAGTCATCCTCGTACTTCTCCCGCATATCCCGGTATTCCTTCTCGGAGAGGATCTGGTTCTTCACCAGCGGCGTCTCGCCGGGATCGGTGACGATATAGGCGGCGAAGTACAGCACCTTCTCCAGAATGCGGGGGCTGATGTCCAGCAGCAGGCCCATCCGGGAGGGGATACCCTTGAAGTACCAGATATGGCTGACGGGGGTGGCCAGCTCGATGTGGCCCATGCGCTCACGGCGCACCTTGGCCCGTGTGACCTCCACGCCGCAGCGGTCGCAGATCTTGCCCTTGTAGCGGATCTTCTTATACTTGCCGCAGTGGCACTCCCAGTCCTTGGTGGGCCCGAAGATGCGCTCACAGAACAGGCCGTCCCGCTCCGGCTTCAGGGTGCGGTAGTTGATGGTCTCCGGCTTCTTCACCTCGCCGTAGGACCACTCACGGATCATTTCCGGAGAAGCGATTCCGATTTTAATGGCGTCAAATGTTGCGTAACTCATAGTATGCTGCTCCTCCTGTCCTTAAAATTCTTCCCCGTCTCCGTCGTAGGAAGCGTCCACTTCCTCGTCGGCCACGTAGTCAAAGCCCGCATCCGCCAGCTCGTTGTCGTCGGCATAGCGGTTCTGGCGCTCGTCGTCGGCATCCATCCGGGCCAGATTGAAGGTATCCAGAGCGTCCTCGTCCTCCTTCAGCTCGATCTGGTTGCCGTCCTCGTCCAGCACCTGAATATCCAGGCACAGGGACTGCAGCTCCTTCACCAGCACCTTGAAGGACTCCGGCACGCCGGGGGTCGGCACGTTGTGGCCCTTGACGATGGCCTCGTAGGTGCGGACACGGCCCGTCACATCGTCGGACTTGACGGTGAGGATCTCCTGCAGGGTGTAGCTGGCGCCGTAGGCCTCCAGCGCCCACACCTCCATCTCACCGAAGCGCTGGCCGCCGAACTGGGCCTTGCCGCCCAGGGGCTGCTGGGTCACCAGAGAGTAGGGGCCGGTGGAACGGGCGTGTATCTTATCATCCACCAGATGGTGCAGCTTCAGGAAGTACACATAGCCCACCGTGACCTTGTTGTCAAAGCGCTCGCCGGTGCGGCCATCGTACAGCCAGCTCTTGCCCTCCGGGTCCAGACCCGCCAGCTGCAGGGCCTCGGAAATATCCTTATCGGTGGCGCCGTCGAAAATGGGGGTAGCCACCTTCCAGCCCAGAGTCTTGGCGGCGTAGCCCAGATGGACCTCCAGCACCTGACCGATGTTCATACGGGAGGGAACGCCCAGGGGGTTCAGCACGATATCCAGCGGCGTGCCGTCGGGCAGGAAGGGCATATCCTCCTGCGGCAGCACACGGGACACGACGCCCTTGTTGCCGTGACGGCCGGCCATCTTGTCGCCCACCTGGATCTTGCGGCGCTGAGCGATGTAGACACGGACCACCTGATTCACGCCCGGCCCCAGCTCGTCGCCGTTTTCACGGGTAAATACCTTGGCATCTACGATGATGCCGCTCTCGCCGTGAGGCACCTTCAGGGAGGTATCACGGACCTCACGGGCCTTCTCGCCGAAGATGGCCCGCAGCAGGCGCTCCTCAGCGGTGAGGTCGGTCTCGCCCTTGGGGGTGACCTTGCCCACCAGAATGTCCCCGGCGTGGACCTCGGCACCCACCCGGATGATGCCCCGCTCGTCCAGATCCTTCAGGGCATCCTCGCCCACGTTGGGGATGTCACGGGTGATCTCCTCAGGCCCCAGCTTGGTGTCACGGGCGTCGATCTCATATTCCTCGATATGGATGGAGGTATACACATCCTCCTTCACCAGCCGCTCGTTGAGCAGCACGGCGTCCTCGTAGTTGTAGCCTTCCCACGTCATGAAGCCCACCAGAATGTTGCGGCCCAGAGCGATCTCGCCCTCCTGCGTGGCAGGGCCGTCGGCCAGCACCGTGGGATCGTCGCCGCCGTGGACCCGCTCGCCCACGGAAACGATGGGCTTCTGGTTGATGCAGGTGCCGTGGTTGGAGCGCAGGAACTTGATGAGCTTATAGTCCTTGGTCTCGCCGGCGTCATACTTGACGGACACGTTGGTGGCGTCCACCTTGGTGACGATACCGTCGCCCTCGGCCAGCACCGCCACAGCGGAGTCCAGGCAGATCTTGTGCTCCATACCGGTGCCCACGATGGGGGCCTCCGGCCGCAGCAGAGGCACGGCCTGCCGCTGCATATTGGCGCCCATCAGCGCACGGTTGGCGTCGTCGTTGGGCAGGAAGGGGATCATAGCCGTAGCGATGGACACCATCATACGGGGGGAGATGTCCATATAGTCCACGTACTCCGGCTCCACCTGAATGGTCTCATCCTGATGGCGGCAGGTGATACGAGGCCCGATGAGGCAGCCGTTCTCGTCCACCGGCTCGGCGGCCTGGCAGACGATGTACTGATCCTCCACGTCGGCGGTCATGTAGGTGATCTCGTCGGTGACACGGCCGGAGGGATGCTCTACCCGGCGGAAGGGGGCCTCGATAAAACCGTACTCGTTGACCCGTGCATAGGTGGCCAGATAGGAGATCAGACCGATGTTGGGGCCTTCAGGCGTCTCGATGGGGCACATACGGCCATAGTGGCTGTAATGCACGTCACGGACCTCCATGTTGGCACGCTCACGGGACAGACCGCCGGGTCCCAGAGCGGACAGACGCCGCTTGTGGGTCAGCTCCGCCAGCGGGTTGGTCTGATCCATGAACTGGCTCAGGGGGCTGGAGCCGAAGAACTCCTTGATGGCCGCCGTAACGGGCCGGATGTTGATGAGGCTCTGGGGCGTGACGATATCCAGATCCTGAATGGTCATGCGCTCCCGGATGACACGCTCCATGCGGCTAAAGCCGATGCGGAACTGGTTTTGCAGCAGCTCGCCCACGCAGCGCAGGCGGCGGTTGCCCAGATGGTCGATATCATCCTTGGTGACCAGCCCGTGAGCCAGAGCGTTCATATAGTTGATGGAGGCCAGAATGTCGTCCACGATGATGTGCTTGGGCACCAGATCGTCGGCGTGGAGCCTGCACTGCTCCATCAGCTCCTCGCCGCTGTACTGGCCCAGCAGCTCCTGCAGCACGTCGAAACGCACCCGCTCCTTGATGCCGCAGCACTCCTTGGGATCGAAATCCACATAGCGGCTCATGTCGCACATCCGGTTGGTGAACACCCGGATCACATCGCCGCTGTCCAGCTTCACGGAGACCTCCGCCACGCCGATGGCGTCCAGCTCCCGGCACTCTGCGCCGGTGAGGACGTGGCCCTCGTCGAAGAGGATCTCTCCGGTGGCGGGGTCGGCCACAGGCATAGCCAGCTGCTGGCCCTTGGCCAGCGTCCACAGGGTCAGCTTCTTATTGAACTTATACCGGCCCACGATGCTCAGATCGTACCGCCGGGGATCGAAGAACAGGTTCTGCATCAGGGTCTCGGCGGAGTCCAGCGTGGGGGGCTCGCCGGGGCGCAGCTTGCGGTAGATCTCCAGCATGGCGTCCTCATACGTCTTGCAGGCGTCCTTCTCCAGGGTCACCACGATGCGGGGATCGTCGCCGAAGCGGTCCATGATCTCGCTGTCAGTCTTGAGGCCCAGCGCACGGATCAGGCAGGTGATGGGCAGCTTCCGGTTCTTATCGATGCGGACCCAGAACACCTCGCTGGTGTCGGTCTCGTACTCCAGCCATGCGCCACGGTAGGGGATGACGGTGGAGGTCAGCAGGGGCAGATCGGTCTTGAGGTCGATCTCCTTGCCGTAGTAGATGCCGGGGGAGCGGACGATCTGGCTGACCACCACACGCTCGGCGCCGTTGATGACAAAGGTGCCGGAGTGGGTCATCAGGGGGAAATCACCCATGAAGATCTCCTGCTCCTTGATTTCGCCCGTCTCCTTGTTCCGCAGCCGCACGCTGACCTTCATGGGGGCGGCATACGTAGCGTCACGGGCCTTGCACTCCTCCACGTCATACTTGGGCTTCTCGTCCATGCTGTAATCGATGAAGCTCAGCTCCAGATTACCGGCATAGTCCGTGATGGAGGCTACGTCCGCAAACACCTCCCGCAGGCCGGTGTCCAGAAACCACTTGTAGGATTTCTTCTGGATCTCCAGCAGGTCGGGCATCGCCATGACTTCCTCGTGTCTGGCAAAATTCTTTCGCAGGGTCTTGCCATAGTACTTGTCCTTGGCCATCTTCAACACTCACGCCTTTCTTTTAGCTTTTTAACATCCTCTTACACATCCACGCCGCCTGTCCCGGCCTCCGCAGGGGCCGTCCCCGGCACAGGCTCTCCCCCGCCACGGGGCGCCGCCTTCGTCGTGATACGCACGGGTCAGTTGTCCGTTTTCTGCCGTTCCCGCTTGTAAATTCCGCCGAAAGCTGGTATCATACACTTACGGATGAAATGGGAATATGGCCCCACTATCCGAATATAAGCGTCTTATTGTACCAAATACTTCTGCGTTTGTCAACCCCTTCCGACTCGATTTTTCTTCGGGCCGGTTTTTTTGTTGCCGCAGACCGGAAAATGCCCCGCACAAGCACATATAAATAACAGGTGGGCAGCCCGATGGGCTGCCCACCTGTTTGTTATTTATTATGATATCATATGGCGTCTCAGCACAGCTTGGCGCCGGCGGGGATAGCGTCGTCCAGCAGCAGCAGGTGCAGCTTCTCCTCCCCCCGCTCCTTATGAACGGCGGAGATCAGCATCCCGCAGCTGGGGATGCCCATCATCTTCCGGGGCGGCAGATTCAGAATGGCCACGGCGGTCTTGCCGATGAGCTGCTCCGGCTCATAGTAGTGCCGGATGCCGGAGAGGATGACCCGATCCGTGCCGGAGCCGTCATCCAGCGTGAACTTCAGCAGCTTGTCGCTCTTTTTCACCGGCTCGCAGTTCTTGATCTTCACCGCCCGCAGATCGGACTTGCAGAAGGTGTCGAAGTCCACCTTCTCCTCCGTGTAGGGCTCCACCTCCAGCGCCGGCAGCGCCGCCTTGCGCTGCTGAGCCTCCAGCTCCTCCAGCTCTGCCAGCGCCTTTTCGGCGTCGATGCGGGGAAACAGAGCCTCGCCCTTGTGGACTGTGGCATCCGGGCGCAGGGAACCCCATACGTTGGCCTTCTCCCAGGTGCGGCAGCCCTCACAGGCGCCGATCTGGTCGAAGATCTTCTCGGCGCTCTCCGGCATAAAGGGCATCAGCAGCGTGGCGCAGATGCGGATGGTCTCCAGCAGATGATACATCACCGTAGCCAGCCGCACCCGGTTGGCGGGATCCTTGGCCAGCGCCCACGGGGCGTTCTCGTCGATATACTTGTTGGCCCGCTGGATGGTCTTGAACACCTGCTCCAGCGCATTCTGGAACTGGAAGCGCTCCATCTCCGCCTCATAGCGATCCCGGAGGGTGGAGGCCATGGTCCTCAGCTCCGTATCCGGCTCGCCCTCCTGCCGCTCCGTGGGCAGGGTACCGCCGAAGTACTTCTCCACCATGGCGGTGGTGCGGCTCACCAGATTGCCCAGATCGTTAGCCAGATCGATGTTGATGGTCTGGATCAGCAGCTCATTGGAGAAATTGCCGTCGCTGCCGAAGGGGAAGGTCCGCAGCAGGAAGAACCGCAGGGCATCCACACCGAACTTCTCCGCCAGCAGATAGGGATCCACCACATTGCCCTTGGACTTGGACATCTTGCCGCCGTCCAGCAGCAGCCAGCCGTGGCCGTAGACCTTCTTGGGCAGGGGCATCTCCATGCTCATGAGCATGGCCGGCCAGATGATGGAGTGGAAGCGCACGATCTCCTTGCCCACGAAGTGGACATCGGCGGGCCAGTACTTCTCGTAATCGTCATACTTGTCATTCAGGAAGCCCAGCGCCGTGGTGTAGTTGAACAGAGCGTCCACCCACACATAGACCACATGGCCGGGGTCGAAGTCCACCGGGATGCCCCAGGAGAAGCTGGTGCGGCTGACGCACAGATCCTCCAGACCGGGCTTGATGAAGTTGTTGACCATCTCATTGACACGGCTCCGGGGCTCCAGAAAATCCGTGTCCTCCAGCAGATGGCGCACCCGGTCGGCGTACTTGCTCAGCCGGAAGAAGTAGGCCTCCTCCTCGGCATCCGTCACCTCACGGCCGCAGTCGGGGCATTTGCCGTCCACCAGCTGGCTCTCGGTCCAGAAGCTCTCGCAGGGCTTGCAGTACTTACCCCGGTAGGTTCCCTTATAGATATCCCCCTTGTCATACATCCTCCGGAAGATCTTCTGGATGGAGGCCACATGATAGTCGTCGGTGGTGCGGATGAACCGGTCGTTGGAGATGTTCATCAGCTTCCATAGGTCAAGGATCCCTCTGGGGCCCTCCACGATCTCATCCAGAAACTCCTTGGGCGTCTTGCCTGCGGCCTTGGCCTTGTCCTCGATCTTCTGGCCGTGCTCGTCGGTGCCGGTGAGGAACATGACATCGCAGCCGGTGAGCCGCTTATAGCGGGCCATGGCGTCGGTGGCCACGGTGCAGTAGGTGTGTCCGATGTGGAGCTTGTCGGAGGGGTAGTAAATGGGGGTAGTGATATAGAACTTCTTCTTTTCCATGGGTGGATATCTCCTTTTCCACCGTCCCGAATGGAAGGACGGCTTAAAATTACAGGCACAGAACCGCCATCGTCCGGGCAAAGAAAAAGCGCCGCAGCGGCGCACGGAGCCACGGGCCGGGACGATAGACACGTTCAGTTTATCCCATGCCGCCCGGTCTGTCAACCGCTTTGTTGCTTTTCCCGCGGAAACACGGTATAATATCAGAAAATCCCGCCGAAAACAGGAGGAATCCCCTATGAAGCTGGTAAGCTGGAACGTCAATGGCCTGCGGTCGTGCCTGACCAAGGGCTTTCTGGAATATGTGAAAAACGAGGACCCGGACATCCTCTGCCTGCAGGAGACCAAGCTCCAGCCGGAGCAGGCGGTGTTCGATCTGGAGGGCTATCACCGCTACTTTCACTCCGCCGATAAAAAAGGCTACTCCGGCACGGCGGTGCTGACCAAGGAGGAGCCCCTGTCCGTCACCTACGGCTTCGGAGAGGATATCCACCGCCACGAGGGCCGGGTCATCACGGCGGAGTACCCGGACTTCTATCTGGTGTGCTGCTATACCCCCAACAGTCAGGACGGGCTGAAGCGGCTCCCCTACCGGATGCAGTGGGAGGACGATCTGCGGGCGTATCTTCTGGAGCTGGACGGGAAAAAGCCCGTGGTGTACTGCGGCGACCTGAACGTGGCCCATCAGGAGATGGACCTGAAAAATCCCAAGACCAACCGCCAAAACCCCGGCTTCTCCGACGAGGAGCGGGCGAAAATGACCCGGCTGCTGGAAAGCGGCTTTGCCGACACCTTCCGCACCCTTCACCCGGAGGAGATCACCTACTCCTGGTGGAGCTACCGCTTCCACGCGCGGGAGAAGAACGCCGGTTGGCGCATCGACTACTTCATCGTGTCCCGGCGGCTGCTGCCCTGCGTGACGGACGCCGCCATCCGCACGGAGGTCTACGGCAGCGACCACTGCCCCGTGGTCCTGCAGCTGGACATCTCCTCCGGGCAGGCGTAAGTGCCGCTCGGCCTCCCGCCTGTCGATGCAGGCAAAAAATAAACAGGATTTCCTGCAAAAAAGTGCTGCAAAATGGTGAAAAATGCCATTTACGGAGGTTTTGACCGGTGTTATAATCGATTCGTTAAAAAAAGAGCAAACGATACACGCATACAGGAGGTATGTCTTATGTCTTACAGAATTCTGACCATCGATCCCGGCTCCACGTCCACCAAGATCGGCGTGTTTGACGACGAGAAGATGCTGTTTGAGGAGAACCTGCACCACTCTGCCGAGGAGCTGGCCCAGCTCGAAACCATTCCCCAGCAGGAGGCCTTCCGCCGCCGGCTGGTCCTGAAGGCACTGGAGGAGCACCATATCCCGCTGGAGAGCCTCAGCGCCGTGTGCGGCCGGGGCGGCGTTCTCAAGCCTGTCCACGGCGGTACTTACCTCACCACCGATGCCATGATCGACACCCTGAAAAAGGGTCCCTACGGCCACCATGCCAGCAATCTGGGCGGCCTGCTGGCCCGTGAGATCGGTTCGGCGCTGCACATCCCCTCCTACATCGTGGATCCCCCCGTGGTGGATGAGCTGGCGCCTCTGGCCCGCTACTCCGGCCACCCCCTCATCACCCGCCGCAGCATTTTCCACGCCCTGAACCAGAAGGCCGTGGCCAAGCGCTACGCCAAGGAGATCGGCAAGCCCTATGAGTCCCTGAACCTCATCGTCTGCCACATGGGCGGCGGCGTGTCCGTGGGTGCTCACGTCAAGGGCGAGGTGGTGGATACCGGCAATGCTCTGGAGGGCGAGGGTCCCTTCTCCCCGGAGCGGTCCGGGACGCTGCCCAGCGGCGCACTGGTGGATCTGTGCTTCAGCGGCAAGTATACCCAGCAGGAGATTCGCCGCATGATCACCGGCAACGGCGGTCTGCTGGCCTACACCGGCTCCACGGATATGCAGGAGCTGATGCGCCGGGCCGCCACCGACGCCAAGGTGCGGGAGGTTATCGACGCCTTCCACTACCGGGTCGCCAAGGAGATCGGTGCTATGGCCGCCGCCATGAAAGGGCAGGTGGATCAGATCATCCTTACCGGCGGCATTGCCCACGGTCAGGAGACGGTGGACGCCCTGAAGGGCTACGTCAGCTGGATCGCACCGGTGACGGTGTACCCCGGCGAGGGCGAGCTGCTGGCGCTGGCAGAGGGCGCTCTGCGGGTGCTGCGAGGCGAGGAGACCGCCAAAATCTACGAATAAGCCTTCTCATTCCGGACACGGGGTCTGCGGCGCTGCCGCAGACCCCGTGTTTTTATATGCATTCCGATGGTCTGTCCATCGCCCTCTTTATCACAAATCAACCGTTTGTGCCAAAGCCGTTGCGGCGGCGGAGGCATCCCGATAGAATGTAGATGTTGTAATATGCCCTGCCGATACCGGCAGGCAGGCAAATGGAATTGATAAGGAGATGATCGAATGCACTTGCGCAGTAAGACCGTGCAGCAGCTCCTGTCGGTGATCCTGTCGGTAGTCATGGTCCTATCCATGCTGCCGATGGAGGTCCTGGCTCAGGAGACGCCGCCGGTGACCACTCCCATGGACCTGACCGCCATCACGGAGGATACCTCCGGCGACGGCTGGTCGTGGACACAAAGCACCAAGACCCTGACCCTCACGGGCCTGACCCTGACGGTCAGCGACGACAGCACCCATGCGCTGATCCTGCCCGACGGGGCCACCATCGATCTGGCCGACGGTACCGCCAGCACCCTCACCGGCGGCAGCAGATCCACCGTATACAGCAGCGGCGAGGTGAAGCTGCGCGGCAGCGGCAGCCTGACGGTCTATGGCCGGGGCTGGCGCAGCGCCACGCTGGATATGTTCATCCCCGGCACGCTGACGGTGGAGTATGACAACCCCGACGGCGGTGCCGTGCTCAAGACTGACGAGGGTACCGAGGGCGCAGCCATCTGCGCCAACGTCACGCTGGATAACGGCATCCTCCGGGCCACCGGTCCGGACTTTGCCTCCGCCGACGACGGCAGCAGCGTCGGCCTCCGGGGCCGCCTCACCACCCACGGCAGCTCCGTGGAGGCCCAGCTCACCGCCCGCACCGGCTATGCCAGCTATGGTCTGTACTTCGACAAGCAGGGCAGTGGCCGGGGCGACACCTGGACCATGGGACTGGGCAAGGTGACCGCCGCCGCAGGCCACGCCCTGAGTCGATACAGCTACGGCCTGTACGTGGATTACAGCTCCGTCAATGCGCTGGAGCTGGACGGCACTCAGCTGACGGCCATGGGCGGCGAGAGTGACCAGTACGGCAGTCAGGGCGTGTTCGCCGGCGAGGAGATCATCGTCAAGAACGGCGCCACCGTCACCGCCACCGGCGGACAGGTCAACAGCTCCTATGAGAGCGTCGGCTTCAATGCCGTCAGCTGGCTCACCGTGTCCGGAGAGAACTCCAGGGTGCTGGGCTACGGCGGCACCTCCGTCAAGGGCGATTCCAAGGGTGTCCGATGCGACAGCCGCTTCACTCTCACCGACGGCTGCGTCTTCGGTCAGGGCGGCGTGTCCTGCACCAGCTCCAGAAATGTGGGCGTCGAGTTCAAGCGTCTCATTATGGAAAGCGGCAAGCTGGAGGGCATCTCCGGCAGCCCCGACTCGTCGTACCAGACCTGGGGCGGCCAGTTTAACGCCTACGGCCTTTACTGCACCGGCACCGCCAAGATCACCGGCGGTGAGCTGATCGGCACCGCCAACGGCACGGACCGGGAACTGGACTACAGCGCCTACGGCTTCTGCGGAAGCAATGAGCTGACCATGAGCGGCGGCACCCTCCGGGCCACCACCGGCGACACCCCTAACGCCAGTTCCGGGACACTGGCGGCCCTCAGCGTGGTCTCCAACAAGTCCAAGACCCAGCTCAGCGGCGGCACCATCTACGCCAGAGCCGGTGTCTCCAACGATGACCGCAGCTACGGTATGCGGATCCTCGGCACCGGCTCTACCCTCACCATGACCAATACCGAGGACGCCGCCCAGCCCCTGAGTCTCTACGTCACCGGCCGGAACATGGCCCTTTACGCCACCGCTCTGGCAGACGGCGGCCTCCTGCCGGAGATCACCGCCTCCTCCGCCTACGATGCCGAGGCCGACACCCTCACCGATGGCTACACCTTCTCCAACAAGCAATACCGGAAGGACGGCACGGCGGCCCTGTCCCTGTCCGCAGCCGCCTGCCTCCACAGCGCCAGCGATGATACCGGCCTGTGTACCAAGTGCGGCAAGCGGGTATACGAGGCTGTGCTGCTGACGGACGGTGCCGTCACCCAGCGCTATGCCGCCGCCGGCGAAGCCTTCACCGCCGCCCAGACGGAGGAGCATCAGGGCTGCACCCTGCGGCTGCTGACAGATCTCATCGACGACGGCCAGCCTCTGGTCCACGACCCGGTGGTGACCATCACCGGCGGTCGGTTCACGCTGGACCTCCACAACCACACCATAGCGGGCAAGACCTCCGACGATAGGGAGGGCGTCGTCACCGTCACCGGCGGCCAGCTCCGCATCGAAAACGGCACGCTGGAGAACCTCTGCACCGGCAACGGCAGCAAGGCCCAGGCCCTGACCCTTCTGGGCACCGACACCCATGTGACGCTGGCCAATGTCACCGCCATCGGGGCCACGCCCCCCAACGGCGACACCAGCGCCTCCGTCTATGCCCCCGACGGCGCCCGTCTCACCATCGAAAGCGGCGAGTTCACCGGCCGGGTTGCCGGCACCTACGCCTCTGCTCCGGCGGAGACGCCCCACGTCTCCATCGCCGGAGGCACCTTCCACAACGGCCTGTCCTACTCCATCCACGAGACGGAGGCCAACGCCGCCACCCTTCTGGCCATTCTGAAGGAGGGCTATGCGCTGGCCCACGCCGACGGCACGCCGGTGGATCTGGGTACCGAGCCCTCCTTCAGCCGCTCCTCCGGCACCTATACGCTCAGCGGCGAGGTGCAGGTGGTGGCCCACACCCACAACGTCCGCAGCGGACGGCCGGGCTGCTGTGGCTGTGGCTATGCCTGCCCCCACGACGGCCAGATGCCGGACAGCTACTTTACGCTGCCGGTTTGCTCCCTGTGCGGCGTCTCCTACGGCACTCCCCTCAAGGACCTGCGCACGCCCACCGGCAAGATCATCATCGATGAAAACAACTGGTGGCAGGACTTCCTGAACACCGTCACCTTCGGCCTGTTCTTCCCCACCGGCGCCCGGTTCACCATCGAGGCTGCCGATGACAGCGTTGACCACGCCGGCTATGACCCCGAGCTCTACCCCGTGACGGTGGAGTATCTGGTGACGGATCAGCGCTATACCTCCGACAAGATAGGCGATCTTGCCCATCAGTTCCGGCCCTATCCCGGCAAGGCCGTGGCCCTGCCGGACGATCAGACCAGCATCGTCTATGCCAAGATCACCGACTGGGCGGGCAATGTCACCTATCTCAGCACCGATGACCTGACGGTGGACGCCACCGCCCCGGAGATCTCCTCCGATGTGGCCGAGAACCAAATTTACTGCCAGGACGGTCTCCGCATCGCCTTCCGGGATGACCATCTCAAGAGCGTCACCCTCAACGGCACGGAGATGACCTACGCCGCCGAGGACGGCTGGTATGTCCTCCGCCTCAGCGCCGTCTCCGGCTCTCAGGAGGGACAGCAGACCCTGACCGTCACCGACGAGGCCGGCAACGGCACCACCGTTCACTTCCAGTGGTACGCCGGTCACGGCTTTGACGATACCGGCCTGTGCAGTCACTGCGGCCTTCAGGCAGAGGCCCGGTGGAACGACGCTTTCTTCCCGCATCTGGAGGATGCGCTGACCTCCGCCGATGCCGACGAGGACGGCGCCCGTTTCACGTCGGTGGTCATGCTGACCAATGTCTCTCTGCCTGCCGATGCCTTCTCTCTGGACGGCATAAGAGCCGTGCTGGCGCTGGAGGGCCACACCCTGACCCTGTCGGCTCCCATGACGCTGGAGCAGAGCTCCGGCGACCTCACCATCCGTGACAGCACCAGCTCCGGCAAGATCACCGGTCAGGCACTGACGGTAAAGGGCGGCCGCCTGACGGTGGAGGCCGGCTGCTTTGAAAACACGCTGAACCTTCAGGCCTACAACGTGACCCTCTTCGGCGGCACCTTCGCCCGCATTACGTCGGAGGATGCCGCATATCCCCGTGCGGCTCTGCCCTTCCGCACTGCCTATCAGCAGGCGGACGGCCAGCTGATCCGCCGCAGTGACATCACGCCCACGCTGGAAAATGTCGCCGTGGTCTCCTGCCCCCACGATGAGATCGACGGCATCACCTGCCGCATCTGCGGCACCAAGATGGTGGCCAAGGTGGCTAAGGATGATACCCTCCGCTACTTCGCCGTCTTTGAGGACGCTGCCCAGTATGCCGCAGCGCTGGAGGGCTCCGCCATCACCCTGCTGAGGGATGCCCTCTGGGGCAGCATGGGCCTCCCCACCGGCACCTATACGCTGGATCTCAACGGCAAGACCCTCTCCGGCTCCAACGACCTGATGATCGACGCCAGTCTCACCATCTGCGACAGTCAGGGTGGCGGTAAGCTGTGGCGGGACGGCACCATTTTGGTGCTGGGCGGCCATGTCGCCATCACCGGTGGCCAGTTCAACCGGGTGTATCTGGCCTCCGACAGCGCTGATCTGTCCGTCACCGGCGGCACCTTCGCCCGCATCGCTTACAGCGGCGAGGATACCTCCCGCACGCCTCTGTTCTTCCCGGCGGAGGGCTATACCTTCCAAAAGGCCGACGGCAGCTACGCCAATACCGGTGACGTGGTCATGGAGGAAAATCTCCGCTATCTGGAGGACGTCACCGTCACCACACCTCCCTTCACCATCACCCGTTACCCTGTGGACACGGACCTCTATCCCACCACCCCCGTCGGCTATCGGCCGGACTTCGTCACGGAGGTCACCTTCCACATCCCCGAGAGCAGCCCCACCATCGAGTTCCAGTGGTATCAGGTGGGCGATCCCGACCGGATCAAGAGCTACGGCAGTGCAGTGGCCTGGCAGAACCCCTTCACCCTCTATACCTTCATCGACGGGCCGGCCCAGTACTACGGCATCTTCTCCTACAAGGGCTATTCCGTCCGCACCGACGTTCTGACAGTACGGGAGCTGACCTGTGACCACCCCGGCGTGGATGCCGACAATCGGTGCAGCCAGTGCCGTGCGGAGGTAGCCGCCTCCGTGGAGCTGAACGGCTCCACCGGCTACTACCTGTCCCTGTCGGAGGCTCTGGCGTTGGCCCGGACCGATGCCTACCGTGGCTGCACCCTCACGGTTCTCCGCAGCAGCACCGATCCCATCTCCGTCAATAGCGGCTCCTTCACGCTGACGGCGGCGCAGGGCGTGATGCTGGGCGGCAAGGTGACGCTGGCCGGGGACAGGATGATGATGTCGCCGGGTTTTGCGCAGGCGCGGGCCAGCTCCACGGCATGCTGCATGTTG
>ENA-UESI01001102-UESI01001102.1-human-gut-metagenome-genome-assembly--contig:-NODE-1102-length-18664-cov-5.924302_pt1 | contig 18664 bp, 16 predicted proteins | sample MGYA00243005_ERZ508006 | MGnify/ENA primary metagenome ERZ508006 (study PRJEB26167, sample SAMN06115436) | human gut metagenome | host: Homo sapiens | place: China:Shandong | collected 2015-06-10... | reverse complement strand
GGATCTATATCTTTACGGTTTGCCAGCATATCATCCAGTATCAGCAATCCGTTCATAGCCTGAATGGTGTGCGCATCTACGAGTACACCCCGGGCTTCCTGCACGCCAAGTGCTGGGTGAGCGACGACCGGGCAGCCGTGGTGGGCAGCATCAACATGGATTACCGCAGCCTGTTTTTGCACTTTGAGTGCGGCGTGCTGCTGCAGCACAGCAGCCAGGTGGCCGTTCTGCGGGACGACGTGCTGGCAACGCTGCCCCAATGCCGCGAAGTGCAGGTGACGGACTGCCGCACCAGCCTGCCCGGCACCGTGCTGGACAGCGTGCTGCGCCTGCTGAGCCCCTTGATGTAAGAGAATTTGCAATAATGCACCGTTTTCCGGGCACACTACCTTCAAAGCCCCTGCGATGGGGCAGGAAAGGGAGCGTTATAACGATGAAACAGACAGTTCGAGGCATGATCCTGGGCTGCACCCTGGCGGCAGCACTGGTGCTGACCGGCTGCATGAACAGCAATTCCGGCGCGAACAGCGCCTCGCAGAGCCACAGCACGAGCGGCACGGCTTCCGGCAGCGGCACATCGCAGACGGAAGACCGCTCCGGCTGGCGCACCGGCATGAGCGTGCTCACCGAGATGACCGAGCAGGACGAAAACGGCAAGCTGAACACCATCACGGCGGCGGTGGTGCTGGACGGCGAGGGCCGCATCCGGGATGTGCAGCTGGATGAGCTGGAGCTCACGGTGACGGCGGACGACACCGGCAAGGTGGACCTGCCCTCCGACCACCGCACCAAGCGCCAGAAGGGCGAGGACTACCCGCTGGCAGCGGTCTCCTCGCTGAAGGCGGGCTGGGCCGAGCAGGTGGATGCCTTCGGCCGCTGGCTGACCGGCAAGACCGCAGACCAGGTGCGCGGGCTGGAACTGGATACGGACGGCAAGGCGCAGGACGCCGACCTGCTGTCCGGGTGCACCATCGCGGTGGAGAACTACCGCAACGCCGTGCTGCGTGCCTGCGCGGATGCGCGCGAGATGAGCTGACCGGGCGGGTCTGAACAAAAAGCGGAACCGGGCCTCGGGAGACGAGTGGGTCTTCCGGGGCCTTTTTGCGCGCCGGGCCGCGGGAGAAGATGCCGTGCGTTTTGTGCACAACTGCTAAACGTCTGGATAAAAACTGCCTGCAAAAAGGAGAAACTGCAAAAAATTGCGTTTCCCTCTTGCCAAACGGCGGCAAACGCGCTATTCTATAGTCACGGTTTAACACTTTAGCATGATAAAATGCTAAACCGAGAGGGAAATACATTGGGAAACCGAAAGGGGAGGAACCTTTTATGAAACGTCTTGTGTCTGCATTTCTGGCCGGTGCCATGGCACTGAGCCTTGCCGCCTGCGGCGGTGCCGCATCCACTTCCACCGTGGCTTCTTCTGCCGCATCCGGCAGTGCCGCCGCTTCCGAGACCGCTGCCAGCGACCTGGATTACATCAAGGAAAAGGGCAAGCTGGTCATCGGCTACACCGTCTACGAGCCCATGAACTACACCGACGCCGACGGCAACTTCACCGGTTTTGACACCGAGCTGGCAACGGCTGTGTGCGAAAAGCTGGGCGTGGAGCCGGAGTTCGTGGAGATCAACTGGGACACCAAAGTGGTGGAGCTGGACGCCAAGAGCATCGACTGCATCTGGAACGGCATGACCCTGACCGATGACATCATGGCCAACACCGCCACCACCAAGGCCTACGCCAAGAACGCACAGGTCGTCGTGGTGAAGGACGGCACCGACTACGCTTCCACCGCCGATCTGGTGGGCAAGACTGTCGTCGCCGAAGCCGGTTCCGCCGGTGAGGCCGCCATTGAGGGCGACGAGGATCTGGCCCAGGCCGATTACGTCTCCAAGAGCGTGCAGACCGACTGCCTGATGGAAGTTGCCGCAGGCACTGCCGATGCCGCTGTGCTGGACCTGACCCTGGCCAATGCCATGATCGGCGAGGGCACCGACTACGCCAGCCTGAAGATCGTGGACGAGCTGAACGCCGAGGAATACGGCGTGGCCTTCCGCAAGGGCAGTGCTGTTGTTTCAAAATGGCCGTCACGTCCTCCGCCAGCGGCAGCGTCCGGTAGGCGTTCTTGGTTTTCAGCGGCGCCTCCACGATCTTGCCTTCGATCCGGACCACCTGCCGCTTCACTTGCAGCTCCCCCTTCTCCAGGTCGATGTCCGTCCACTTGAGGCCCAGCAGTTCTCCCCTTCTCAATCCGGTGGCCAGGTCCAGGTAGTACAGCTCGAAGACGCCGCTCTCACGGGCTTCCCGCAGGAAGGATGCCAGCTGCTCTACCGGCAGGGTCTTCATCTCCTTTTTCTCTACCTTCGGCAGGGCACAGCCGGCGGTGGGGTCCTTGATGATGAGCTTTTGTTCTTGTGCCAGCTTCATGGCCGACTCGAGGATCTGGTGGATGTTCCGCACGGTCTTGGGACTAAGCCCCTTGGGCTGGTTTTTGGCCTCCAGTCTTGTCACTCTCCCTCTATTCAGCAGCTTTTTGTAGAACTTCTGTAACTCCAGAGAGGACAACTTATTCAGCGGCATGCTGCCGATATTGGGCTTGATGTGGTTCTCGATGTAGCCCCGGTAAGTCTGGTGGGATGACGGTCGGACCTTGATCTTTGCGTAGTTCTCGTACCAGACGTCCATCCACTGGCCCACGGTGTATTTGCCGGTCTTGGCCGCGTCCAGGCCCTGGGCCTCTCCGATGGCGGCTTTCAGTTTCTCCCGGACCTCCGCCTGGGTCCTGCCCAGGACGTTCGGGTAGATGGTCTTGCCGGTGTCCGGGCCGTGCCCGGCGGTGTACCGCCCCACCCAGCGAACATCTTTCTCTATTTGCAAAACTAGAGTCTTTACTTGATTGAGAAACATCGTAAACGGTCGCATATGGAAACGCATGGATTCCAGCAATCCCAACCATAATTTCAGAAGTTATTAGCCGAAGCACACTTAAAGGCTCTCTTCCCGGCTGCGAGAAAAAGAGCCAATAGAATTAAAAATCTCCGATAGTTTGGACGGAGAAAGTATCTTAACATGCCGATATCCCAACGAAATGATCTTTTCCTTGGCAAATCCGTTCAAAATGCGATTGGCGGAAATTCGATTGATGCCGGTTATAGCGGCTATCTGCTCATGCGTATAGGGAATGACAGGGCCGGACCGCTTGTAATACGCATAGAGCAGATAAGCCACCCGTTTACTGCTCTCCCTAAAATGGGAACAGAGAATATATTCATGAAGCAGGATGATACGGCCAAGCATATGTGAAAACATATTTTGAAACGTCGGCATATCCTGCTTTACAAACTGAAAAAATTTTTCTGAAGAAAGCGCATAAAAGCTGATAGGTGTGATTGCCTGCGCATCCTGAACAATCACTGAATTTGGAATGAGAGATTCCAAATATATGATGTTGTTTTCTGAAACATAAAACAGGGTAATATCCTCGCCTTCATAGCTTGTACAAAAAGCGCGGACAGTGCCCTGAGTAATATACCAGAGTTCATTAGCGGGACTCCCGCGCTCCAGCAAATATGAGTTTTTTTCCAGGCATCGTTTGGATCCATATGACAGGAAAATGCTTTTAAAAAAGAGACTGTTATTCTCCGGCGGCTCTCCCATACGGTTCTTCTCCTTTCGTTTTTACTTGATTATAAATAGTATTTTTGTGTAGTTTTGAATAAAATTATACAAATCAAAACAAAAAAACGTGATAAATTAGACGAGAAATCGGCAGTGCAGCTTTTGCAATTGCCTGAAAACACACCATGAACGGAGGATACTTATGAAAAAGCTCTTAGCAATGATGTTGGCTTGCATCACAGTGCTTTCGCTCACTGCTTGCGGCGGCAATTCCAACGATGCCGGAAGCACTGGAGACTCCGGGAACGCCTCGACCAGCGGGGAAGTCATTACGCTGAAGGCCGGCATGAGCGGCAACGAAACCTCTCCTACGTATATCGCGCTTTCTGAGTTTAAGCGGCTGGTGGAGGAGCGCACCGATGGGCGGTATGTCATTGAAATCTACACCAACGACCAGCTCTCCTCCGGCGACCAGATGAAGGCCATTGAGATGGGCATGAACAATACCATCGACATCGAAATGCACGCCGGCTCTCTGTGGGGAACCTATGCGCCTCAGATGCAGGTAGTCAGCACGCCCTTCCTCTTCTCCAGCTATGAGGACGCCGATAAGCTGGTCCTGGATCCTGAGAGCGAAGGCTATCAGCTGATCGAAGGCTGGCTGGCCGAAAAGGGCGTCCACACCCTGGGCATCCTGGAGCAAGGCTTCCGGCAGCTGTCCAACTCCAAGAAGGAGATCGTGACCCCCGAGGATATCAAGGGTATGAAGTTCCGCGTACCTCAGACCGCCATCCTGATCGACGCGTTTGACGCGATGGGCGCCAGTGCCTCCCCCATGAGCTTCTCCGAGGTGTACACCGCTCTGCAGCAGGGCACCATTGACGGCCAGGAGAACCCGCTCAGCGCCATGGTGACCGGCAAGTTCGAGGAAGTGCAGAAATACGTCACGATGTGGAATTACTCCTATGATATCTTTGTACTCAACGCTAGTGGAAAGGTTTGGGACAGCCTGAGCGACGAGGACAAGGCGATCTTTGACGAGTGCGGCAAGGAGGCCTGCGCGGCCGAGGTGGTGGCCTCCCGCGAAGCCGACGACGGCTTCAGAAAGACCGTTGAGGACGCCGGCGTACAGATTACGAATCTGACCGCCGAGCAGCAGGCGGCCTTTAAGGAGGCCTGCGCGCCCGTGTATGAAAAGTATAAAGATGTCATTGGCGAAGATGTCTACGCCGCCTTTGGCTACGAGTTTAGCTGATAATCCCGGCGTTTTTGGCGGAATGTTCCATCAGCTTTTTCAAGAACTCTTATGACCTGAGCCAAATCTTGATGGGGCTGTTGCGAATGTGAGATTTGCGGCAGCCCCATTTCCAAACACATCCAAATAAATGTGCAGCGAAAACAAAAAGGAGGAGATGTGTGTGAAACAACACGGTCTGAAGTACTTATGGGATCACTTTGAGGAAACGATCGCCGCGATCATCATTTTGATCATGGCCATCATCAATTTCATGAACGTTGTGGGCAGATTTGCCCTGAAGCATTCTCTGGCTTGGGCAGACGAACTGACCCTGCTCCTGTTCCTGTGGGCCACCATGATGGGCGCCGCTATTGCCTTCAAGCGGGGGAGCCATTTCAACATGGGCCTGCTCTCGGAGTCCGGTGGAAAAACGCGGCACATCATACTGGCCGCGGCGGTTCTGCTCTTCAATGTTTTGTTCAGCGTGCTAGTCATGGTCACTGGTGTGAAGATGATGCTCAACCAGATTTCCTTCAACGGCATTCTTCCCACGCTCCACATTCCCCAGGCGATTCAGGGAGTGGCCGTCCCCGTCGGCGCATTTTTTATGATCGTTCGCTCTGTTGAGGGCTTTTGGGAAACTCTGAAGAAAGAGAGGCAGAGTGAAGTATGAGTGGAATTTTGCTGTTCGGCTCTTTTGCCGTGCTGCTGGTGCTGGGTGTGCCCATCTGCGTTTCCCTGGGCCTGTCCTCCGTTGTGGGGCTGTTGGCCAGCGGCTTTGATCTGGGTATGCTCCCGGACACAATCTATGCCTCCGTGTGCAAGTATGCTCTTCTGGCGGTGCCCTTCTTTGTCCTGGCCGGCGCCATCATGGAGTATGCCGGCATTTCTGAAAAGCTGATCCGCTTCGCGGATACCTGCGTGGGACACCGCAAAAGCGGCCTGATCACGGTGGTCGTGGTGACGTCCTGCTTTTTCGCAGCCATCTCTGGTTCCGGCGCGGCCGCCGTGGCTGCTCTGGGCGGAATCCTGATCCCGGCCATGGCCGATGCCAAGTACGACAAGGGGATATCCACCGTCCTGGTGAGCGCTTCCGGCGCCATCGGCATCATCATCCCTCCCAGCATCGGCTACGTGGTATACGCCTCTATCGTGAATGTCTCCGTCAGCGACCTGTTCCTGGCTGGCATCATCCCCGGCATTCTGCTGGGCATCTCCTATATCGTGGTGGCGGTGTGGATGTCCCGCGGCAATCACGAGATCATCCACCGGGGGCCCGCCAGCGGCAAGGAGAGATGGGCCGCGTTCAAGGACGCGATCTGGGGCCTGCTGATGCCCGTCATTATTCTGGGCGGCATCTACGGCGGTATCTTTACCCCGACGGAGGCTGCGGCCGTGGCCGTCATTTACGGCCTGATTGTGGGCATTTTCATCTATCGGAAGATCACGATGAAGAACATTCTGACCGTGCTGCGGAGCGCCGCGGTCTCTTCCGCCACGGTCATGTACGTGGTCGCCTGCGCCTCTGTATTCGCCTGGATCCTGACCACCTCTCATGTGGCCACGGACCTGTCCAACGCCATGCTGGCCATCTCCGGCAACAAGGTGGTGCTGCTCCTGCTGGTGAACGTGGTCTTTCTGATCGCCGGCTGCTTCCTGGACGGCAGCTCTGCATACTACATCTTCATGCCCGTGGTACTCCCCATTTTGCAGGCCCTGAATGTGGATTTGGTGCAGGCGGGCGTGTTCATCACCGTGAACCTGGCCATCGGTCTGGTGACGCCGCCCATCGGCATCAACCTCTATGTGGGCGCGGGCATTGCGGGCGTCAGCGTCTCCAGCCTGGTGAAAAAGGTGGTCCCCTTTGTAATCGGCGGCGCCGTTATTCTGCTGTTGCTTACGTTTATCCCACAACTCTCGGTCGGAATTCTGCATCTTTTTTGACTGAGCGCCTCTTTTGCTGAATGATATCCGATCCAATTTTAGACGGAAGAACATTTATGAAAATTGGGGAGATTACTATGAAATACGAAAACGACTTTCTGCTGAAACTGTACAAGGACCTTCTGGAGACGCGGCTGCTGGAAATCAAAATGACGGATCTCTATGCCGAGAGCCGGGTCCCCGGCCACATTCACAGCGGCACGGGCCAGGAGGCCGCCTTTGTCGGCGTGCTGGCCACGAGAAAACCCGGCGATTATTTCAAGCTCCCGCACCGCGTCGTCAGTTCCGCGTATCTGGTCGGCGATCCGCTGGATACGTTCTTTGGCGAGATCCTGGCCAAAAAGACCGGCAACTCCGGCGGCCGCGGCGGCATCAACCACCTGGGCAGGCTCTGCGATGGCGTCCTCGGCATGTCGGGTACCCTGGGCTGCGACGCGGCCATCCCCGTGGGCGCGGCCATGACCATTGAGGCGGAGGGCCGGGACAACGTGGCATTCTTCTTTGTGGGAGACGGCGCCACCAACCGCGGTCCCGTCTACGAGGCCATGACCCTGGCCGCGGACTGGAAGCTGCCGGTGGTCTTTGTGTGCATCAACAACGGCTTCGCCATTTCCACCCCCATTACATATGCCTCCCCCGTGCCCAACGTCATGGCCGACAAGGCGGCGGGCTTCAATATGCCCGCCGTGATCGTGGACGGCACCGACGTTCTGGACACCTACGAGGGCGCCTCCAAGATCGTGGAGGGCGTCCGCGCCGGCAACGGTCCCGCTGTGATCGAGTGCAAATGCTGCCGCTGGAGAGGCCACTTTGAGGGCGACCAGTGCGCATATCGGGATCAATCCGTTACGGAGAAGTGGATGCAGGAGCGGGACTGCGTAAAGAACTTTGAGCAGGACCTGGTCAAGCAGGGCATCTTGACGGACGAGCAGATCGGCAAAATGCGCCAGGACTTCGACCGGGAGATGGAAGAGGCCATTGCAAGAGCAGAGGCTGCTCCTGAGATGACAGCTGATGAGATCTACGATTTCCTTTATGTCTGATAGGGGAGGATGCGAATTATGAAAGTCACATTTGGCAAAGCGATCACTGACGCTTTGAATGAGGAGATGCGCAGAGACAGCAAGGTCGTGCTTTACGGAGAGGATATTGCCGAGTTCGGCAACATTTTCGGCCTGACGCGGGGGATGCTGGAGGAGTACGGCCCGAAGCGGGTCCGCAATACGCCCATCACAGAGACGGCGATCATCGGCAGCGCCATCGGCGCGGCGGAGACCGGCCTTCGTCCCTGCGTGGAGCTGATGTACTCCGACTTCACGACCGTCTGCTTTGCCGAGATCTTCCACTGCGTGGCAAAGTGGAGATACATGCACGGCCCGGAATACAAGCTGCCCCTGGTCATCCGCAACGCCTCCGGCAGCGCCAACGGCGCGGGCTCCGAGCACTCCAACTGCGTGGAGAGCCTGTTCATGCACGCCCCCGGCCTGACGGTGGTCACTCCCTCCTGCGCCTATGACGCCAAGGGCCTGCTGAAGTCCGCCATTCGTTCGGACAACCCGGTGCTGTTCTGCGAGCCGAAGCTGCTCTACCAGTCCAAGCAGGAGATCCCCGACGAGATTTATCACAGTGACTACACGATCCCCCTGGGTCAGGCGGACGTAAAGCGCCAGGGCAAGGACGTGACGTTGGTGGCAGTGGGCCTCATGGTCCCCCGGGCAATGGAAGCCGCCCAGAAGCTGGCCGCCGAAGGGATCGAGGTGGAGGTGGTGGATCCTCGTACCATCACGCCTCTGGACAAGGATACCATCTTTGCCTCTATCCGGAAGACCCACCGGGCGGCGGTCGTAGAAGAGAGCAACAAGACCGCCGGCATCGGCGCCGAGTTGGCCGCGCTGTTCCAGGAAGAGCTGTATGACGAACTGGATGGCCCGGTGGTCAGAATCGCCGCGCTGGATGTTCCCATGCCCTACAACATTCCGATGGAGCACTATTCCATTCCGGACGTCAATCGGATCGTTGCGTCCATCCGCAAGATGTTCTGACCGAAACGCATCATTTTGAAAAGGAGGAGCATGTTAAGGCCTCCACAGAGCCTTAACAACATCAGACTATGAGTGTTGAAATTGTCATGCCAAGAGCCGGTCTCACCATGGTGGAAGGCACGATCGGCACTTGGAAAGCTGCTGAGGGTTCCCATATCAGCAAAGGCGACGTGATCATGGAATATGAAAACGAAAAGAACATGATCGACTACGAAGCCCTGACCTCCGGGATCCTGCACATTCTTGCCCAGGAGGGCGACACGGTCAAGGTCGGTGACCCGATCGGCATCATGGCTGAGAGCCAGGCGGAATACGAAGCCCTGGTCAAGGGCGGCGCTGCGTCTGCGCCCGCGCCCGAGGCCGCGCCTGCCGCAGCCGGCTCCGTGCCTTCCGCCGGCGTCGTTGAGATTGAAATGCCCCGCGCGGGACTGACCATGGTCGAAGGCACGATCACAGAGTGGAAGGTCGCTGAGGGCACACAGGTGTCCAAGGGACAGACCGTCATGGAATATGAAAACGAGAAAAACTCCATTGCCTACGAGATCGTGCACGGCGGGTTCCTCCACATCGTGGCGCAGGAGGGAGAAACCGTAAAGGTGGGTGCCCCCATTGCCTACGTAACGGACACCAAAGAGCAGTACGATCAGCTGGTGAGCGGCGGCGCTCCCGCGGCGGCCGCCGAGCCGGAGGAAAAGGGCTGCGCCAGAAACTGCCCCACCTGCGTCCACAGCAGCACCGTTCCGGATGCCGCCCCCGTCAAGGACCGCATCAGCGCCTCGGGCCTGGCCAAGAAGATGGCGAAGGAGGCCGGCATTGATCTGGCTGCCGTCGCGCCCACGGGCGGCCCCAACGGCCGGCGCATCGTTGCAAAGGACATCGAGGCGTATTTGAAGAACGCAAAGCCGGCAGAGGCAGTCTCCGCCGCTCCCGCCGCGGCTTCTGACGCGGATGAGGTCACGGCGATCCCCTGGGTCGGCGTGCGCAAAACCATCGCCCGCAACATGTTCAACAGCATGCAGCAGATGGCGCAGAGCACCTGTGTCTGTGAAGTCGACGCGACGGAGCTGCTGGCGCTGCGGGCAGAGCTGGTGGCGGATCAGGATATGCTTGGCTGCAAGATCACCGTAAACGACCTTCTCTGCAAGATGCTGGGCAAGGTCCTGCCGAGACACCCTCTGGCAAACGCCACCTTTGACGGCAAAACCCTCTATACGCACAAGCACGTGCATCTCTCCGTGGCGGTGGGCGCAGAGGATGGCCTGATGGTTCCAGTGGTCAAAAACGTGGATCAGCTGAGCCTGTGCGAGATCAGCAAAAAGGTAAGAGACCTGGCCGCCCGGGCCAAGAGCAAGTCCTTGCTGCCGGACGAGCAGAGCGGCGGCACCTGCACCATCACCAACGTGGGCATGTTCCCCATCGACATCGGTACCCCGGTCATCAATCCCCCTCAGACGGTGATCTGCGGATTCGGGCGCACCGTGCGGCGGGCCGTTATCATGATGGACGACACCATCGCCCCGCGGTCCATGATGAACGTATTCCTGACATTTGACCATCAGGTCCTGGATGGCCTGGAAGTGGGCCGGATCCTTAAGGACATCCAGTATTACATCGAGCATCCGGAGATGATTTTGGCTTAATCGCGGAGGAATACATATCATGAAAATTGCTGTTGTTGGAGGCGGTCCCGGCGGCTATGTCGCCGCCATCCGGGCTGCCCAGTTGGGGGCAAGCGTAACGCTGGTGGAAAAGGAGCATCTCGGCGGAACCTGCCTGAATATCGGCTGCATTCCCACCAAGTGCCTGCTCCACAGCGCAGAGCTTTTGGCGGATATCAAGGAGCAGGGAAAGGCGATCGGCGTCGAGGCATCCGATGTTCGGATAAATTTCCCCCAGGTCATTCAGCACAAAAATGAGGTCTCCAAAAAGCTGACCAGCGGAATCGCAAGCCTGCTGAAAGCCAACAAGATCAAAAAAATCGACGGTGAAGCGTATTTCCTGGGCGCCAAGAACATGAGCGTTCTGAAAAACGACGGCACCGAGGAGCCGCTGGATGCGGACGCATATATTCTGGCCACCGGCTCCGCGAACTCCGTGCCGCCCATCCCCGGCATCAAGGATAATCCCAACTGCATCGATTCCACCGGTGCGCTGAGCCTGAAAGAACTGCCCAAGTCCATGGTGGTCATCGGCGGCGGCGTCATCGGCCTGGAGCTGGCCTGCGCCTACGCTGCTTTCGGCACTAAGGTGACCGTAGTGGAAGCCATGGACCATATGCTGCCCATGCTGGACAGCGATCTGACCAAAGTCGGCGTTGCCCACATGAAAAAAATGGGGATCAAGTTTTATCTGGAGTGCCCTGTTCAGTCTATGGCGGCTAATCCGGCGGGCGCAGAGGTCGTGTGCAGGAGCAAGGACAACCAGACGATCCGTTTCGTGGCGGAGAAGGTGCTGGTGGCTGTGGGACGCCATGCCAACACAGATTCCCTGCGTCTGGATGCAGGCGGCATCAAGCATGAAAAGGGACGCATTTTGGTCAATGAAAAGATGGAGACCAGCGTGCCCGGCATCTATGCCATTGGCGACTGCGTGAAGGGCTACGCCCAGCTGGCCCATACAGCCAGCGCCATGGGGGAGGTCGCCGCGGAGAATATTATGGGTCTTTCCGCCGCATACGACGAACGCACAAATCCCACCTGCGTGTACATGGAGCCGGAGGCGGCGTCCGTGGGGCTCACGGAGGAGCAGGCAAAGGCCCGCGGGATCGACTACACCGTCGGTAAATTTCCCATGTCCGCAAACGGAAAGGCACTCATTCTCAACGGCGGAGAGGGGCTTGTCAAAATCATTGCCGGAAAGCAGTACGGCGAAGTTCTTGGCATGCATATCATCGGCCCGCGGGCAACCGATCTCATCGCGGAAGGCGCCCTGGCCATCAGCGTGGAGGCCACTCTGGATGAGCTGATCTCCACCATTCACAGCCACCCGACGGTCACCGAAACCATGCGGGAGGCTGCATTGGATGCGGAGGGCCGGGCCATACACATGGTTTCGCGCCGCTAAAAAATAACAGTCTCTGTGCCCTAACAGGTCGCTTTTCCCTCTTATGCAGCAGCCGGGAGTTTTCTGCAAACACAGAAGTTTTGGATCTTGAACGGTGCGCTTTCCAATGGGGGGCACTTGTCACAAGCGGCAAATGGGCAATGGTGGGAAACGACCTCTTTCAGAACTGCAGAAGATGCGGCATCCTTGGAGCTTCCTCTTTCAGTATCTCTCAGCGAGATCTCTTGAACTTTCAAAAGAGTTTACTGCCTGAGGGAACAGCCCCAAGTTGCGCGGATAGCACAAAAAGAGCTCCTAGTAGGAAAGATTGAGTTTTAAACGGAGAGGCATCTCACTAGCGGCACCTCTTCAGTCTTTAACTGGATGCAGTCACGGTTGCAGGAGTGAATATATCGGTTAATAATCTCATGGCTTCCGAAAAAGTAGCTGGTTTGTAACGGTAGATACATTCTGTTTTGAGGATAATAGATGAGAGATCCCCCATCATTGCATTGTCATAAGGATCTTCGCGTCTTGACATGGACGGCGCAATGCCGTATGTTTGAGTCAACTTAAAATATGCTTGCGAGGCGCATTGAACACCAGGGGCGCTGTGGAGGGGCATCTCCGCAGCGCCCCTCTTTTTCTCCCGTTTTTTCTTTCGTCCTCCGCAGAGCCGTCAAATCCGGCTCTTTTCCGCTCTCAGGGGGCCGGTGGGCTGGAGCCATCTCCCGCTTCAAGGCGGGCACACAGGCCGCACACGGCTCGCGACCTCCTCAGCGCCCCAGGATGCCACCCCTCCGCCAAAGCCCCACACAGCCCCTCACAGGCGGCAAGAATTGGCTACTGCGCTCGAAGCCCTGGCGCTCAATCCCGGGTGCTTTACGCCATTCTCCGAGAGACTGCTATATTCTTTACTGCGGCGCAAATTTTGAGGGTTTCATCGCTCAAAAAATCCCATCTTCTTTACCACTTATTCTCGCCGAAGCTGCTGCTTCATAACTTCAATAAACAACAGTGAAAGATGTGTCAGATAGGTATCCTTTCGATATACGGCAGCCAAATCCCAGACAAGGTCGGAAGAGTCTATTACAAAATAAGTAACCGCACCGGGATGCTGACAGACCTTGGCTCCTTCCTCAGGCACAAATGTGCAGGCAATCCCCTGGGCGGTGAGATTGATGGCGGTTGTCAGGTTTCCAGTTTCCAGGAGGATATTTGTCTCCATGTGGTTTTTTTCAAGCATGTATCGGACTTCGTGCGTCAGGTTTTGCCCGGGTTTTGTCAGGATCAGCGGGATATGTTCCAAAAGCTCCAGAGTAGCAAGAGGATACCCTTCAAAAGTCGGACAATCCGCGAGTAAGCTACGCACATACGGGTGCTGCGTGGGCGCTGCCAGCAGAATGCGCTCCTCGCAGATGATCTCACAGGTAAGTTTGTTGTAATCCAACGTTCGGGGCAGATTCATAACAGCAAGATCAATCTTATCATTCATTAATCCGCTCTCCAATAGAACCGACCGTCCCTCCGTCAGTTCAATATGAATATCCGGATACAGCTGATGAAAGCGAGGAAATACATCCGGCAGCAGGCAGGCACCGCGCCACAGGGCTACACCCAGCCGCAAGCGGCCGCTGGTCTGGTTCTTGATGTCCTGGAATTCCCGTCGGACATTCTCATCCAGTTTCATAAGCTGGAGCACGTACTGATAGTAACGCTCTCCCGTGTAGGTAAGCCGCAGCGGAGACGTGCTGCGGTCAAACAGTTCCACCCCCAGATTGGCCTCCAGGCGCTTTACATATTGGCTCAGTGAAGGCTGCGAGATGTACAGCTGCTCGGCCGCCCTTGTCAGACTGCCTGCCTCCACGATAGCCGCAAAGTACTCATAATTGCGAAATACCATACCGCTGCTCCTTCCAAGATATAATGTTGACATTATATTTTTTATATTACCTTTCGTCTTTGACGAAAGCAACGAAAATCAGTAAAATAATACGCAGAAAGCAAAATAGTGCACAATTTTTGCTGTAACCTTATCGCATATAGTCTTTCAAATTTTGATTTACAAAAGAAACGCCAATAATATTTACTTTATGTCTGTGAATTCCCAGTATCCAAAAGAGGAGAAGAGGAAGGAGAACGTTTATGAGTCCCGCAGTGATTACTCTATTGGTCCTGCTCGTTATGGTCGTGTTTTTTGTAACGGAAAAGCTTCCGGCAGCCCTAGTATCCATGCTGGGCGGCAGCGTTTTGGTGTTGTGTGGGATTATTGAACCGGCACAGTTGTTCAGCGCGTTTTCAGGCAGCACCATCGTTTTGATTGCCGCAATGATGGTGGTGGGTTCCACTCTGTTCCACACGGGCATCGCCGCAAAGATGGCGGACATTCTGGTCAAGCTCACCGGCACCTCTGAAAACGGCATTATGATCGCATTCATGCTGGTGGCGACCATTATCTCCGCCGTATGCAGCGGCGTGGCGGTCGTTGCCATGCTGCTCCCCATTGTGATCAGCGTCAGCCAGCGGGCAGGGATCTCCGTATCCCGCCAGCTGATCCCCATGTCCTTTGCCGCCAGTTTCGGCTGTAACCTGACGCTGATGGGCGCCGCCAGCAATGTCGTCGTCAATGGCGCCCTGGAAGATCTGGGTGTTTCCTCTCTGACGTTTTTTGAGCTGGGCAAGGTGGGAATCCCCATTTCTATTGCCGGCATGGTGTTCTTCCTGACGTTTGGCAAGCGATTTCTGACTCCCGGCGATACCTCCGACAAAGAATATCTGGAGGAGTACACCGGCCAAAACAAGGCCGTTGCGTTCAACCCCGTCAAGGCAGGCCTGTGCCTGGTGATCATGGCTGTGCTCCTGGTGGCCATGGCGGTGGACAGCGATGCCCTGCCCATGTATCTGGTGGCTGCCCTCGCGGCGTTTGTCATGGTCCTGACCGGCTGCATCAAGCAGTCCGACGCCTATAAGGCCATCGATATGTCTACGCTCTTCATCGTGGCCGGTATGAGCGCGGTCTCCACCGGCATGAGCAAGAGCGGCGCCGGCGCGCTGATTACCGATACGGCGGTGCGTCTGCTGGGAGAGCATCCCAACAAGCTGATCGTTCTGTTTGTGATCCTGGTTCTGGTGACAATCCTGACTAACGCCATGATGAACACCTCCTGCGCAACTCTGGTGACCCCGCTGTTTATTCCGGTGGCGCAGGCCTTCGGCATGAATACCGCCGCCGTAGCGGTCGCAATCTGCGTGGCGGCATCCTCCCCCTTCCTGACCCCCGTGGGAAGCGGCACCAATACTCTGATCGTTCGCCCCGGAAACTTGAAATTCATGGACTTCTTCCGGCCCGGTCTGGGACTTTCCATCGTGATCCTGGTCGTATCCATGATCTTCATTCCCCTGTTCTGGCCGCTGTAAGCATATCAAGGAGGCAGTTAAAAATGAAAGCCATTGTCGTTGACAAGGATTATGGCAGCGTGACATCTGAAGAACTGGCGCGCGTTGCCGCGGCCTATGCGGCTGCGGGGATCGAGGTGCAGTTGCTGGAGTATCAGGTATCTGCTGCCCAGCAGAAGGAGCCCACAGAAGACGAGATCATCGCAGGCTGTCAGGGTGCGCAGATCATTCTGGCCACCGGAAACCCGCCCATCACCCGCGCCGTGATGGAGGCGCTGCCGGAATTGAAGTTCGTGCAGCGCTTCGGCGCCGGGGTCAACAGCATCGACCTGGAGGCGGCGGCGGAACTGGGCGTGATCGTGCTGAATCTGCCGGGCTTCTGTGCAAAGGAACTGGCGGATGTGGCCACCGCCATGATCATGAGCCTGATCCGGAACACCAGCTACTATGACCGGGAAGTTCGGAAGGGAAACTGGCCGAAGTGCCAGTACCTCCTCCCCCCCGACGTGCGGGAACTGACGCTGGGCCTGTACGGGTTCGGACTGGCAGGCCGCCATCTGCACGATATTTTCCACAACGGATTCGGGACAAAGGTCATCAGCTGCGACCCTTATGTCAGCGATATGGTGCGGGCCCAGTATCCGGATGTGGAATTCGTATCCTTTGACGAACTGATCACCCACAGCGACATTATCTCTATTCACGTGGTCCTGACGCCCGAAACCACCCATGTGTTCAACCGTGACGTTTTCAAGCGCATGAAAAATACCGCCATGATCATCAATACCAGCCGCGGCCCCGTCATCGACAATGATGACCTCACCTGGGCCTTGCAGACGGGGGAGATCCTGTACGCCGGCCTGGATACGGTGGAGCGGGAACCGCTGCCGGAGAACGACCCGCTGAAAGCTCTGGACAACGTCATCATCAACCCCCACTGCGGCAGCTACGGCGTGGGGAGCAAAAAGACGCAGATCCAAATGGTCTGCGATCTGGTTCCCGCCGCCGTCACCACCGGGAAAGTGCCGGCCAGATGCGTTGCAGACCGCGCTGTCCTGGCGAAGAAAACCGGCTATGAATTTGTTTGAAAACGGAGGATACCATCATGTCGATCGGATGCAGGATCATAAAGGACTTTGACCGGCCCGCACCGGAACTGGTGGCGCGGTTCAAGGGCATGCCGGTGGCAAATATCGATGACAATATGGGCCGCATCGCGGCAGTGGATGCGGCGATCGAACCCATTGGCTACAAGGGCCAGCTGCTGGGCACGGCATTCACCGTCCGGGTCCCCCAGGGGGATAACCTGATGTTCCACGCCGCCATGGATCTGGCAAAGCCCGGCGATGTCATCGTCATCGACGCAGGCGGTTTCACGGACCGGGCCATTTTCGGCGAACTGATGGCCACCTACTGCAAGTCCCGGGGGATCAGAGGCATCGTCTGCGACGGCGCCATCCGGGACCGGGGCGGTCTGGCCGCCATGGAGGATTTCCATGTTTACGCCCGGGCAGCGACGCCCAACGGGCCCTATAAGAACGGCCCGGGCGAGATCAACGTCCCCGTGGTGATCGGCGGAAAGATCGTCCATCCCGGCGACATCGTGGTGGGGGACGACGACGGCGTGCTGTTCATTGAGCCCGCCATCGCCGCGGATCTGGCGGACGCCACCGAGGCAGTGGAGAAGAAGGAAGCCGACATCATGGCTCACATCCTGGATGACGGCACCTACATCCGTCCCTGGGTGGACGAGAAGCTGAAGGAAATCGGCTGCGAGATCCTGTAAGCACCACACCGCCCCTTAAAAATTGCCGCTACCGAACACACACTTCTTTTCGGCGCAGGGCCCGGCTTCCGTGTCGGGTCCTGCCCCGCATTTGTACGGAAAAAGGCATACCGCGGAGCTGTATCGCCCGCACCAAAACCGGACGCGCCATGCGCAGCTGCACGCACGCAAAAGAGGGGAAAGAAATGGATTTTTTCTGGGAGATGCTGTCGCTGCAGGAGACTCTGTTCCTGCTGATTCTGCTGGGCATACTGGCAAAGAAGCTGAAGATCGTCAACGAAAGCGGGAGGAAAACCCTCTCCGATCTTTTGATATACGCGATCCTTCCCTGCAACATCGTGGAGTCGTTTACGGGAGGGATCACTCTGCCGGACGGCTTTGCGCGCACCTGTATTCTGGCCGTCTGCATTTCCATCGGGATCCAGGTCCTTTCGTTTTACGGAAGCAAGCTGGTGTTTCGCCGGCATCCGGCGAAACAGAAAAGCGTGCTGTCCTACGGCATGATCTGCTCCAACTCCAGTTTCATAGGGTTGCCCATTGCGCATCTGATGTTTGGAGATCTGGGCGTCATTTACACCTCGGTCTTTCAGATCCCGCTCCGCTTTACCATGTGGACGGCAGGGCTTTCCCTGTTTACGAGCGTCAGCAAAAAAGATGCTTTCAGAAAGTTGATCCGTCATCCCTGCATTGTCTCGGTGTTTGCGGGCTTGATCCTGATGGTGACACCAGTCTCGCTCCCAGGCTTTTTGTCGGAGGCCATCGCCGCTACCAGCGGCTGCACGGTGCCGCTTTCCATGATTGTCATAGGCACGATCCTGGCGGACGCACCAATTCGGTCGATGTTTTCCAAATCCGTGCTGTGGTACGCCTGCTTGCGGCTGATCCTGTTCCCGCTGCTGGTCTGGCTGGTGTTGAAACCGTTTGCGTTGGATCCCACGCTGGTGAATGTCTGCATTCTTATGACAGGAATGCCCGCAGGCAGCACCGCCTCCATCCTGGCGGACAAATACGGCGGCGACGCTGTATTTGCATCTCAAATCATTTTTGTCTCCACGCTGTGCTCAATTCTGACGATCCCGCTGCTGACCGTCCTTATGGGAGCGGGATAGGGTGAATGCATCTGGCTGAACATTCTGGCCAGGAAACCCACCCATATCGAATAAACGACAGGGCCCCAAAGGCAGCGGGACAGAGGTCCTTCACAGTAGCATAGTTTCCTGACCCAGAATGTGACCCAGAACACTGAAAGCTGTCTTGGAGCGGAGAGGATCGACCTTCGGGTTTTTGGGGATTTCAGGCCCAAAAAGGCCCGGAAAGCACTGGGGCGCAGCGGCTTGAGCGTCTGGACGCAGCTCATAACCCGGAGGCCGTAGGTTCAAGTCCTGCCCCCGCAACCACAAAACCGTCTGATTTCTTGCGAAATCAGACGGTTTTTCTTCACTTTTTGTCTCCAAAAGTTTCCGGAGAAATTACGCGATTTTGCAAAATTTGCAGTTGACCCAAACCGTGACCCAGACAGGGCATTAAACTGTACCCAAGAAAATGGACACGATGGATTTGACCCACGGCCCCGTTTAGTGGACACGCATTTGACCCATAGG
>ENA-UESI01001087-UESI01001087.1-human-gut-metagenome-genome-assembly--contig:-NODE-1087-length-18848-cov-17.392041_pt1 | contig 18848 bp, 15 predicted proteins | sample MGYA00243005_ERZ508006 | MGnify/ENA primary metagenome ERZ508006 (study PRJEB26167, sample SAMN06115436) | human gut metagenome | host: Homo sapiens | place: China:Shandong | collected 2015-06-10... | reverse complement strand
GTTGTGCCCGACAAGTCGGCAGGAGTTGTTACGCCCGTTGTTGCGTCGGTTGTGCCGTTTGCGATTTCAAGATTTTCATATGCGTCCGAAATATTGAGTCTGTTTGATTTAATCTCAACCTTTTCGGAAAGCTGATATGAGCCTAAATACTGCTGATTGACATACAAATCAACCGGCTTGCAGTGCGGCTGATACTTAATGCCAATATAGTCGGCAAAATCATAAGTAAGTTGGTCCTTGATAAGTGTTTCGTCAGCCTCGTTTGCAAGAAGACACCATTTTTTTGCCTTGCTCATGCCGAGCAGTGATGTCGAAACACCGAGTTTAATGTTAAACGGTCTTTTATTTGTGGCATCCCATGTGCCGTTGCCGCGGCCCTGGATTTTATCAAGCGCACCGTCATAGTTAACCTTGCCGTTGGCATCAATAACCATAATTGTGCCTGCCTCAGACGAGTCATGCTCATTGGAATTATAAACATTCGAAATTGAGCCTGATGTCGTATCAACATAAACGGTACCTATATCGCCGCTCTTCATAGCGGTAACAGAATATTTTGCGCCATCAAGGTCGAGTGTATATGTTTTTGATACTCCGCCTGCCGCAATATCAGCAAAAGCGTTTGTCGGCTCGCCGCTTTTAATCACAGTTGAATCAATTGAAGCCGTTGACGCATTAAACCACACCTTGAGGTTGTTGCAATCTGCAGATGATGGGAGAAACAAATAATAGTTTGTTGACGATGTACTGCGCGCATAAACGCCGACAGCACCGACCATTGTTATATTTGTTCCGCTGTTAAAGGAATTGAGATCGTTTTGAGTGAGAGTATTTTCGGGGTCTGCCCAAAACTGAACAGCGGTTGATTCAAGTTGCGGCGGAGTTGAAACGGCGCCTGCGATAATCGGTGAGATAAATACTGACGAAATTATGAGCGCCAATGACACTATAACCGATGTAATTTTTTTCATTTTAGCTTTTTTCATATTTATTCCTCTGAACAGGATTATTTATTTCCGTTTGCTCTTACTTCGGCTATACCTGCCGTTGAATGCCAAACAACAATGCCTTTATTTTTCCCGGCATGAGCCCAATATCTGCCGCCGTCTTTAATCTTTGATGACGAATAAAGGAATTTTGTGCATTTGTTGATTGATGTTTTATTCACTTCGCCAATGCTGATTTGATTAGCCTCTTTGCTGTCTGCTGTCGAATTTTTCTTTATCATCTTAGCAATGATGCTCGCCTGCTTTGAGCCTTTTGAATCGGATTGGAACGACGGATTGAGATATGTTATTTTTTTGCTTTCGCCCCAAACGGTGCCGCCGTCTATTCTGAAGCAATCGTTTTTGCCGGAGCGAACCGGCTTGTTGCCGTTTTTTTCAAATGTGTTGTTTACACGGCGAACTTTGAACGAATATTTTTTCAACGCGATTGATTTAATATCGCCGTCGGAAATTATGATTTGGTCGTCGGCGTCGATACCGTCGCAGGCGGAGGATTTCAAATCGAGTATTCCGCCAGTTGCGTTGAACGAGTCGCAACGGATGCCGTCGCCGTTTGAGCGGATTGTAAGCTTGCCACTTTCAAGATTAACTTTGCTGTATGAGAAAATTCCCTTTGCCGAGCCGCTTGTTTTTGCAAGATTGCTTGTGCTTTCATGTGCGGCTGTTGTGAGGTTGATGCTTACATTTTTAATTGTCAAGCCCTTTGTCGAGCAAATGCAGTTGTTGGCATTTTTCGAGCCGCCTGAAATGCTGACCGAGCCTCTACCCTTGATTGTGAGCTTTGATTCGTTATAAATAATACCCGTGACACTGTTTGCCGATGTTGTAAACGAGCTTGATGTTCCCTGCGGAAACGAAATTGAAACCTTGGGAGCATTTTCGTAGTCGGCAATTTCTTCGATTTTGTTATCTTCTTTTGTATCCGGTTCTGTTTCCGCCTCGATGAACGATCTGTCCGAAGTGTTGCTTGTGTTTATGATTCGAAGAATATTTTTTGAATCGTTTGAAATCGTAACATTTTCAAAAGCAATTTCGGCACTCTCGGTTTCCTTAAGTTTTAATACGATTTGACCGTGCCATACTTTTGTTGAGCTTGATATTCTGTAATTGCCGCCCTTTTTGATGGTGACAATGCCGGATTCGATTTCGACATTCTTTGACGAGCAGGACGCACGCCTGTTTTCCTCAAGAACAATTTTGACCGATTCGTTTTTGCTTTGAGCGGCGGTTGCTGAGCTTTTGCCCTTGGATGTTATTTTTGTTGCGCCTGCTTTTGTTGCACCTGCTTTTGTTGCGCCGTTTGATTTTGCGGCTGTCGATGAATTTGCTGAGGTTGACGATGACGCATCGCCCTTGACAACCTTTGTGACCGGCAAACCGTTTTTATCGGTAACAACCTCAGTAACGACCTCGCCGCTTTCGTCCGTTACTGCCTCGCCTTCGGAGTTTGTGACTATTTCCGTCACGGCAACGGTATGCTCCTCCTTGCCGGAGGTTTTAGCCGCACTGCACCCTGCAAAAGCCGTTGCAACAACTGTCGCCGAAATGCCAAGGCAAATTATTTTTTTCATATTATTTGTCATATTTGCACCACCTGCTTTGTGAATTTGTCAAGAATAGCGGAAATAAATATTCCCGAATAAAGCACGAAAAGGAATGCCAGAATACAGCATTCCTCTCCCCCTCAATTATTGCTTTTTATTGAAAATGAAAGCTCTTTACCGACTGTTCAACCGAAAGCATAAGCTTAAGATTGCCGTTGAGTGCTCTCAAATCGTCAAGAAATTCTCTGATTGAATTTTTGTCTTTAAGTTCAACGCTGAATGAAATTTCAAATAATGCGCCGAAATCAACGCTTTTAACCCTTGTCATTTTGAACGAACGGCAATATTTTCCGAGGACTTCGTCAAATGCACCGACATAATTTAATGTTTCGGGAACGGTAATTCTCAACTCGTAGTTCTCCGACTTTTTGCCTGCATAGTTTGTGAAATGCAAAATCAAAATGATTACGCACAAAACGGCAACTGCAAGGAAAGCCCAAATCCAGTAGCCAAGGCCACAGGTAAGACCCATTGTAACCGACATAAACACAAATGCTATATCCTTTGGGTCGCCGGGTGCACTTCTGAAACGAACAAGTGCGAATGCACCGGCAAGTGAGAATGCCGTGGCAACATTGTTGCCGATAACAAGAATAACCATTGCAACAATCGGTGCAAGAAGTATAAGCGAAACACAGAATGCCTGTGAATAGCCCTCTTTTTTGTGTGTAAACAAATAAACAAGGCTGATAATCAAACCGATTGCCGCAGCGGTAAGCACCGCTTCAAGCACGCTTTTTGCGTTGAGCTGGCCTGCCCATTCACCGCTTGTAAGGCTGTATAAAAAATCTTCCATTAAAACAATCCTCCGTTTTGTTAATCTTTAAAATAATCAAAATCGACCTCTTTTCCATCACCGTCGGTGAGAAAATAATCAAGATCACGCTGCTGTGCGTCCTTTCTGTACTTAACGCCGTACTTTGAAAAGCCACGGCTGTAAAGTTCATTCTCAGACAGCAACCTTGCAAGCCACATCGGCATCGCGCCGAGAATTTTAATCTCCATAATGTATGTATCATCCGGCAAAAGGAACTGATCCTCGTCACTTTCGCCGAAAACGAAATTGTTTCTGCGAATATGAATGTTCCTATCAAATGTCATACGAAAATTTTTATCCTCCTTGCCGAAAAGAGCAAGTCGGTCATACTGAACATAGAGCGCAGGAGCGACCTTGTTCGTTTTAAGAAAATATTGCAATTCCTTTGCAACTTGTGTTGACAGGTAATCGTCGCCCGTGTCGGGCAAAACTCCGTCATTTACAAAAGGCTCAATTTCCTTAATTTTTATTTTAATTCGCCGTTTATTGCCGACACCGTTGCTTTTCTTTTTTATTTCCATGAAAACAGTGTCTTCGGGGTCCTTTTTATCGTAATATGAGCGGATCCTCATTTTCTCTTTATAAAGCTTACCGGCAGAATTTTCGCGAATTATGTCGTGATTAACCGTGTCATAATAGATGCTGTAAATTCTGTATTCGTTGCCGTTTAGGCAAAATGGGTCAAGTTCCATATATTCAAGCAACACGGGCAAAATTTTATCAAGTTTTTCTTTTGATATGAGATATTTTTTCTCGTATCGTTTAAATGTTGCTATCGCCGTACTATCACCACCATCGTAAGCACCGTTTTGTAATATTTATGCAAAATCTATGTTATATTTATGCGAAACAGATTTTAAATCGTATATATAATAATTATATTCAACTGCATAGTCAAGTAAAATTAACAAAAATTAATAAATAAATTGAAAAAATTTGTCAATATTTCATTTTCGGAGCTTTTAATCTTGTATAAATTGCGCAAATGTTATAAAATGTAGTTACACGAGGTAAATTGTATGAGCAAAAACAAAAAAAGGCACAGACGAAACATGTCAATTTCAACACGGCTGACGATAACAACCGTTATGAGTGTTGTAATACCCGTTATTTTAATTGCGACATTCGGCTCTGTTTTTTCGGGCATGCTTGCGTCATATTTTAATATATCGACAGTGACAACAAATTCGTATTCAACAATCAACCTGATACAGTGGAGCTCAACGATGTCGTCAATATCCGACGAACTTGTTTCAAACGATACAAACGAAAAAAAGCTTTCAAAAGTGCAGGGGTTTGTTGAGCCTATTGAAAAAATCGGCTCGCTTGTATATATCGAATGCGACAACACGCCGTATTACGCAACGGCGAACAAGGCAGATATTGTCAAGCTTGCAAACGAAATAACAAATATCGACATTAATCAAAATTCAAACTATTTCGGTGAAAACGGAATGGTGATTGTAAACCATGCGCAAAAGGACAAACACCGATACACCCTGATTATAACAAACAAAAACTACAAGGTACACGATGTTACAAACCAATATTCGCCTCAAAATTTTTTGACATTTTTTGTCGGCAGAACAGGTGTGCTTATAACATTTGTTGCGGCGATATTTATTCTTTCGATAATTTCAATGTCGCTTATAACATCGGGATTTTTGAAAAAACCGCTCAAAAAGCTGTCAAAAGCAGCTGACGAAATTGCAAACGGAAATCTTGACTGCGTAATTGATTATCGAAGCACGAATGAGCTTGGCAAAACAGTAAAATCGTTTAACCATATGTCAAGGCGCCTTAAAACGCTGACCGAAGAGCGAAACAGAATTGAAGAATCGCGAAAAGAAATGATTGCAGGGCTCGCACACGATTTGCGAACTCCGTTGACCTCGGCAAAGGGATATGTTGAAGGCTTGATTGACGGCATTGCAAACACACCCGAAAAGCGCGAACAATATTTGAAAACGATATATTCCTCCACATGCGATATGGAAAAGTTGCTCGATGAGCTTTTGACCGTTTCAAAACTTGAATCCGATAATATTCTGCTCGACCAAAAGACTATTCGTGCGAACGATTTTTTGGATGATTGCAGGGCTGAAATTTCAAATATTCTCGCCAAAAACGATTTTGATTTTGAATACAGCAACAACTGCGATGACGATGCTTTTATCGACATTGATGTTGACAGATTTGAAAGAGTAATAAAGAATATAATTTCGAACTCAATAAAATACAAACGCAAAGATGTCAAGGGCAAAGTTACGCTGTCGGCAGAAAGTTATCAAAAATCAATCATCATAAGCATTGCAGACAACGGAATAGGGCTTGACCCAAAAGATTTTCCGAAAATTTTTGACACATTTTACAGAGCGGACAAAGCGCGGAGCAATGTTTCAAACGGTTCGGGCATCGGTCTGTCGGTTTGCAGAAGAATTATTGAAATGCACGGCGGCAGAATTTGGGCAACAGGCAGTGAAAACAACGGTTTGACAATATTGATTTCGCTTGACAGAAGGAGAGACGAGGGCGATGAGCAAAAAAATATTGATTGTTGAGGATGATATGAACATTCTTCAACTTGAAAAAGATTATCTTGAGGCAAACGGCTTTGAGGTTGAAACAACGACTGACGGCGCAAGAGGCCTTGAGCTTGCGCTCAACGGAAACTACAATCTTATTATGCTTGACATAATGTTGCCATCGGTCGACGGAATGGAAATTTGTAAGAGGGTGAGAAGGGTTAAAAACATACCTATCCTGCTTGTAAGTGCAAAGCGCGACGATTTGGACAAAATCAAGGGCTTGGGTGTCGGTGCTGACGATTATATCGTAAAGCCGTTCAGCCCGTCGGAGCTTGTCGCAAGAGTTATTGCGCACATCAACAGATACGAGCGCCTAACAAGCACACAGCAGGACAACGGCGACATTATCGAGATTGATAATATCAAAATCGACAAAAAATCTCGCCGTGTATTTGTCAACGGCATTGAAATAAGCTTTGCAAACAAGGAATTTGACCTTTTGACCTGCCTTGCGGAAAATCCGAACACTGTTTTCAGCAAGGATGAACTTTTCAAAAAAATTTGGGAGTACGACTCAATGGGCGAAACATCAACGGTAACCGTGCATGTAAACAGAGTGAGGGACAAGCTGTTTTCTGTTGACAAAAATTTCAAATATGTAAACACCGTTTGGGGACGCGGATACCGATTTAACAAATAAGGATATATCATTATGAAAAAATCAAACCTTCCCTTTGAAAAAGTATTCAAGGACAGAATATCATACAAAGTGTCGATTGACACAAATGCGCAAGGCGTCGATTTTGATTATGACGAGGATGCATGTCTCATAACGGCAAGCATAAAATACAGCGGCTTTACGGCAATGATTAGATACAGCAATACCCTGCTGGAAAGCTATTCGTTTATTGAGAGCGAATATCTCGGAAACTCTATTGTGACGGCGTTTAAGTTTGCTTTTTCGCCGATTGAATTTTCAATATACAACATTCACAACATTGTTGATGACCAAACCTTTGTAACATATGACAACCATTGTGTTTATGCAAAGGAAGATGTTGACTCAACAATAGACACGATTTTTGAATTTATCGGCAGGAACAGCCGAAAAACAAGTAAAATTGCGGAAAGCAGCGATATGCAGGAGGCGCTTTTGCAATCCGCAAAACACGATTTGGGCATTGTTGCAAAAAATGTTGACTTTGACCGTTTTGCCGAACACTCCGACAATAATTTGATTGAAAAATGCAACAGCAGGCTTTATACATACAGATGCGGCGACGAAACATTCAAAAAGCACATTTTGACCGGAGCTAAGAGCGAAATTCAAAAATGGCTTGCGAAGAAATCTGCAAAAAATAAACTCCTCGATTATGAAAAACGATATTTTGACTATTTGATTGCGAATGATTTTGAAGCCTCAAATACTCAATTTAACGACAGTGTAAGCGAACAAGACAAAAGGTCGTCAATTGTTTCAAAAATATCGCTTGTATCCGTTATGGTTTCTATGTTTGCGGCGTACGGCATAAGTTATTTAATCGAAAAAATCGTATTAAATTCGATTGAAGCCAAGGGATACAGTCCGCTTTATGCTAATAATTTTGATTTTATTCCGATACTTGTTTTGACAGTCGGAATAGATATACTCATAGGCATTGCGGCATTAAATATCATTTTAAAAAAGAAGGATTTAACCACGCTTATCGAGGGAAAAACAACGAAAATAATATGCGCCGTTTTAGGCACGGCAATTATAATCGGCGGCTGTGTTTTTGCATATTTTGACGCTCAAAAAAATATTGCTCTCGGTGAAAACGATATTTATATTTGCGAGCAAGCAAACAAAGAGGAATATGTAAAATATGACGATATAAAATTTTACGAAGTTGATTGCAGCGACGACGAAGTGTCGCAGTATATTCTTGTAAAAGACAACGATTACACAAACTATTCGATATTTGACAAAAGTGATAATATGAGCGACGAGGCAGAAAAGATTTTTGACAAAAATGTAAAGGTGCAAAAAACTTTTTCGAGTTTTGAAGATTTCAGAGCCGAATTCGGCGTTGAATAGAGCAATATCGACATAAAACAAAAAGCGCGCAGCGGAAAGAGAAAAATTCCGTTGCGCGTTTTATTTATTCTTACCAATGCAAATTGTGAAGTTGACCTTTTTGCGACAATTCGGGATAGCCCCACTGGCGCAGTGTTTCGTAAGTGCCGACGGCAACCGCATTTGACAAGTTTAAACTGCGAATAATGCCGCGCATTGGCAAGCGAACGCAATAATCGTGATTTGCCTTGAGCAATTCCTCAGGCAAACCCTTTGTTTCCTTGCCGAAAACGAGATAGCAATGGTTTGGATACTGCACATCGGTGTGTGCCTGCTCTGCTTTTGTGGTGAAATAATAGAATGTGCCGTCCTGATTTTTCTCGAAAAACTCCTCTGTGGAATCGTAATAAGAGATATCGAGTTTGTCCCAATAATCAAGCCCCGCTCTTTTCACCTGCTTATCGGTAATTTTAAAACCCATCGGTCCGACAAGATGCAATCTTGCTCCGGTTGCGGCACAGGTGCGCGCAATGTTGCCGGTGTTTTGCGGGATTTCCGGCTCTATTAAAACTATATTAAGCGAGTGTTCCATTTATATAAACCTCTTTTATATTGAAATTTTCATCCGTCACTATAAAATCGGCACACTTGCCGACTGCAATCGAGCCGATATTATCCTGCTCGCCGATTGACCTTGCCGGATTGATTGTGCAGGATTTGAGTGCTGTTTTAAAATCAATGCCGAATGAAAGCAGATTTTTAAACTCATCAAAAACATTTGTGATTGACGCAGCAATAGTTCCGTCGGCAAGTTTTGCAACCTTGTAGCCAGGCTTGACATATGTCGTTTGACCGCCGAGTTCAAATTCGCCCTCGCCCACTCCTGCGCCGCGCATCGAGTCGCTGATAACGCAGGCTCTGTCCTCACCGAGAATATCAAACGAGTTGCGCAAAACAGTCGGGCAAATATGCTCGCCGTCGCAAATAATTTCGCACATAACATTGTCGTTATCAAACGCAGTGCCGACAATACCTGCCTCGCGGTGGGTCATCGGTGTCATCGCATTAAACAAATGGGTGATATGGTTTGCGCCGTTTTCAAACGCAGTGCGGCACTGCTCGGCATTTGCCGCCGAATGACCGACTGAAACCGACATAAAGCGGCTGACCTCTTTTATAAACTCAGCGCTGTCGAATGCCTCGGGCGCAATTGTAATAAGCTTGATTTTGTCGCAAATCGAATACAGATCGCGCACCTCGTCAACACTGCCTGCTCTGACATATTCGGCATTTTGCGCGCCTTTTTTGCTCATTGCAATATACGGACCCTCAAGATTGATGCCGACAAGTTTTGATTTAGGCGCGGTATAGTCCGCCGCGGCTGAAACGATTCGGCACAGTTTATCCTGCGAAAGGGTCATTGTAGTGCCGCAAAATGAAGTTACGCCGTGCTTTGCCAAATAGCGGCTCATTGCATCAAACGAAGCCGTGTCTCCGTCCGAGAAATCGGCACCCTCACCGCCGTGTATATGAATATCGACAAATCCGGGCAAAACAAGGCAGCCGCTCATATCGACTCCGCCCTCGTTAAAAAAACCGATTTCTGCAATTTTGCCGTTTTCGACTTTTATATCGCCGACTTCTTTTTCAAACATTTCGTTAAAAAATGTGCAGTTTTTAAAAATCATCACTCATTTTCCTTTACTATTTTAAAAGCAAGCTCCTCGAGCTGTTCAAAGTGCTCAAACGAACTGATTTCCTTTCGCAAAGCTGCACCGCCGCGCATTCCCTTTGTGTAATATGCGGCATGATGGCGAGCCTCACGCATCGCTGTATATTCGCCCTTGTATTCAATGATTTTTTGAATATGTTTGAGCATTGTCACCATTTTTTGCGTAACGGTCGGCGGCGGTAAAACTCTGCACTCGTCAAAATAGGCGTTAATTTGTGCAAAAAGCCAAGGATTGCCGAGTGCTCCCCTGCCGATCATCAGGGCGTCACAGCCCGTTTTTTCCATCATAACCGTTGCCGACTGCTCGTCAACAACATCGCCGTTACCTATAACGGGAATATCAAGCGCTTGCTTAACACTGCGGATAATATCGTAATCGACCGTGCCCGAATACATTTGTTTGCGTGTTCTGCCGTGAACGGTGACCGCCGCAGCACCTGCCTTTTGCGCAAGGAGTGCTGTTTCGACGGCATTCACGCTGTCATCGTCCCAACCCTTGCGGATTTTGACCGTGACAGGAATATCGACGGCATCGACAACCGCCTTCACTATTTCATATGCAAGCTGCGGATTTTTCATAAGGCTTGCACCGCCGCCGTTCATTGCGATTTTAGGCGCGGGACAGCCCATATTAATATCAATCACCTCGGGCTTAAAATCAAGGCACTTAACCGCGGCATTCGCCATAATCTGCGGATCGTCGCCGAAAATCTGCGCGCCGCAGGGACGCTCGCCGCCTATTGTTAAAAGTTCCGCGCTTTTTTTGTCGCCCATGGTCAAACCTTTTGACGAAACCATTTCGGTGACCGTATATGCCGCACCGTAGTGAACGCAAAGCTCTCTAAAGGCGCGGTCGGCTATGCCTGCCATAGGAGCAAGAAAAGCCAAATGATTAAATTGCAAACTGCCAATGTTCATAATTTATACCTCGGTTTAATAATATATCATATCGGCACGAATAAATCAATTATTAGTAATAATATACAAAATAAAAGGTTATTTTTCGGTGTAAAAGGCGTTGAAAACAAGCAGCAAATATAGTAAAATATAAAGAAAAAGGAGATGTTGTAATGAGCGAGGTTTACACCGTCACCTGTCCGAGAAACGACAATGTTTTTATTCACCTTATGGCAGGTCACTTTATTTCATCAAACAATCATATTAATTATTATATCGGCACATCTGATGTTAAACACAATCACGCCGTATCGGTTGACACGGCAATGCTTTTGTCGGAATACTACAACACAAACGATATTTCCGTTGACACCGTTTTGTGCCTTTACGAAACACAGGCACTCGGCGCATATCTTGCTCACGAGCTTGCAAGACCGAATATGCTCAGCCCAAATCCGAACCAAAGCGTTTTCACTGTAGGCTCTGAATATGATGCCGCAGGAAATTTGATTTTTCGTGACAATCTGCGCAGAATGATTAACGGCAAAAATGTTGTTGTTTTGATTTCGTGTATCACATCGGGACGCACCGTTGAAAGAGCAATCGAGAGCGTGCAGTATTACGGCGGCAATGTTGTCGGAATTTCAAGCGTTTTCAGTGCAAAAAAAGAAATTTCGGGCTTGCCGGTCAACACAATTTTTTCAACAGACGATGTTCCGGGATATACCGCATATCCGGCTCACGACTGTCCGCTTTGCCGCGAGGGCAAGACTGTTGACGCAATTTCAAACGGTTACGGATATTCTAAATTATAAAACACTTGACAAATACACTTAATTTGCTATAATAAGTGTACTGAAAATTAAACAGTACCCAATAAAAACAATGAAGCAGAAAAAGATTTTTTATTTTATTGCAGAGAGTCGGCGGCAGGTGCAAGCCGATATAAAATAACAAATGCATAACTCACTGCGGAGTTGCCGCGCTGAACAGAAATTTATAGGTGCGGTCGGCTGACCTCGTTATCGGTTAAGGCATTGATAGATGCTAAAGGGCAGTGTTAACCTACTGCCGAAATAGGGTGGTACCGCGTGTTATTACGCCCCTATACTTTGTGTGTAGGGGCTTTTATTATACCCTATGCACGGGAAAGGAGATAATTAATTATGAAAAAAGGTTATCAAAAATACATTCCGTTTAAACCAATCAACATTCCCGACAGGACTTGGCCGAACAATGTTATCACAAAGGCGCCGATTTGGTGCTCGGTTGATTTGAGAGACGGCAATCAGGCACTTGTTGACCCGATGAATCTTGAGGAAAAACTTGAATTTTTTAAAACGCTTATTGAAGTAGGCTTTAAAGAAATTGAGGTAGGTTTCCCATCCGCAAGCGAAACCGAGTATGAAATTTTAAGAACACTTATCGACGGAAACTACATTCCCGACGATGTTACCATTCAGGTGCTTGTTCAGGCAAGACCGCACCTTATCAAAAAAACATTTGAGGCTATTGACGGCGCAAAAAATGTAATTGTGCATTTTTACAATTCAACATCGACACTGCAAAGAAAGGTTGTTTTCAAAACAGATATGCAGGGTGTTATTGATATTGCCGTTAAGGGCGCAAAACTTATTTATGAGCTGACCGAGGAAGAGAAAAAGAGAAACCCCGATATGAATATCCGCTTTGAATATTCACCGGAAAGTTTCACCGGCACAGAGATGGACAATGCTGTTGAAATCTGCCGCCGTGTTATGGAGGAACTTCATATCACAAAAGAAAATCCGATTATTCTCAACCTTCCGTCAACCGTTGAATGCTCGACACCGAACGGCTATGCCGACCAAATCGAGTATTTTTGCAGACATTTGCCTAATCGCGACGCCGCAATAATTTCGCTTCATCCGCACAATGACAGAGGCGAAGGCGTTGCCGCAACCGAGCTTGCGCTTATGGCAGGTGCCGACCGTGTTGAGGGAACACTTTTCGGCAACGGCGAACGCACAGGCAATGTTGATGTCATCACTCTTGCGCTTAATATGTGGACACAGGGCGTTGACCCGGAGCTTGATTTTCACAACATTAACAAAATAAAAGAGGTGTACGAACGTTGCACAAAAATGCAAGTGCCGCCCCGTCACCCATACGCAGGCGAACTTGTATTCACCGCATTTTCAGGCTCGCATCAAGACGCAATCAACAAGGGCAAAATGTATATGGAGGAAAGCGGAACAGAATATTGGGAAATTCCGTATCTCCCGATTGACCCGGCAGATGTCGGCAGAGAATATGAGCCGATTATCCGCATAAACTCACAGTCCGGCAAGGGCGGAACAGCATTTATCCTTGCAAACAACTACGGAATCAAAATGCCAAAGGCTATGCACCCCGAATTCAGCGCCGTTGTTCAAAAAGCGTGCGATGAAAAAGGCAAGGAGCTTAAGGCTGACGAAATATTTGACCTTTTCCAAAAGGAATACAGAAATGTTTGCGGTCCTTACAGATTAAAGAATTATAAAATCACCGAAGAAAAGAACGAGGAGGATTACCTCACAAAAGTTCATTTCACCGGCGAGCTTAAATATAAAGACAACGAGCCTGTCAAAATTGAGGGCGTCGGCTCGGGTCCGGTAGGCGCATTCTGCGACGCTATGAACAAAACTCCGCTTCGCGAATACGAATTTATTGATTATGACGAGCACTCTATTTCAGTAGGCTCCGACTCAAAGGCTATCAGCTACATTCAGCTTAAAACACCGCAGGGCAAAACAATTTTCGGCATCGGCGTAAGCCACAATATCGGCTATGCTTGTATGAAGGGTGTAATTTGCGCAATCAACCGTGACCAAGCTGACACAATGCGCGACGACACAATGCCCGGAATTTTTGATGTTTGCTGATTTGCCGTGAAAAGCAATTGTGATTCGGAAAATTATATCGAAAATTTTGCGAAAACGGCGAATGGATTGTCGATTATGTGCGACTGCGTATGAAAGCCGCAAAGGCGAAACAGCGCAGTGAAACGGAGGTAAATATGAATAACTACAAAATCACTGTATTAAGAGGTGACGGAATCGGACCCGAAATTGTCAACGAATGCACCAAGGTGCTTGACAAGGCAGGCGAAAAATTCGGTTTTAAATTTGATTACAACTATCAGCTTTTGGGCGGATGCGCAATTGACGCAACAGGCGTGCCTTATCCAAAAGAAACTGCCGAGGCGTGCAAGGCATCGGACGCAGTGCTTTTGGGCGCAGTAGGCGGACCAAAATGGGACAGCCAACCCGGCAACAATCGCCCCGAAAAGGGACTTCTTGCAATCCGTGAGGATTTGGGACTTTTTGCAAACCTTCGCCCGGCAAAGATTTTTGCTCCGCTCAAATCGGCATCACCGATTAAAGAGGAAATCATCGGCGACGGTTTGGATATTCTCATCGTTCGCGAACTCACAGGCGGAATTTATTTCGGCGACCGCGGAACATATGAAGAAAACGGCGTTGTAGGCGCATATGACACCGAAAGATACACCTATCCGGAAATCAAGAGAATCGTTAAGGCAGGCTTTGAATACGCAATGAAGAGAGAAAAAAAGCTCACCTGCGTTGACAAGGCAAATGTGCTTGATTCATCAAGACTTTGGAGAAAAGTTATGGAAGAGGTATCAAAGGATTATCCCGAAGTTGAGGTTTCATATATGTATGTTGACAACTGCGCAATGCAGCTTGTAAGAAACCCGAATCAGTTTGACACAATCGTTACATCAAATATTTTCGGCGACATTTTGTCAGACGAGGCATCTATGATTTCAGGCTCAATCGGTATGCTTGCATCCGCATCGCTTGCAGAGGGCACATTCGGTCTTTATGAGCCTATCCACGGCTCTGCACCCGATATTGCGGGTCAAGGCAAGGCTAATCCGCTTGCAACAATCCTTTCGGGCGCAATGATGCTCAGATACACCTTCGGCGAGGCAGAGGCTGCTGACGCAATCGAAAAAGCAGTTGACACCGCGCTCACCAAGGCACGCACTCCCGATATTTACGAAGACGGCTTTGAGGCTGTAAACACATCGCAAATGGGCGACCTTGTAATTTCATTATTATAAAATTTGACGGCTGCCGAGTGAAATAATCGACAGCCGTTGCCTTTTTTGTATATTATTGACTTATAATATCAATAATGATATTATTATATCAGTGAGGTAAAAAACTATGGATAATATGATAAACACCGAATTCAAACGGAAACTTCCCGTGCCTAAGGAGATAAAAGAAAAGTATCCCCTTTCGTCCGAGGCTACAAAAATAAAAGAGGCACGAGATAAGGAAATCGAAAAGATTTTTACCGGCGAGAGCGACAAGTTTTTGCTTGTTATCGGTCCGTGCTCGGCTGACAGACCCGATTCTGTTCTTGACTACATTCACCGCCTTGCGGATGTGCAAAAAGAGGTTGACGATAAAATTTTAATCATCCCGAGAATTTACACAGGCAAGCCGAGAACAACCGGTGCCGGCTACAAAGGAATGCTCCATCAACCCGACCCGGACAAAAAGCCGGATATGCTTGAGGGCATTATTGAGGTGCGCTCGCTCCACAAAGATGCAATTGAGCAAACCGGTCTTACATGCGCTGATGAAATGCTTTATCCCGAAAATCACAGATATTTGAGCGATTTGCTTTCATATGTTGCAGTAGGCGCAAGAAGTGTTGAAAATCAGGAACACAGACTTGTTTCGTCATCACTCAATATTCCTGTCGGAATGAAAAACCCGACAAGCGGCGACTTTTCAATTATGCTCAACGCAATCAAGGCGGCACAGCACGGTCACACCTTCCTTTACAGAGGATGGGAGGTTGAATCAAAGGGCAATCCGCTTGCACACGCTATTTTGAGAGGCAGCGTTAACAAGCACGGAATCAACCACGCAAATTATCACTACGAAGATTTGATTACTCTTCACGATTTGTATTGCAACGGCGGATATGAAAATCCGGCTGTTATCGTTGATACAAACCACTCAAATTCGAGCAAAAAATATATGGAGCAAATCAGAATTGCGAACGAAGTTTTGCATTCTATGCGCCACAGCGCCGATATTAAAAAGATGGTTAAGGGCTTTATGATTGAATCGTACATCGTTGACGGCAACCAAAAGGTTGAGGACGGAGTTTACGGAAAATCGATTACCGACCCATGCCTCGGATGGGACAACACAAAAGCCCTCATTTACGAAATCGCAGAGCAATTATAGAATTCACAACACACAAAAACAGCCGCGTTTGCGGCTGTTTTTTTATATTATAATAGTATTGTGTATTATTATTTTTTGGGAGTTGCCTTGACGGTATTTGAAAATCCCGTCTTATTTGTTACTTTAAGGCTGTCGATGAGCTTTTGCCTGTTTTGGGTGATAACATGCTGTTCACTTTGATAAAGTCCGTCTGTTGTGCCCTCGATATAATACAGGATGTGATAACCGTCGGCGCCCTTGACAATCTCCACATCGCCGCTACTGTGCTTTGACGATACCCATTTCAAAATACTTTTATCAACATCGGAATTTGAATAAATGCCCGAATACAAGCCACCGAAAATGCCGTTTGTTCCGCTTGAAATTGATGCCGAATCATCCGAATTTTTTTCAGCAAGGAGAGCGAACGCATACTCGCTTTGCTCACTGTTGTTGTATGCAGAAAGAAGATTTTGCGCTTTTTCCTGCGCCTCTGTCCAATAACTCTGCTTATTCTCCGACGGTTTAACCAAAATATCACGATATGAATATGTCGGAATATTCGGGTTGTCAATGCTTTCGCGCAAAATAACATAAACTATGCTGTTTTGCTCGTCTGTAAATGCCTTGACGGCATTGTTTTTTGTTGACGAACTGAAAAGCCACTCATTTGCCGCAGTCGGAAACGAGCTTTCGTTTTTTGTAACGGATGCAACAAGCACACTTTTGAATCCCTCAACCGCGTCTGCAAAACTGCTGTAAGTTGAATCGGCAACACGCGCATCAAGAAGTGATTTGCACGCTGTCGGAACAAGCGCAAGCAAATCGTCGCGATTTTTTATTTTTGCAACGCATGATTGAGCGGTTTTTTCTGCATCCGATTTTGTGACGGTTTTGCCGTCATACTTTATCGGGAGATATGCGATTGTGGCGCTGTTGAAATCATCAATATGCTCATTATAATAGCTTTTTACATCGGCAATTGTTGCGCGTGTCTCAACATTATACTTGTTCATATAATCCCTTGCGATATATGTTTGAACGAGTATTTTTTTTACTGTTTCATATCCACAGTATTTTCCGAATGTATCGGACAAATAGGAGTTGATGACAGACATTTTTTCGCTGTCGCTCATATCGGTTGAATTGTAGCTGTCCGACGATTTAAGAGCGGCGCTTTCAATGTTGGCAAGATATTCGTTAATTTCATTCCACTGCGAGGAGGAAACCTCAAAGCCGTTTTTAACGCCTGCCTCATAAAAAGCGATGACGGTTTTAATTTGGCTTTTTGTCTGATTTTCAAACACCTGTGCCCATGTCAGCTTCTTGCCGTTGTCATCGGTTGTTGTTTGTGATGAATAATCTTTTGTGGTGTCAATTCCGTATTCGTCGGCAGAATTGATAAAATCATTTGAAATAAGAGTGTAATAATAATTATATTCTCCGACCGAAATTTCCGTATCACCGACTACAAGCGCAACATTTCCGGGCGACATCGTTTCGGTATTATTTGCATCGTGATAATATCCGACACCGAGCACTGCCAGCACTGCAATGACCGCTGCAACAAAAATCGCAATGATGAAAAATTTTATATTGTTTGATTTGTCTTTGTTTTTAACCTTTGCCATATTTTTACCTATTCCTGAGTGAAATCAACATACCATTTGCCGTTTATTTGAAGCATAATAAACGATATTTCCCTAATCGGCACATTGTTGACATTTACATTATAAATCACTCTTTTGACAGAATCAATATTCTTTGTCTTAACGCCGCATTTTTCAAACGCAGAAGCGGAGTTTTTCTCTTTTATTTTTTTGTATTTATTCACCTCGTCAGCGGTGAAATCCTTTGTTGATGCGAGAGAAAGTGACGGATTGTAGCCGCCGTTATTTTCATAAGTGGATTTATATGCACCGATTGTTTTTGAAAAATATGAAGAAAGATTTGATTTAAGCGCCGCCTTTAGCACAGATTGTGTAACTGCAGACTCACCGACATATGTTTTACCAACGGATTTTGCTTTGTCGAAATAATCGGCACAAAACGCGTCAAAATCATAAAGCCCTTTCAGCGAAATATAGGACTGCACATCGTCGCTCATAGCGTCTGCAATAGTTTTGGAAGTTTTGGAATCTTCCTCCCCTTCCGTCAAATCGCCGATATATTTTTGAAAATAATTGTCGGTTGATTTATATGCGGCAATTGTGCTGTCGAGAGCAGTATAATAATCATAATTCATAACGCATTTTGCGTATTGCTCGGCGGTCGCCTTATAATCTTCCGTCGGTTTGTTTTTAACCGACGAAACAATACCGACAACAATCAATGCAATAACTACCGCCGCCGCGATAACCGAAATGATGATTTTTGTCTTTTTCGGCAGTGAACGGAGTTTTGCGAAGAGTGGAGACATAAAATCCCTGAACGAAATAAATTTTTCTCTGAAAAAATCCTTCATATATAAATTTTTCCTTAAACAAGATTTGTAATATTAATATCTATGGGCAGGCCGATTCAAGCCTGCCCATATGGTTTTGTTTTACGGCTGATAGCTCTCTGCCTTGCAGAGATATACCTTGCCTGCGTACGGCCATTTCATATCGAGCGTGTCGGCATTTGCCAAACGGTGAACGTTGATGTAGAACGCATTAATATTATTGTCGCCGCCGATAAAGCAGCCGTAATGCTCGAAATAGATTCCGTTGATTTTTATTTTGCCGTTAGGCGCATATGTAACGCCGCCGGTTACGCAATAAATGCAGTTGAATGTGACATTGCCGTTTTCCGAACAAATCCAAAGGTCAACTGCGGTTGGGTCTGTGAACGGTGTCTTTGTCGGGTCGGTGTATTTATACTCATATTTTGTATAAATACTGTCAAACAAGACATCTCCGACCGCATCAATCGTGCCGCCCTCAATTGTCGAGCAGGAATATACCCTGACTCTGCCGCCCGCGTGAAGTGCGC
>ENA-UESI01001073-UESI01001073.1-human-gut-metagenome-genome-assembly--contig:-NODE-1073-length-19052-cov-7.177022_pt1 | contig 19052 bp, 19 predicted proteins | sample MGYA00243005_ERZ508006 | MGnify/ENA primary metagenome ERZ508006 (study PRJEB26167, sample SAMN06115436) | human gut metagenome | host: Homo sapiens | place: China:Shandong | collected 2015-06-10... | reverse complement strand
TCTACCCACGGTGCTCGTAAAGGTTTGGCGGATACTGCGTTGAAGACTGCTGATGCGGGATACTATTATCATCTGTACTTTGACCGGTCTGGTCATTCTTCTGGCTGCACCAGGTATTACTTACGGACAGGCTGCCGGTGCTGAACTGACCATCTCCGGCTTTACTTCTACTTATGGAAGCTGGGTATCTATCTTTACCGCTGTCGCCATGTGCTGCTTTGCTTTCAGTACGATTATTGGCTGGGGCTTATACGGCTCCCGTTGTATTGAATTTCTGGGCGGTGGGAAATTAGTCAGACCATTCCTTGTAATCTATTCCTTTGTCTCCATAGTAGGTGCTACAATCAATCTCGGACTCCTGTGGGATATTGCAGACACCTTCAATGGCTTGATGGCTGTTCCCAACCTGATTGCCCTGCTTATGCTCTCCGGTCAGGTCAAGAAACTTGCCATTGAAGTAGATCAGGCGCAAAAAGATGGAACAATATAGTTCATAGCAAAAAGACCGCATTGCAGTATATCACTGACAATGCGGTTCTGTTTTTAGCATATGTCTACCAGCATTTCTTACATCTTCCGTATCCCTGACGCTCTGCTTCTGCAATCGTCACCTGTCTTGCATTATTCGGATTCATTCTGCCACAGTTATTAATACTGTGATACTTGGAACCTGTAGCCGACAGCCAGCACATAGCTGTACTGTTGCTGTTATTGGAAGCCTGTGCGCTTGTATCTGCCTGTCTCGATGAAGTATCTTCACTTATGACATCCAACCCGTCATCCAGAGAAATATCAGTAGAATAAAGGATCGGCTGTCCCGAATAGAACAGACTGTACATAGCCAGATATGCCATATTCGTCGTATCTTCATCTGTTCCTGCAAACCCTATATAGGTTCCGTCCGATGCTGACAGAAAACCATACACAATCTTGCTGACTGCCTCGTTCGCACTGGAAATATAACTATAATGGATCATCAGTGCATACTGCATTGCAGCAATCAATGTATCCCCATCTTCACTTGCTGCCACTTCTGTCAACAATGATGTGAAAGGTGCTGTCATTTCCGCATATGCCAATGTGCTGCTAAAAGGCGCTATATACATTTCATCTATTGAAATGTATTCGTAATTAATATAATTGTCCGATGCCCATGAGGCAAAAGCCTGTGTAGCCAGCGCATTCAACACACCACCTGTTGCTTCATCATAGGCTCCCAGATTCATGACAACAGGATACTGTGCCTGCGCAGACAGCTGATCTAATACAGCAATATCACTCGCGGCAGCCTTAGCCTGAATAGGACTTCCAAAAACAGAGCAGACAGCAACTGCCATGATGGTCAACAAAGTTACCAAAGTAAAGGCCGCCTGTAAGCTCTCTCATAATGACCATATCAAATCCATCACCGATTATTTCTTCCTTCAATGGACACGCTGCCTTAAGTTCATCATAAAGATATGCCGGACGTAAATTAGCAAAAAGTCCTAATTCCTTACGAATCTTTAAAAGTCCCGCTTCTGGTCTTAAATTAGGTGCAACATCATACCACTTGGAATTACCTACATTGCCTCCAACTGCTCCAAGAAGTACAGCATCAGATGCTTTAGCTGTTGCTACTGCTTCATCTGTAAGTGGAACGCCATACTCATCAATTGAGCATCCACCCATAAGAATCTTGGTATAATCGAACTTGTGACCGTATTTGTCAGCCACACTGTCAAGCACTTTCACAGCCTCTCTGACGATTTCTGGTCCTATTCCATCACCTGGAATTAAAGTTATTCTGCTTTCCATAAACCCTTACCCCTTTTTCATATGATAATTCAATTTAATATGATATAACATTTGCACAACATTTTCAATAAAAAAAGGATTCCTGACCAGACAAATGTGTCTGGTCAGGAACCCTGCTTTAATTAATTGCCTTTAATTATTCTGCTGATGTGCTGTCTGATGGCTTCTCAACCTGAGCAATTGCCTTCTTCTGCATTGAGATACGGCAATTCTTGTTGTTACCGAATTCTACGATTACATCATCTTCTGATATATCGATAAGAACACCATAGAAACCGCTTGTTGTAAGAACATAATCACCGATTTCCATAGAATCCATAAGTTCCTGCTGACGCTTCTGTTCCTTCTTCTGTGGCTTGATTGCCATGAAATACATCATTGCACCAATAATTACGACATAAAAAACTATGATAGCAATATTCATTGATACTCCTCCTTAAAATGTCTCTTTCAAACTTAACATATAATACATAATTGAGAGCAGCTTGTCTACCTCAAAATGTATTTTTAACAAAATATTTATAAACATACAGCATTACTGCTTATTATATGTCTTCATCTGGTATAATGCCTCTTCCTTGAAGCCTGCATATCTTCCTTCTTCAATTGCAGCTCTTATGTCTGTCATGAGATGGTTGTAATAGTAAAGATTATGAAGAACGCAAAGACGCATTCCAAGCATTTCCTTAGCCTTAAGAAGATGCCTTACATATGCTCTTGAATAATTCTGACAGCATGGACATCCACAGCCTTCTTCAATTGGTGCTGTATCTGTCTCATACTTTGCATTAAAAAGATTAATCTTTCCAAACTTAGTATACACATGTCCATGGCGACCGTTTCTTGAAGGATATACACAGTCGAAGAAATCAATTCCTCTGTCCACTGCCTCTAATATATTGGCAGGTGTTCCCACTCCCATAAGATATGTCGGCTTGTCCTTTGGAAGATATGGCACTACATTATCAAGTACATCATACATTTCCTCATGTGTTTCACCAACAGCAAGCCCGCCTACTGCATAACCATCAAGATCTAACTCTGATATTCTCTTGGCGTGGTCAATTCTTATATCATTAAATACGCCACCCTGATCTATACCAAAAAGCATCTGATCAGGATTAACCGTATCAGGAAGTGAGTTCAGTCTTGCCATCTCCTTCTTGCAACGCTCTAACCAGCGGTATGTTCTGTCAACAGAATTCTGGATATATTTTCTGTCAGCCTTTGCCGGTGCACATTCGTCAAATGCCATTGCGATTGTTGAGCCAAGATTAGACTGTATCTGCATGCTTTCCTCTGGTCCCATGAATATCTTATGCCCGTCAATATGTGACTGGAAAGTAACGCCTTCTTCTTTAATCTTACGGAGTCCTGCAAGTGAAAACACCTGAAATCCACCTGAATCTGTAAGAATCGGTTTATCCCAGTTCATGAACTTATGAAGTCCTCCAAGCTGCTTAATAATCTTATCTCCCGGTCTTACATGAAGATGGTAAGTGTTAGATAATTCTATCTGCGTTCCTATCTGCTGTAAATCAGTTGTCGCAACTGCACCTTTAATGGCCGCAACTGTTCCGACATTCATAAATACAGGTGTCTGCACAGTTCCATGTACTGTTGTGAACTCTGCTCTTTTTGCCCTGCCATCCGTCTTTAAAATTTTATACATATCTGCTCCTTTTATTTTCTGTAAAACTCTTTAACTCTGTCCATTCTAGCCGTCATATTGTCAAATATCAGGTCAACAAGTGTAAGTGCTGTCATAGCTTCAACCACAACAACTGCTCTTGGAACTATCATCGGGTCATGTCTTCCTTTGATTGAAACCTCGATATCCTCGCCCTGCTTATTAACAGTTTCCTGCAAAGCACTAATTGAAGGTGTCGGTTTTACCGCTGCCCTGAACACAAGCTCATCACCGTCGCTTATTCCACCAAGCACTCCGCCGCTGTGATTAGTCAGCTTGCCAACCCTGCCATCCTTCATTACGAATTCATCATTATTATACTTTCCTGTAACTTTAGCCGCTTCAAAACCGTCTCCAATCTCAAAGCCTTTGACAGCCCCGATTGACATTATTGCCTTGGCAAGATTAGCATCTAGCTTTTCAAATGTAGGATTGCCAATTCCAGTCATCATTCCTGTAACCCTGCATTCAATGACACCACCGATTGAATCTCCAACTGACATCTTGCTCTCTGCAAAAGCCTTAACCTTCTCTGCAGCTTCCTTATCAGGTATGTTAAATGCGTTATTATCTCTTTCAGCTATATCAAACTTATCATAATCAATGCCAATTCCACCGATTTCTTTAGCATATGCTGTAATATTAATTCCAAGCTCTTTAAGAATCTTCATAGCAATTGCACCGGCTGCAACTCTTCCGATAGTTTCTCTTCCAGAACTTCTTCCTCCGCCTCTGTAATCCCTGAATCCGAATTTCTCGTCAAATGTATAATCAGCATGTCCTGGTCTGTAATAATTAGCTATCTCTGAATAGTCAGCAGACCTCTGTGTCTTATTATATACTGCAAGTGATATTGGAGTCCCGGTAGTCTTGCCTTCAAATACACCTGAAAGAATATGTACCTCATCATCTTCCTTTCTTGGTGTAGTAAACTTTGACTGTCCCGGTTTTCTTCTGTCTAGCTGCTCCTGAATATCTTCCTCACAAAGAGGCAGACCTGCAGGACACCCGTCAATTACAACTCCAAGTCCCTCTCCATGCGACTCTCCCCATGTTGATATCTTAAATATATTTCCAAACACTGAACCTGCCATAATATATTCTCCTCATCTTTTCAATAGGATTTATTTTAACATATTAAAATATATATCATCAAGCAAAACCCCAATTTATTAATTTTTTCTTATTTTTATTTTTTTCTTAATAGTCAAATGTATTTTATATGGTAAAATAAATATATCAATATATTGAATGGAGTTTATTATGGGAACTGTTATAGGAATTGATTTAGGAACAACTAACAGCTGTGTGGCTGTTATTGAAGGTGATACGCCTACTGTCATCACCAACAAAGAAGGCTACCGCACAACCCCTTCTGTTGTAGCCTTTACGAAATCAAAGGAACGTATTGTTGGTGATGCCGCCAAGAGACAGGCTGCCGTCAACTCTGACAGAACTATATTCTCTATCAAGAGACACATGGGTACGGACTATCGCAGGAAAATTGACGGAAAGTATTATACTCCACAGGAAATCTCTGCATTTATACTTATGAAGTTAAAGGAGGATGCCGAGGATTTCTTAGGACAGCCTGTGACAGACGCTGTTGTAACTGTGCCTGCCTATTTTACTGACGCACAAAGACAGGCTACTAAAGATGCCGGTAAGATTGCCGGGCTTAACATATTAAGAATTATCAACGAGCCTACTTCTGCCGCTCTCGCGTACGGACTTGACAATGGTATGGCACAGAAGGTTCTTGTGTATGATTTAGGTGGTGGAACTTTTGATGTGTCTGTTATCGATATCGGTGATAATGTCATTGAAGTTCTTGCAACTTCAGGTGACAATCACTTAGGTGGTGATGATTTCGATGAAAGAATAGTTAATTATCTTGTCGAGCAGTTTAAGATAAGTGACGGTATCAATCTTTCAAAGGACGTCTCTGCAATGCAGCGTTTAAGAGAAGAAGCTGAGAAAGCAAAGAAGGAGCTGTCTTCTTCTGTGACAACTAATATTAATCTTCCTTTTATCGCTATGTCTAAGGACGGACCGCACCACATTGATATCACTTTATCAAGACAGACATTTAATGAGCTTACTGCTGACCTTGTAGACAGAACAATCACCCCTGTTGAGAATGCACTGCATGATGCAGGTCTTTCCAAGACAGACATTAATATGGTTTTATTGGTTGGTGGTTCTACAAGAATCCCTGCTGTTGCTGATAAAGTAAGACAGCTTATGGGAAAAGAGCCATCAAGAAATCTTAATCCTGATGAATGTGTAGCCCTTGGTGCTGCCGTTCAGGGTGGCAAGCTTGGAAACCAGCTTCAGGCCGGTTCTGCTGCTTCTGAAATCATACTTATGGATGTAACTCCAATGTCTCTTTCTATTGAGACTATGGGTGGAATTGCAAGCAGGCTTATTGAAAGAAACACAACCATTCCTACAAGACACAGCCAGATATTTACTACTGCCGGCAATTTCCAGACATCCGTTGATATCAAGGTTTTTCAGGGTGAACGAAAGTTTACAAGAGACAATAAACTGCTTGGCAACTTCCGTCTTAACGGTATTAAGCGTGCGATGGCAGGAGTCCCACAGATTGAAGTAACATTTGACATTGATGTTAATGGTATTGTCAATGTATCTGCAAAGGACTTAGGTACCGGAAGGGAACAGAGCATTACTATTACTTCAAGCTCTAACATGACCGAAGAAGAGATTGCAAAAGCCCGCTGGGAAGCCGAAGTCTACAGCAAGCAGGATGAAGCATACCAGAGATTTATTGATATAAGGGAAGATGCTGTACGGACTCTTAACGAGGCTAACAACGCACTTGCCGCCAATAAAAAGGTCTGGGAGAAGGATAAGAAAAAGAATGTTAAGGCTCAGATTGGACATCTTGGCAAGCTTATATCTAAAGCTCCTATTGACAAGCTTAATGAGGAGAAAGCAGCTTCCATGCATGAGGCTTCGGAAGCTGTGAAAGAAGCTTTAAGGTAGTGACGAAAAAGACCAGTTCAGATATTTCCCGAACTGGTCTTTTTTATCTACTCTGCTTTCTTCCCCTTCACATTAACTATACATATTCCTATGCACACTAATACCAACGCTATAAGTGCATTTATTCCAAGCTCTCTGCTTCCTTCTCCAAGCCACCAGGCTGAAAGAAGTACACCGAATACAGGGTTGGTGAAGCCAAAGATTGCCACTTTGGATACCGGGTTGTGCTTTAACAGTATTCCCCATATTGAGTAGGCTACGGCTGATATGCATGCGAGATAGAATAACATTAGTATTGCTGATACTGACACGTGTGTAATTCTACCGCCCATCACAAGTCCTAATATAATCATTACTATTCCACCGAATATGAACTGATAACCGCTCAACATTACCGGATTGTCTTTCTTTGAATAGTTCTTCATAAGGCATGATGAAAATGCATACGACAACGCACATAAGAACAGACTTCCGTCACCCATAATGCTTAAGTTCATGTCGATTTTCTGTCCATTCATGCTGACTACGATAACACCTGCAAACCCAATCACACAGCCGATAATTTTCTTCAGATTCAGCTTTTCCTGTCTGAATATAATTGTCGATACAAGTATTACGAAAAATGTGTTAGAACCGTTAATTATTGACGCCTTTACTCCGCTGTTGTGTGCAAGTCCGATATAGAAGAATATGTACTGCAGAATTGTCTGGAACATTGCCAGTTTCACAATGCTTGGTACACTTGATTTCGTTGGAAGCAGCATTTTTCTGTTAAGAATACTTCCAATTAAGATTGTAAGCACTCCTGCAAAAACAAATCTTGTTCCTGCAAATAATACCTGTGTCCATGTTTCACTTGACGGTATCTTAAACAACGCATATCCTAATTTGATACATGGTGATGCACTTCCCCAAAGGAATGTACACACAAGTGCAAGGGCGCACACCACCCATGTTTTCTGTAAAAAATCTTTTTTCTCGTTTGTTTTTTCCATGATTAATCTCCTGTTTTTCTAATATTATTGCTAATTATAATGGCATTCATAATCTGACAGGTTTTCTCCCTGACACCTGCCATTTCCATATAATCTGAAAATCTTTTTGCAACATCTTCTATATACGATATTATTGCATCACATTTCCTCTTGCTTACTCCCATGTTTATTCCACATTTTATCAAATCATCATAACTTATATCTGAACTTTTTCCATTTATAAGCATCTGATGTGCTTTCAACCACATATTGCTGCTGTCATATGCAAATGTGACATCATATGCTGGTGACAATCTCCAGACACCATTCTTATCCATCAGAAAAGAAACATTTTTTACATGATCATCCTGATTAATCAGAATAACATTAAAAACCATTCTTCTATAAAATTGTTCCACATCTGAATATGGTATACCTAGTCTATTCATATAATATGCTGCCTGTTCATAACTGCATAATCCCGGAATATTGTAATCTATATGTGAAATTGCTCCTAATGTCTGCATATGAATTTTTTTATTATTGTTCCTATCGAAACGTTTAGTTATAAAATGTGCATATCCGGCATCTTCAAGCAGACGGCATTCATTCATAATTACCCCCGCTGCTTTTGCCATAAGATAATATCCGTATTCTATTCTTGTATATTCTACTGAATCTTCCAGATTATGATCCCCATTTTTAGATACTCCATCAAACTTCATAAGCCAGTATTCAAATCCATTACCAGCATTAATCTGTCCACTTTTTATTTCTCCCGTATCTTCATTCCATGCAATCAGCGCCTTTGCTCTTGCACCACCTGCAGATGTTCCCAATAGCACAAGCTGGCTATATCCAGCATTATCTTTCAGATTAATCAGCTTATCTTTTCTATCAGATAATACATCAGATGCAAACTCTACCATTTTCGATATATTAACATCCTCTATTGTACTGTCAAACGGACTTGTTGCTGGTATATATTCTAATGCACCCATACCTCTTTTTCCTGTATAGCACAGTCTGTCTATAACATTAAATTCACTAATTGATTTTCCCTGCTCAGCCAGCCATCTGTCTATAATTTTATTACCAAATTTATCTGGAAGCGAATCCGCTACCAATCCAGGTGCTCCATGAAATGCTGTCCTTGCAAGTTCCGGAAATTCATACACTCTTTCTGATAATGGCATATGTATAGGTGATACCTCAATATTACTCTTTAAAAAATCTTTATCATATTCAAATGCAACAACTCCATTTGCTTCATTCATATGAATTATTCCAATTCTTGTGCCCCAAAGCATTACCTCCGCTGTATTTATCATTCATCTTCCCCCCATTTAAATCCAGAATCTGCTTTTCTTTTTGCACATGCTCTCTGCCTTGTTTTAACATTTTTCAAATAAGATGATGGCCGGTTGTTCATATCTGGTATCACATTCACGAAATTATTCATAAGCTCCATCGCATTCATTAATTTCATAAAATTAACAAGACTTATATCTTCTCCACTTTCAAACCGAGTAATACTTCTTAATGAAACGCCTGATTTATCCGAAAGTTCTTTCTGTGTTAATGGATAACTTATCCTATATGCCTTAAACCTGATAACAACTTCCTCATAATCACTAATCATAATTAAACATCTCCAAATCCATAAATCTTATATATCATATTCAAATGTTTTTGTATTGTATCACATTTGCAATTAATTAGCAATATATGGCGTGTTAAGCTATATTTTAATGCTTAATACGCCATATATTGCTAGTTATTTTTTATTTTGTGCGGCAGTCGTACCCGAAGAATTTTTCTTTTAAACATCTGGCTGTTAAAAGGTATCACCGGATAAATGTAGCTTTTTCCTGATATTGTCCTGTTAAAGCATACAAGCACTATTGCAAATATGACTCCTGCCAGAAGTCCAATTCTTCCAAAGAACTGCACCAGAATCAGATTGACTATTCTTATGAATTTTAATGCATATCCCATCTCAAAACTTGCCTGTGAGTAAGTTCCAACCGTTACAACTGCCATATAAAGAAGTGATTCTGAATTAAACCACCCGGACTCCACAGCATATTCTCCCACAACAATACCAGCAAGAATACTTAATGGCGTTGACAGCATTCCGGGTGTATTGACCGCCGCAAGCTTAAGTCCGTCAACTGCAAGTTCAAGAATAAAAAGCTGCAATATAACCGGAACCGTTATATCCTCACTTATCGTTATGAATTTCAACCATTCAGGCACCCACTGCGGATTGCTCTCAAGCAAAAGCCATACAGGTGTAAGAAAAACCGTAAGCAGTGTAAAGAAAAATCTCGAAAGTCTTATATAAGTTCCTATCATTGGCGAAAAATTAAAATCATCTGCTTCTTCTATTATATCAAATACATTTGTTGGAATAATCATCACTGCAGGTGATGTATCTACCATAATAACTATATTTCCATCAAAAAGTGCTGCTGCAGCGGTATCTGGTCTTTCTGAATATTTATACTTAGGAAACGGATTAATCCATTTTCCCTTAAACATACATTCCGCAAGGCTCTCTATATTCATAGTGAGCGCCTCAACCTCTATGCTGCTTATCAGATTCTCAATTCTTTCAAGCAGCTTCTTATCAACCTTATCATCAATATAGCACACAGCAACATCTGTCCTGGAGCGTTCCCCTACAGTATACATTTCCATTGAAAAGCGGCTATCCCTTATTCTTCTTCTTAAAAGTGCTGCATTGCACACAAGCGTCTCGACAAATCCGTCTCTTGAGCCACGCAGAACCTTGTCTTTGTAAGGCTCTGTAACTGAACGCATCGGATAAGTGCGGCAGTCAATAAGTATACATTCATCAAAGCCATCTATTATCATGACTGTCTGTCCTGAAAGAAATGCCTTCTCCACTTCGTCGTAATGTCCGTTTTTTTCAATCTCTGTATACGGCATTCCGACTTCTAAGAATGTATCTATATCCTTTATGTCCGATTCTTTCAATGAATAAAAAAACTGCACCAGTTTTTCAATTGTTTCTTCTTGTACGAATCCATCTATAAAGTAAAAATGTGTTCTCTTCCCTCCAATTAATACATCTCTTTGCAGAATATCAAAATTTCTGTCCACTCTTAACTTCTCGTTCATCATGCGGACATTCATGTCTATGTTAGTTGTAAAATCAGTCATGCTTACTCCTTTCACTGGCACATTTTCACCCGCACTCTGAATCAGCCAAAAGCAGCTCTCAATTTCACTAACCCTGTCAAAGCACGAAAAGGGCAGGACTTACGCCCTGCCCTTATAGAATATCCATATTTGACACATTTATTCTGTTATTAGTTCTCAAAAAGTGATGTTGAGTAATATCTGTCACCACTGTCCGGAAGCAGTGCAACGATTGTCTTACCTTCGTTCTCTGACTTCTTAGCCCACTCGATTGCTGCGTAAAGTACTGCACCTGCCGATATTCCAACCAGAATTCCCTCTGTGTGAGAGATTAACTTGGCATATTCAAATGCATCATCGTTCTCAACTGGAACTACACTGTCATATATCTTAGTGTTAAGAATTTCAGGAACAAATCCTGCACCGATTCCCTGAATCTTATGTGGTCCCGGCTTGCCCTGTGAAAGTACCGGTGAAGTTGCAGGCTCAACTGCAATTATCTCAATCTTATCATTCTTAGACTTAAGATACTCGCCAACTCCTGTGATTGTTCCACCAGTTCCGACTCCAGCAACAAATGCGTCTACCTCTCCATCTGTATCATTCCATATCTCTGGTCCGGTTGTTCTTCTGTGTGCTTCCGGATTCGCTGGATTAACAAACTGTCCTGCTATCATGCTGCCTTTAATCTCATTTTTTAATTCTTCTGCCTTGGCAATTGCACCAGTCATTCCCTTATAACCCGGAGTAAGTACAATCTCTGCACCATATGCCTTGATAATATTTCTTCTTTCGACACTCATAGTCTCTGGAAGAACTATTATTGTTCTGTAGCCCTTTGCTGTTGCAATGGCAGCAAGTCCGATTCCTGTATTGCCTGATGTAGGCTCAATAATTGTTGCACCGGGCTTAAGAATACCTTTCCCCTCTGCATCTTCAATCATTGCCTTGGCAACTCTGTCCTTAACGCTTCCTGTTGCATTAAAATACTCAAGCTTAACAAGTACTCTTGCCTTAAGTCCGAACTTCTCTTCAATATGTCCGACTTCTACAAGTGGTGTGTTACCTATTAAGTCTGCTGCTGATTTATATATTTTTCCCATACAATCCTCTTTTCTTGTGGTATTGTCCCACATTTTCTAATATCAATTCATGAATCCAATCAATAAATGTTATTATTGAATATCATTCATAAATCAAACTGTATGTTTATGCAATACACAAACATACTATGTTTATATGTTATTATAAAACAAGGATTTTGATTTGTACAGTACTTTTTTATTTTTCTTCAAAAAAGGAGTCTTAAAACTCCTTTTTTCTCATCACACTATAGCTGATTATGTATGATATGAATAATAAGATAACCGTAAATATTATTCCCACCAGTATAAGCATAGCTATATTTACATTATCCAGAAATGCAGAGATTTTAATAAGTCTATCCATTCCAATTATTTTTCTTATACAATAAAACACAACAGCCACTGTTCCAATAAATATAATCAGAGCTATCTTGCTCTTTTCCACGCCATATTTTATATGAACCGGAATTATACAGGCAACAAAAAGCAGCACCACAATAAGGGAAACAAACATTACTTCTCCTTCCCCCGAAATACTTATAGTCTGATTCTTTACAATCATAATCCCAAAATATATTATAAATGCCTCAACCCATGATATTATTGTTCCTGCGATAAAAAATATGTATTTTTCAAGCACATACATTTTAGCATCAATAGGAAGCGTCATTAAAAACCTGTATCCATTATCATATTCATCATATGATATTGTTCCGACAATAACTATTATTGTAAGCATTGGAATATACCCAAGAACAAATTCAGGACTAACTTGACTATACCCAATAAAAACTGCCAGAAGAACGAAAATAATGAATACCTTTTTTCTCTGCATAATGATTCTTAAATCTTTCTCAAATAATCCCGACATTATCTATCCCCTCCTGCCATCATAAGAATAAGTTCATCTATGCCACCGTTCTCAACAGTTATATCAGGATAATTTTCCTTATAAAATGCTTTGCTGCTGACAAAACATGCATAACCGTAACATTCCTTCTTAGTCTTTAATATATAATTCTTATCAAGCTTTTCATATTGTTCTTCTTTAACCTTAACTATTCCATACTGTTCCACTATTATATCAGTATCCTCATGTAATATTATTCTTCCATCATTAATCAGATAAACATCATCACACAGATTCTCAATATCTGAGGAAATGTGTGAAGTAATTATTATTGACCTGTTTTCATCTTCCGCCATATACTCACGAAGTATGTCAAGCACATCATTGCGTGCCTGGACATCAAGTCCTGCCGTGGGTTCATCTAAAATTAACAGTTCTGCATTATGTGTTATCGAAATAAGTATCTTTAATCTCACTTTCATTCCAGATGAAAATTCTGCAATCTTCTTATTCATCGGAAATCTGTATTCTAGACATTTCCTCTCAAAAAAATCTTTGTTAAACCTTGGATACATTTTAGCAAGAATATGTTCTATATCATTCACACTAAGTTGTGAACAAAATCCTGAATCATCCAACAATACCCCTATTCTTTTCTTATCTTCGGCAGAAAGTTTTCCTGCTTCAACTCCGAATGTTTTAACACATCCACTATCAGGGTTGACAAGCCCTAATATAAGGCTGATAGCAGTACTCTTCCCAGCACCATTCTTTCCTATCAGACCGGTTATCATTCCTTGCTGTATATTCATTGATTGTATATCAAATATATAATCCCCATATCTCTTTTTAACATTTTCAAATGTTATCATTTAATCATCACCTATCAGCAGATTAACAATTCCAATTATTTCCTGATTGTCAAGTCCCATAGACCTTGCCCTGTCAATCACTTTCATAAAATCGTCCTCCACTGCCTTTCTTCTTGCTTCGAGTGCCAGCTGTTTATCTGTAGCTGTTACATATGTTCCTTTGCCATGAACCGTTGTTACAAATCCGGCATCTTCAAGTGCATCATACGCCTTTTTTACTGTAAGCGCGCTTATGCGAAGTTCCCCTGCAAGCGTCCTTACAGAAGGAAGTGCTTCATTTTCCTTTAACTTATTTTCAAATATTTCTGACTTAATCTGCTCCATGAGCTGTTCATAAATCGGAACCATTGAAGAATGATTCAAAATAATACGCATATCATTTGTCTCCTTTACAATAAACAGTATATAACAGTTATCCTTGTGTTGTCAACTGTTATATACTGTTCATTCATTCTGTAACATCTAATATTAAAAAACGCAGCTACCACTCCATAATGATAACTGCATCTGTAATAATTACTTATTCTGTTCTTCTAGCAACTTCTTTAATCTTTCTATCTCAGCATCTTTTGCTTCAATTGCAGCATCTTTTTCCTTAAAGGATGCTTTAAGAGCCTCATTCTGTGCTTCAAGTTCTCCTTTCCGTGCTTCAAGTTCTCCATTCTGCGCTTCAAGCTTACCTTTCTGTACCTTCAGCTCATCCATCTCATCCTTCATCCTGTCAACCATCAGCTCTGCTGTATTCCTGTCTAATATCCTCAACGCCTCAGAAAACATACTGAGCACCTCCTTTGGTCTCTCCAAATACTCATTAATATCAAGGCGTACTGATTCATCATTCACTGGTTTTTCGTCGGCTCTGCATCTGACAGCTTCCACCAGTCCGTCATATGTGTGCTTTTCTGCCTCAACTATACGTTTTTTCACAATTCCAGCTTCCATAAGCTTCTTACTGCAAGCCGGGCCAATGCTGTACACCAAAACATCATCAAGTCTGTCAATCAGCCATTTTATACGCTCCCCGCTGCTGCCACTTGTAACAATTATCCCATCAATATCTCCGCAATCCATGCTGTCATATTCCATACCATCATAATCCACAGGTTCATTCCTATATACTTGAATCTTAATTAAGTTTTCATACTCCTTCATAGCTTCCTCAAGTGAACCGCTTGTGACTTCAGCACACAGATACACAACTCTGCCTGACACAGCATTCATCAGTTCTTCTCCCAGCGCTAATCCTGTAGCTTTTGACGAAACATAATCTGCCTCAATCCCACATGCTGTCCTTAAAGCATTCTGCGTATTCTTCCCAACAACAGCAACCTTAACTCCTGCAGGTACCACGTTTCCTGCATTATAAGCAAACCCAGCCACAGCATTTTTACTTGTAAACACAAGCCACTGTGCATCTTTTATCTGTGTCTCAAAATCTTTAACCTTTATGTATTCAATCCTGCCAGTTACTATTTTTTTGCAGAAAAACCCCTCCCTTGCAAGTAATTCTGCAAGGGAAGGGCTTTCTTCGTACATCTGTTCATTTTCAATATATGTATATATGTATTTACCCACAATCTACTCCAATCCTAGCATACGGGCTGCTTCGTGACCAACCGCCTCACTGTCAGTTCCTGTAACTTCAATTCTAAGAATCCTACTGCAATCATCATTGCCAAATAACACAACCATTCGAAGGTCACCATTTTCCTTGGTTACACAATGTGCGCCAACCGGGGCATGACAACCGCCACCTGTTAATCTTAAAAATGTTCTTTCAGCCACAGCTTCTCTATCAGAATTATCATCTGACAAAGCATTTATCTTATCAAGAAGTTCTGTATTCACCTCTGCAGCCTCAATCGCAAGAACTCCCTGTGCCGGTGCGGGAATAACAACCTCCGGGTCAAGGTACTCTGTTATCTCAGGTGACCTGCCAAGTCTGTTAAGCCCTGCTGCCGCAAGCACAATTCCGTCAAGTCCGTATGAATCGTCCCTAAGTTTGTTAATTCTTGTATCAACATTTCCCCTGATAGCAGTAAACCGGATATCAGGACGCAGCATTGCAAGCTGGCATGCACGCCTGAGGCTTCCAGTACCTATAACCGCACCGGAAGGAAGTTCTGAAAAACTTCCTGCAGTCTTTAATATAAGTACATCTCTGCAATCCTCTCGTTTCCACGCCTTTGCAAATGTAAGTCCAGTCGCACATTCAGCCGGCATATCCTTCATGCTGTGAACCGCCATATCAATGCTGCCTGAAAGAAGCTCTTCCTCAATCTCTCTGACAAAAAGCCCCTTAGTTCCAATCGCAGCAAGCGGCTTATCCGTAACCTTGTCGCCTGTTGTTTTAATTATAACAAGTTCAAATGTATCCTCAGGATACGCCTCTTCCATTCTTCTCTTAACATATTCTGACTGGACAAGTGCCAGCTTTGAACCTCTCGTACCTATTCTGTAATGCATAATCCTCCCTACAAGCCAAACAGTCTCTCAACCATATCCTTATACTGCTGCTGTTCATTTTCTTCCACATTTTTCAATTCTTCAATCGGTTCTTTTAACAATCTGTGTAGTGACGACTTAAGAATCTTCTTTAAGATTACCCTGTCATGGTCAGAAAGGTCAATCTTGCGGTTAAGATAATCATAGCTGTCCTGTACTATCTCATCACATTTTTTGCCAAGCGACTGGATAGTTGTATCCATTCTGCTTGATGTGAGCCATTTCCTGGTTTCCGCTATATACTCATCAATCACGCACCAGCTTTCCTTAAGCAAATGTGCCCTCTCATTCTGATTAGACTTTACAATCCCGCCTATTCTGTCAAGATCAATAAGAGTAACTCCACAAATGTCCCCTGCTGATTTTTCTATATCTCTTGGAGCAGCAAGGTCAAGAAGTGTCATCCTTTTACAGCCTGATAATTCAGAAGCTTTAATCACCAGATGAGGTGATGAAGTCGCTGAGACAACTATATTACTTTCTTTAAGTACTTCTGTTTTCTTATCATATGTCACAACCTCAATCTGCGGAAACTCCTTAAGCAACTCCTTCGCATGCTGGTAAGTTCTCGAACATACAGTAACCTCTGCGCCATATTCTGCCAGATACCTTATGGCAAGTGTTGCTGTTTTGCCGCTTCCTATAACAAGCGCATGCTTTCCTGATATGCCGCATACTCTGTCTAACTCCTGAATCCCGACATAGCATACAGATACCGGTTTTTCACTTACCTTGTACTCTGTCTTAATCTGCTTTGCACAGCTTACCGCTTCTCTTACTATATAATTAAGCTCTTTCCTGCTATGTCCAAGCGTTCTTGAAAGGTCTGCCGCATCCTTTAACTGACCTAGTATCTGATCCTCTCCAAGCACCATGCTTTCAAGTCCGGCGGCTATACAAAACAGATATACCAGTGCTTCTTCACCACATTTGACACCGGCTAATTTAGTATCAGTAAGTCCAAAATAATCATTGAATAAATCGGACATCACTTGTACAAATGTTTCATCCTCATACAGATAAAACACTTCGCATCTGTTACATGTTGAAAGGCACATGCACTGGTTCACGCCAGCTTCCTCTGCCTGTTGCATAAAGTCTGCTATGCCGCTGTCTGTAAATGTAATTTTATCCCTTACTGAAAGGTCTGAATTCTTGTAATTAATTCCTACATATCCTAACTGCATCTGTATTCCCACTTATTATCCGAATTATTTTCTGAAGAATTCTTCCATAACCTCTATTGTACGGTTGATGTCTTCATTAGTGTGTGCATCTGATACGAACATTGCCTCAAACTGTGATGGTGCAATGTATATTCCGTTATCAAGCATATGTCCAAAGTATTCTGCATACTTCTTAGTGTCTGACTTTACTGCACTGTCATAATCTTCTACTGCATCTGGTGTAAAGAATATGCTCATAAGTGAACCAATCTGATTAACCGATACCCTTCCAGCTCCACATTTTCTTACACTGTCAGCAATACGCTTTGTCTTAGTCTCAAGTCTGTCGTATATATCCTTATTATCTCTTAAGATTCTTAAAGTCTCTAAGCCTGCTGCTGTTGCAATTGGATTGCCTGACAATGTTCCTGCCTGATATACAGGACCGTCAGGACTTATCATACGCATAATGTCAGCTCGTCCGCCATATGCGCCGACTGGCATACCCCCACCTACAATTTTTCCAAGAGTTGTAAGGTCTGGCTTTATGTTAAAGTACTCCTGCGCTCCGCCAATTGAAAGTCTGAAGCCTGTTATTACCTCATCAAATATAAGAAGGCTTCCATTCTCCTTAGTTATGTCTCTTAAGAATTCAAGAAATCCATGTCTTGGAAGCACAACTCCCATGTTAGCTGCAACTGGTTCAACTATTACCGCAGCTATTTCATCTTTATTGTTATCAAAAAGCTCCTTCACAGAATCGCAGTCATTGTATTCTGCTACAAGTGTATTCTTAGTGTAATCAGCAGGAACTCCTGCACTGTCTGGAACTGATGTTGTAAGTGCTGCTGAACCGGCTTTTACTAAAAGTCCGTCAGAATGTCCATGATAACAGCCTCTGAACTTAATTATCTTGTCTCTTCCGGTGTAGCCTCTTGCCACACGGATTGCACTCATAACAGCTTCTGTTCCTGAGCTTACAAGACGGCTCACCTCCATTGTAGGAATAAGCTCATATATAAGCTCTGCCATCTCAACTTCTCTCTTGGTTGGCGCACCATATGTAAGGCCTGCTTCCGCAGCTTCCTTAACCTTTGCAATTACTCTGTCATGTGCATGGCCTAATATTCCCGGTCCCCATGAACATATGTAGTCAATCATTTCATTCCCATCTACATCAGTAATTCTGTCTCCCTTGGCAGAAGCTATGAATCTTGGCACTCTGTCAACTGCCTTGTATGCCCTGACAGGACTGTTTACACCACCCGGCATATGTTTTACTGCTCTCTCATATAAATCCTTTGACATCTCTTCATTCATAAAACCAGCTCCTCCTGCTTAATTTAATACTGCTAAAAATGTTACTCTTCCTTTAACCATTTTGCCACATCTATAGCATGATATGTTATTATCATCTTAGCTCCGGCTCTCTTAAAGCCAGTCATATTCTCCATTACAATCTTCTTCTCATCAATCCAGCCATTCATTGCTGCTGCCTTAACCATCGCATACTCACCGCTTACATTGTAAGCGACAATTGGAATATTGAAGTTAAGCGCTATCTCTTTCATAACGTCCATATATCCGAGTGCCGGCTTTGCAATAATCATGTCTGCACCTTCTAATATGTCTTCTTCAACTTCCCTTAACGCTTCTTTTCCATTAGCCGGGTCCATCTGATATGTCTTTCTGTCACCAAATCCCGGTGCTGAATGTGCGGCATCCCTGAACGGTCCGTAATATCCTGATGCAAATTTAGCACTGTATGAACATATAGGAATATTAACCAGTCCTGCCTCATCAAGTGCATTTCTGATTGCCTCAACTCTCTTATCCATCATGTCACTCGGTGCAATTATATCTGCCCCCGCTTTTGCATAAGCAACTGACGCCTTTGCAAGAAGCGGCAGTGTCTCATCATTTAATATAACGCCAT
>ENA-UESI01001067-UESI01001067.1-human-gut-metagenome-genome-assembly--contig:-NODE-1067-length-19117-cov-3.463918_pt1 | contig 19117 bp, 21 predicted proteins | sample MGYA00243005_ERZ508006 | MGnify/ENA primary metagenome ERZ508006 (study PRJEB26167, sample SAMN06115436) | human gut metagenome | host: Homo sapiens | place: China:Shandong | collected 2015-06-10... | reverse complement strand
CCCCTATTATCATCATCTGAGGTTATTATAGCACAATGTTCTGATTTATACAAGAATTAGACTTAACAAAACACTACACATTATTATCTTTGATTTGGGGTGTAAAAATGAAACAATACATGGATGCAATTGTAAAAGCAACAGCAGGCCCCGGTCTGGAGCTGAGAAAGGTTCCCGTCCCTACCCCCGGCCCCGGCGAAGTTCTCATCAAGGTTCACAAGACCGCTATTTGCGGCACCGACGTACATATCTTTAACTGGGATCCCTGGGCTGTGGAGCACATCAAGCCCCCCATGACCATCGGCCATGAATACGTTGGTGAGATTGCCGCTCTGGGCGAAGGTGTTACCGGCCTGAAGATCGGCCAGCGTGTTTCCGGTGAAGGCCACCTGACCTGCCATCACTGCCGCAACTGCCACAACGGTAATATTCAGTGGTGCAAGGATACCGTTTCTGTCGGTGTTGACCGGGACGGTGCATTTGCTGAATACCTGTGCATTCCCGAAACCAACGTCATTCTGATTGATGAGAGTCTGGACGAAGATGTGGTTGCTTTCTTCGATGCCTTCGGCAACGCTACCCACACCGCTCTGATGTTCCCGCTGATCGGTGAGGACGTGCTGATCACCGGTGCAGGCCCCATCGGCATCATCGCCGCTGCTGTTTGTAAGCATGCAGGCGCACGCCGCGTGGTCATCACCGATGTGAACGACTACCGTCTGGAGCTGGCCCGGAAGATGGGCGTGGACGCAGCCGTCAACACCGCTAAGGAGGACCTGCCCCAGATCATGAAGGAGCAGGGTCTGGTGGAAGGCTTCGACGTAGGTCTGGAAATGTCCGGCAGCGGCATGGCCCTGCAGCAGATGATCGGCGCCATGCGCAACGGTGGCAAGATTTCCCTGCTGGGTATCTCCAACAAGCCCGTTCCCATGGACATGAACACCATCATCACCAAGGGTCTGACCCTGCAGGGCATCTACGGCCGTCATCTGGACAACTGGCATCAGATGAGCTACATGGTGCAGGGCGGTCTGGACGTGAGCCCCGTCATCACCCACCGATTCCACTACACTGAGTTCGAAAAGGGCTTCGAGGCCATGAACTCCGGCAAGTCCGGCAAGGTCGTTCTGGACTGGACCACCAAGAAGGAGGACTAAATTATGAAGTCTGCACTGTCTGCAATCTCCGCCGAGCTGGAGACAATCCGGGAAGCCGGCACTTGGCGCGAAGAGCGCATCATCACCACCCCCCAGTATTCCCGAATTGACACCACCGCCAAGCCCGGTGTGGTCAATTTCTGCGCCAACAACTATTTGGGACTTTCCACCCATCCGGAACTGATGAAGGCCGCCAAGGAAAGCTACGACAAGTGGGGCTTCGGTCTTTCTTCTGTCCGCTTCATCTGCGGCACCCAACAGATCCACAAGGATCTGGAAGCCAAGATCTCCAAGTTCGTGGGCATGGACGATGCCATTTTGTATTCTTCCTGTTTCGATGCCAATGGCGGTCTCTTTGAGACCCTGCTGAGCAAGGAGGATGCGGTCATCTCCGACGAGCTGAACCACGCCTCCATCATTGACGGCGTCCGCCTCTGCAAGGCCATGCGTTACCGCTACAAGAACAACAATATGGAAGATCTCCGGGCTCAGCTGGAAGCTGCCCGGGCTGCCGGTGCCAAGAAGATCCTGATTGCCACCGACGGTGTTTTCTCCATGGACGGCTATATTGCCAACCTGCAGGGCATCTGCGATCTGGCAGACGAGTTCGACGCTCTGGTCATGGTCGATGACAGCCACGCTGTGGGCTTCATGGGTGACCACGGCCGTGGTACGCCCGAGTTCTGCGGCGTTATGGACCGGGTGGACATCATCACTGGTACCTTCGGCAAGGCTCTGGGCGGAGCATCCGGCGGCTACACCGCAGCCCGCCAGCCCATCGTGGACCTACTGCGCCAGCGCAGCCGTCCCTACCTGTTCTCCAACACCGTGGCTCCCGCCGTCTGCGCTGCCACCATCCGGACCATTGAACTGCTGGAAGAATCCACCGCACTCCGTGACAAGGTTCACGAGAACGCCCGTTACTTCCGCTCTGAGATGGAAAAGCTGGGCTTTGACCTGCTGCCCGGCGAGCATCCCATCGTGCCCGTGATGCTGTACGATCCCAAGGTCGCCCACGAATTTGCCAAGCGGATGCTGGACAAGGGCGTTTACGTGGTGGCCTTCTGCTACCCCGTTGTGCCCAAGGGCAAGGACCGGATCCGTACCCAGATTTCCGCAGGACACACCAAGGAAGACATCGATTTCGCTGTTAAGGCCTTTGGTGAGGTCAAGAAGGAAATGGGTCTATAATCCTATAGTAACTTATAATCCATTAGAAAAAAATGGTATCTATAATTTGGTGTCAACCCCAAAATTAGTCAGCAGTAATATTTTCCGAAAATGTCAGCCGTTGGGAATAATTATATTTATCGCGCTGATAGACCTTATTTATTAATAGGTATAGCAAGCTACTGTTTCCGCCGTTCTCCTGATACCTCTGTTCTGTCTCTTTCAGTCCTGCTTTTCTTATATCGATCAGTGCAATACGGGTAGTAGACTCCGACCGCTTCAGATATTTTGAAATCGCAGGGATGGGGCCATCAGGCAATGTCCTTGTTTTTTCAGTCAGAGAGATATGCCTACACAGAGATTGCCCTATGGAGCAGATCTATTCGGTAGTGCTCTGTCAAACTTCGTATAATAATTCCTTCATAACGGGTGGAATTCATGCCCTGATCAGATGCTGTCAGCGCCGATCCTGCCAGCCATTTTGCCTTGTGGTCGGCTGGCAGAAGACTCATCAGTTCCTGGAATTGGTTGCCCCCTCGCCGGGAGGAACTCTGCATCAGAAGCTCCTGCACCAGCTTGAACACAGAGGCGATATGCCGCATCTCATACCCGCCCGTTTCCTCCGGGGGTAGGAACTCAGCTAGCAACAAAACAACCGATGCCAGCAGGCCCTCTGCCGCATCGTAGAAGTAGGCATTCTGACCACGATCAGTACCGTCACCCTCTGGATTGATGATGGTCTTGGCGAGGATCTTCGCGTACTTTTCCGCCTTGGCTTTGGCTCCAATGTCCTTTGGATCTTCCCGGTGCTTATCCATATAGCGGTTGATCAGGGTCAGCAGGTTATTGCCATCTGACCGGGTCGGCTCACGAAGATCCACTACGGATATCCGGTACCCATAGATATCTCTGGCTATGGCGCCGTAGTTCCGGGCAAGATCACCCTTGGTGTCCAGTGCCAGGAAACTCATCCCACTGGCACAGGCATATTCCAGGTTCGGATACAGAAAGTAGGCTGTCTTACCGACACCTGATGCGCCGATCATCATCACATGGACATCGTCTGAATCCACCAGTGCCGTGGTTGTTTTCATCCCCTTAGAGCCCAGGACAATTCCCTGGGGCAGTGCCTTTCCATTGGCGGTGGGCTGCCTGCCCTCACGGGCTTCCTGCCGCCACTGTTCCGGTGTAAATGGCACATGGTGGTAGATCCGTTTTATCTCCTGTTGGGTTGCCCACCGGGCTGTACCGTGCTGACCGTTGCCCACAGTCTTATCTTTGATACTGTTGAGGTTTTTCCTCCTTGTTCCTATCTATCCATCTGCTACCCGGAATCATTTCTCCAAGTGAGGGATAGAGATATTTTTGCTTAACTTGTTGCTTATAGGACTTCAAACTTCTTCTATCTGCTGTAAAATCTTCAGGTGGGAAGTTCGAACCGGTGTCATGATGACAGGGAGCTGGTGTCACCATACAGTTAGACTCTCCCCCTGGCGGCAGCATAGAGTTGCAAATATATCTGCCCCTGCATAGCCTTTTTCTGCATATTTTTCCGCGGATCATGTGCAGATAAATTGCCCGGTACTTACGAGCTTGTAGGTTTGTCTCCAGCCTGCCTTACATGGTCAGTTCCATAGCGATTTCGTGTGTGACTTCTTCCTCATCCAGCATTACTTCCTGTTCTCCGGGCTGTAGTTCCAGAATATTCTCCACCCGGCAGTCCAGGGCAAGACAGATCTTTTCCAATGTTTCCGTGGTCACATGGCCACCCTTTCCCATCTTGGTAATGGAGGCAGGGCTGATCCCTGCCATCTCGCACAAATCCTTTTTCTTCAAGTCTTTATCGATCAGCAGCTTCCAAAGAGGCTTATAGCTGATTTTCAATGACATTTCCTCCTTTATTAATCCCGGATACCCATTGCCTGCTTCTTTTCTTCGATTTCACGGCGGTGCTTCCGGTCCATACGAGGCCGCTGGCGCTGACTCTGCTTCTGATCCTGCTCCTGGAATATCCGCCCCAGTTGGGTAATAAGGGAGGTAGCGCAGGATGCCACACCCCAGGTATGCTGTTGCTGGATTGTCTGCAGCAGATTGGCAGCATATTCGTTGCCATGAGCTGCGGATTCCTTCAGGTATTCCAGACCTTTCTCTCGATCCACTCGGACACCGTTTCCGAAATAGTAGATCCTGCCAAGCTGATATTCTGCAAAAGAATTGCCATCCTCTGCCGCCTGCCGGAAGTAGAGGATGGCTTTTTTGATGTCCTGCCAGCCTTCTTCCTTGAGATAGACCTTGCCAGCAATATAGGAAGCAAAGGTGACGCCGTTCTCCGCCAGTTCTTCAAGAAGGGGTAGACCTCTGGCGACATCCTTTGGCAACAGTTCGCCCTGACAGAGCAGCTTTCCAAGCTGGTACTTGGCAAAGGCATTGCCTTTCGCCGCAGATTCTTCCAGATATTCCACCGCTTTGGCTGGATCGTAGTCAGGGAATTCAGGCTTCAGAAACAGCCTACCGAGGCCGTACAGGGCATCCGCATTGCCCAACTCTGCAGCCTTCTCGAAGTAGTATCGAGCCTGTTCGAAATCCACCGCTGTTCCGGTTCCGGTCATGTTCATAGAACCTAAACGGTAGTACAGCCTATCATCTGCCATGGTTTCTTCCATAGTCAGGAATCCTGCGTATGCTTTGGCATACCACAGCCTGGATTCCTCCAAATTTACTTCCGTACCGATCCCATCCCGGCACATCTTTCCCAGCTGGTACTGGGCATAGGCATTAGGCTGCTTTTCGTGGGTAGCTGCCATGTGGTAGAGGCTATAGGCTTCCGTATCACTCTGTTCAACACCCTGTCCCCTGAGGTGCTGCCCTCCCAATGAGTAGGCTGCGAAGGGATTATTCTCGTCCACCGCCTGCCGGAACCACCGGGCAGATTCCTCGTAGTTCTGCTGCGTACCATATCCGTATGCATGGCATTTTCCGATCCGGTACCGCAGGTAGCCTTTCTTTTCAGCTGATGCTTCAGCTACATGAAAGGCTTCCAGGGCATCCCGGAACCACCGTTGTGCTTCTTCCTCATCTTCTTCGCAGCCTTGCCCCATCAGGTGTATCCGTCCTAAATCGTAGCAGGCATATCCGTTTCCACGGTTTGCTTCCAGAAGCAGAAGGGGCATGGCTTTCTGAAAATCCGGCTTTTCCGTCTTGGTGCCATAGAGGTATTTCCGCGCCAGCTTGTAGTAATCTGACCACCATTCTTTGCTGTCGGAGTTGCGATGAGGAGGCGGTTCCTCTGGTTCAAAATCCACAGGATCCGGTTCGTTCATTTCCGATTCTGGCTCCGCAAATCTGGGCTGAAACCGATCCATCCAGTAGCTGGGATCTGCCATAGCATCCATGTCAGACTCTCTGGCTGGAGGCAGTCCCACATCCCACACATCTGGGTGGGGTTCCAGCTCTGCCGCCTGCTGGATGCCATTCTTGTTCAGATCCATAACGCCCTTAACGCCGAACACCAGGAACATATTGTCCTGGATATTGGTGTGGCCGTTGAAGAACCGGCTCTCAGAGCCCACGCACACAGAATTGAGGCCAAGGCAGATATTACGCAGGGTCTCCTCGGTGTAGAGGGGCTTCCGTTTCGGATCATAGCAATGGTATTCCTGAATACACAACTCATACAGGTCGGACAAAATGGGGTAATCCTCCGGATGTAATTCGGTAAAATCGATTTTCTCCGTCAGTCCAAAATTCTTATAAAGCTGGGACAGCATGATCTCAATGGTATCCACTTCCGCGTCGGTAAAGTCCTTATAACTGCGGAACCAGTCTTTCAGGAACGCGATATGCTGACTGATCCGTCCGCTTCTGCGGAAGGCTTCCGGGGCATCCGGGTCTTCCACCGGCTCGCTGGCCCAGACCTTTGGTTCCAGAATATTGATCATGTACTGCCCGTCCAGAAAGTCCAGACAGCAGCCGCCGTTATGAACCGCCAGCTCCCCATACTCACCCTCCGCGTCCATGACCAGCACCCGTTTCCCGGACTCCCGGAGATTGGTCAGCAGCAGCTTCATCAGGTAGGACTTGCCTTGGCCGGAGTTGCCCAGGATCAGGACATTGCTGTTGGTTTTGTCATCCCCCCGACGGTCCAGGTCTACCAGAATGTTGGTGCCGTACTTGTCCCGCCCGATATAGAAGCCCTTGGGATCGGTCTTACCGGAGAAGTTGAAGGGGAACATATTTCCCACCGCGCTGGCAGGCAGCACACGCTCGAACTGACTGCCGAAGCGGTTCCAGCCAAAGGGCATGGCGGAAAGAAACCCTTCCTTCTGCCGCAGGGTCAGCCGGTCCGCCGTGATCTTGGAGCGGGTCAGCTCCATGCTGATATCAGATTGCAGGCTTTCCAGCGCGCTCATGCTCTTGGTCTTCAGCTCCAGGAACACAGCACAGTGGATCAGGGGCTGCTTCTCCCGGCTCAAAGTCACAAGGAGCTGCTGAACATCCAACAGATTCTGCTCCGCCTAGACGGATTCGTTGATATCCGTGTCCCCCAGCTTCAGGCGGTTTTTTCGGGTAGCGTTATTGGCGATCTGCCGCTGCTCATAGGCTTCCACCAGCCGGTTATAGATCCGCAGTGTCACCCCGGAATGATCCGCCAGATGCGCCAGGATGGCCTGCTCCTCCGTACTTGGCGGGTATTCCCGGATCACCCAGACACAGCGGTAGGTGTCGCCCACAAGGAAGTAGTTGGCATAGAATTTAATAGTTGTGGGAGCAATGCAGTCGAAGAAACTCTTAGTTTCCACCCTTGCCTGTACCTCCACTCCCCTCTTCTTTTTTCCGAACAGCTTACCCAACGCTACGCACCCCCTTTTTCCTATTCTTCGGTACCTCCCCAAAATACTGGCCTCCGTCTACGTCCGGCAGCTTGTCCCCATCCATGGAGGCTTCCAGATAGATGGCAAGGAACCGCTTCAGCTCCGGCTTGGTCAGGCGGTGGGCCTCAAAGCCCTTTTCCGCCATCCGCTTCCGGGCCTCGTTGATGGAAGTGAACACCATTTCCGGTTTCAGATTCCGGAAGCGCATCACCAGATAAAACTGCCGGGCATTGGACATCTCCGACTGCATCTGGGAGAGCATTTCCCGGTCCTGCTCCAAGATGGAGCGGACTTGTGAGTTGGATTCTTCCATTGCCCTGCGGCGCAGGTATTCCCGGTTGCCGTCAAAGCACTCGCAGGAGTCCGTGCACACGATTTCCAAATCCGGATGCATGGAGATCAGCCCCTGCAGATGGCTGATTTTCCGCTCGATATTGTCGTAGGATAGCACGGAAATATTGGTGGGTGCGATCTGAAAGAACACCAGCTCCCCGTGTTCGGTCATAAGACCGTACTTGGTAAAGTGCTGAATGCCCAGCAGCTCCTGAACCGAGTTCTTTTTGCCCCGGCTTCCCTTCTTCTGTTTCTTTTTCTTATTTTCCTTTTTCATGGCTCCCTCCATTCGTAGTATTGCTGGCTTGTAAGGAAGAACCGGGCGGCATAGCCCAGGAAGTCCACCACTGTAATGTCATCCTTGCGGATGGTCAGAAAGCCGAAGCACAGCGCCAGGGCAGCTGGCAGCGCAAAGGTCATCATCCCAAGGAACAGCAGCGTGGTCTGCATAAAGGCCGTCAAGCAGATGGCAATTACCTGTTTGCACCACTGGTAGAATCCATCTGTGTACCCTCTCGGCACACTAAACAGGTACAGGCTTCCTACAGCCGTCTGTACCAAGAGGATGCCACCCCGCTTGATGTTGGCAAAGAACACCTTGATCACGCAGTAGGCAAAGGCCAGCAGAAAGAATATGAGCTTCAGACCGACCTGTACCGCAGCGTTGGGATCAAAGGCAAGGCTCAAGATCTGCCCGGCGAAGGCTCCTATGGTGCTGCTTTGTTCCCCCGCGAAAATCCCCGCCAGGTCAGCGGTGAAGATTCCCTGTAAATGGCAGCAGGTTTTGTACAGCTGCACGGGAAGAACCCCCACCAGACTTGCCGCGAAGAAGCCCTTCAGCACATTCAGTGCGGTGCCCTTCACGTTGACCCGTCCGCTCTGGCTCTCAATGGCCACCTCAAAGACGGCCACCACCACGCCTACCACAAACAGCGACCAGCCCAGCATTGTAAACAGATTGACCATCGCCTGCACCCAGCTGAGATCAAAGATCTCCACGCCCAGATTGTTGATGTCCGCGAACAGGTCTCCAATGGCGGTATAAAAGGCTTCATACAGCCACTGAACCAGAGCGTTCCAGACGGAGTTTACGATATCCTCGCCAATGTTCTCGAAAGCGCCGCCCAGGGCATCTCCCAGACCCGCCAGGATATCGCCTAACCAATCAAAGATGGGTCACCACCCCCTTTCCCAAAACGAGATACACGGCCATCCTTACAGGATATTCCAGATGTAGCTGGGGGCGGTCAGGGAGAACAGCAGACAGGCAAACAGAATCGCCGGCGCGGTGAACTCGAACTGTCCGTGTTTCCGGTAGTCCATATACGCCGTTGCAATCTTGACGAACAGCAGAACCGCCAGAATCATATCGATCACCGGGAACACCACATTGTTGACGATGTCCTTGATCTGACCCTGGGCAGCAGACCATGTACCCTCGATGGCCCCGGACACATTGCCGCCGGCAGCATAGGCAGGCATCGCCATAAGTGCCACAAGCAGCATCATGACACCTGCCATGGTGAACAGTCTTACAATTCTTTTCTTCATGAAACCTCCATTTCGTAATCGCGCTCACAGAATACCAGATACCGCTGCTCTCCTCCGGAAGCAGGCGGATGGCAGGTGAGCAGGGTTAATAATTCATGCCCCGGCTGGATGAGAATGGCTTCCACATCATTGGGCGATATCACCCTCACTTCTGATACTTTGTAATTCAGCGTCTCCCATAGATTGGTAAAGTCACCTCCGCCGTCTGGCCTGCCGAGATCGCAACGGTTTTGGGATTGGGCGCGTCACAGGTGTAGGGGCTGTTCTCCAGGATGATTTCCTTGACGGTGTAGGTTCCGGGGAGGAGGTAATCCGTCAGAACGGTTCCGTCAGATGCGGTGGTATAACTCCCCACCAGCTTATGATTGCTGTCATAGACTTCAAATTTCCAACCGGCGGTGCTGCCGCCGTCCGGCATGGTCTTGATGATCTTCCCTCTGCCTTTGTGCGTATTGGAAAAAGTCACCGCCGCCGTACCGTTGGCTGTGACCGTGACCGTTTTCACGGAAGTATCACAGACCCAGTAAGGATCGTCGCTGGCTTCCTCCCTAGCGTAGTAAGTACCGGGTGTCAGACCCGCGGCAGTGACCGTTCCATCCCCACCTGTGGTAAAGGGCGAGCCGGTGACCGCGCTGGTGCAGGTGGAATCCATGTACAGTCCGATCTTCCACCCGCCCAGATTCTTCCCAGTGTTGGTTTCCTTCACCAGTTTTACGCCGCCGGTATTCCGCTTGTTTGTAAAGCTGACTGTCGCCGCCGCGCCAGCCGTTACCGTCACCTTCTGCGGATTTGCGCCGGAACAGTAATACAGCTCACCGATAGCGCTGTCCGTATGTCCCAGCTCCTCGACGTAGTAAGTCCCCGCCGTCAAATCAGCAACGTGAATTTTGCCACTGCTGTCGGTGGTATGAGGGCCGGATACCAGCTTCGTACAGGCGGAATCCGAATAGATACCGAATTTCCATCCGGAGAAGTTCTTTCCATCCTCGGTGGTTTTGGTCAGGCTGATGCTTCCCGGCCGTGGAGCGGCCTTCAGCTTGAAATAGGCATTGAGGCTGCCCGCGGACGCAGTGTCCAGAGATACCGTTGTCTGGTAGCTGGAGCCGGACATATACCAGATTCGGTATGTGGAGTCGAACGCGGAGGGCAGATTCCGGGCTGCCTTATATACCGTGGACTCGGAGATATCCCCGGTCTGGGTAATATACAGCGTATTCCCGCTCTTGTAAAACTCCGCACCATTCCCATCCGGGAAGGAAAAGTTGGACAGGACGCCGTTGCTGTCCGTCACTGAGGTTTCCTCCCCCGTCAGGGTGATAGTGGGGGCGCTGCTGACGGAGGCGCCGGTAAAACTTGGTATCTTCTTTGCCCCCTGAATTGCGTCTACCAGAGCGTTATATTTGGGCGCAAAATACGGAACGCTGGCTTCCCCTGCGTTGTAGAAGATATCCCCGGAGGTGCCGCACGAATTCACGGAATTGCTCTTGAATGTGGCAGGGTCACGCAGGCCGCAGACGATCTCGTAAATAAGGAACTGGGTGGCGATCCGCAGGGGGACATTGGGGTTGCTGTCCTTTTTCGTGGTGGTCACGCTGACGGAGTGATCCCACATCCGGTCACTGTACAGGAGAATCAGGCCAATGGCCTCCCGGTAATCTTCCGGCATGGCGTACCACACATTGCTGCCCGCGGTACTGCCGCTGCCATCCAGTGTCACACCCCGGTCAACGGAGTTTCCGGAGGTACTGGCGCCGTAGCTGCGCCATGGTTCAATGCAGTACAGCGGTTCGTCCGGATAGGCAACACCGCCATACCGAGCGAAATGCCAGCCCAGGTTTTTGATATAGGCTGTCCGGGCAGCGCCGGTGCCATTGGGTTTGTATTCGCAGGAAACCTGCGACTTCAGGACGGTGGTGTAATTGCCATTGTCCGCGTAGTCAAACAGCAGGATGCTTTTCTGGGTACTGCCGACAGACATTACCGCATAATCGTCCTGCGTATCCGGAATATCAGGCGGTTCTGTCGGCTCCGTGGGTTCAGTAGGGTCAATGCAATCTGTCCCCTCGGAGTTTATTTCCTCGCGCTGGGTGCTGTCCACGCCCAATTCCACGGCGTAGGCAGCGGGGATGATGCCGATGAGAAGCATCACCGCGAGGAGAATTGAGAGACAGCGTTTCAGGTTTACGATCATTGGGTCTTCCTTTCCATAAAAAATAACCCCTGCTTTCGCAGAGGCAAGTTACCAACGTCTGGCTACATTCCACCCATCTCCATGGGAAGCATCCCGTCGTCACAATCATTCACCCAGTCCGGGTACTGAGGTTCGGGATATGGAGGCTGGGGGTAATACTCCCGCTGGTGCTGGACTTCCTGTAAAATCCCCTGCTCCTCATAGCCCTGCTTTGGTGTGTAATTGGGGTCGATCTGCTGCTGGTATGCCTGCAGAACCGTCTCCTGCAGCTCCAGCTTCGCCGAGTTGGTCAGGGCGAAAAACAGGTTGCTGTACTTTTTCTGCCCGTCCTTCCCGGAATAGGTTTCCTGGGGCATGGAGACAAACAGTCCTTTCCTTCCGTCCATGACCTTCAGGTTCTTGACCACAAACATCCCATCCATGGAGACGGAGGCAATTGCTTTCACATTACCGGAATTTACCATCCGGTCGATTTTTGCTTTGATCTTCATGTCGCACCTCAAAAACAGTAGAATGTCATACCCATGTCCGCCCGAACTTCCCGCTGGGAAATCTGCTGGGGTTCCGCGTACACTTGCAGATACCGATTGACCTCCGCATCTGTCAGCGAGCGGAAGTTCTCCCCCGCGTCGCCAATGACGAAAAATGGCCCCGCAATGATGGAACTGCCATCCAACCGGCGGTTGCCCTCCATACCCAGCAGCTTAGCTTCATCGTTTGCCACAATGAGGGTTCCGTCACGGTGGCAATAAATGCATTCGATCAGCCCGCCAACTTCCGCCTGCAGGTCTTCCAGTCTTGTGCCGATCTTCTTCTCCACAGCAGGCTTTCCCGGCTCCACATACACGACCCGGTATTGGTTCATTCAAGCTCCCCCCCTCTTAGGGTTATCATGGCTCTGCGCCCAGAGGACGGAAAGATGCACCAGCGCGCTGTAACGCTGCTTTTCATCCAGACTGTCCAGAAATGCCGTAATGGAAGCATCCCGTCCAGCGCCGGGAGTTTTCTCTTTCCCGCAGGTACTCTCCCGCCGCACCAGCACACTGTCATCCTCCATGAGCTGGAAGGACACCACATCATCCGGCCGGAAGCCAGCCTTCTGCCGGATTGCCCAGGGAATGGTGATCCTGCCTTCCCTGCCGATAATCCTGAACATTTTCATCCCCGACAACCCTCACAGCGGCAGTCACAGGGACAGTACCGGCTGCCGCCGCATGCCTCCTCGTCCACTGCCTGAATGATGATACGTCCCCGGGATACATGCATCTGGACAGTGGAACAGGGTTCAATCCCCACTTCCTCCAGCATGTCCGCCGGGATGGCCATAAGGATAGTCTCTACGAATTCATTGTTCGGTTTTTGCATGGTATCATTCGCTCCTTCAAAATTTGTTCTACCGGGATGGACTCTCCCAGCAGTTCATTCAGGGACATCTGTAAGGGAACCTCCCGCTCCCGTTCCAGAAGATCGTAGTTGCCGATGAGCAGCTCCCCAAACTGCTTACCGGGAGCATACTTCTGCACCATGGGGTGAATGCGCTTGAAGTCCAGAATCTGATACTCCCTGAAAAGATACCGGATCTCCTGACAGTCCACCTGAGAAACCAGCCACTTACCCTTGCATTTTGCCAGCGTGTCCCGGAGTAGGACATGGTGATCCCAGCCGAACTCCGCGTCATAGACATATTCGCTGTCATAATATGGCGGGTCGCCGTAGAAGAAGCTGTCATCCCGGTCGTAGTGAGGAATCAGCACCTCAAAGCTCCGCTGCTCGATAATGACGTTTTCCAGCCGCCGGGACATCTCCCAAATCTGCGCAAAAAGAGTACGCACATTGAACGGCTGACAGGCGAAGCTCCGTCCGGAGCTGGAGTAGCTGTTGCGCACGCGCATCAGGTAAGCAGCCGCCTGCCGGACATCCCGGTAGTCCGAGCGCTTCCGGAGGGATGTTTTCAGCTTCTCTGCTTCTTCCGTCAGAGAGGCTGGTGTCGTTCTGTCAATGATCTCCAGCTGATCCGCCAAATGGATGTTGGGTTCATTGCCGCTGTCGTGGAAGTGGAGCCAGCTGGAAAACTCCTCCCTTGAATTCAGGGGCAGCAAGTCCAATTCCAACAACAGCTCTGCCGGACGGTTCTTCACTACCCGGAAGAAATTCACCAGTTCCCCCTCGATATCGTTGTAGACCTCAAATTTGCTGGGTTCCTTCCCCAGCAGCACAGCCCCGCTGCCGCCGAAGATTTCAATATAGCGTCCAAATTCCCTCGGGAACACGGACAGGATGATCGGCAGCAGGTTTGTCTTATTTCCAATGCGGGTTATAGGTGTTCTGATAGGTTATCTCACGCTCCATTCATAATAGAACAGGCCGGTACAGTGCCCGCGGTCAGGCTGCTGTATCGGCCGTTAAGTTTGCACTTCTTCCTGTATTCAGGATACCTGTCCTTAAATTTGCGTTGGTCTTTCATATTCATCACCCCCTTCATGGTTTTGAAGCATCGAACTTCGATAGCATGATTTTAGGAAAAGTCAAGTATCCTCTGCAGAACGCAAAAAAGCCGTTATGGTTCCCTCTTGGATTCCATAACGGCCTTAATTCATTTCCATGGACAGTTCTTCAGCCTGCTCTTTGACTGTGATATTCACATAATCCCCAATAATGCTCAGGGCGGAATCATAGCTCTGGCATTGAAAGATCCTGCTGCGCATTTCCTCTGCCTGTTCCTGCATTCCATTCTCCCGGAGTGTCTCTGAGGCAATTCCCATAATACGGAATATGTTCCCGTCCTCACCTATGAGCGGGCAGTCTGGCTTGATGCGCTCGGGAGCGGTTTTCTGTTCCTGAATAAAACCGCCCAGTCGGTTCGGTACATAGTCAGACAACCATGTTCCGCCGAAGGTGGAATAGGATGCCAGCCGCCATATAGCAAGTTTTCCCATGTCCAGTTCCATATTCTCTTTGAAGGGGAACAGCATACAGGTCAGCCCGTCATGCCGGAAGGTATGGGCTTCTTCGAAGCCAGCGCCCTTTTTGAGAATGCACTCCTGGGCAAGAATCTCATTGATGCCATCCAGCCACTCCTGTGGGTTGCCGCCGCAGCCTTGAAGGACAAGTCCCTCCTGATCTCCCATACGGCGAAGCTGCTCCGTTGAAATCAGCCGTATGCTTACAGCTCCATCTCCCCCCATTTTCATTCCCTGTTCCTGAGCAATTTCCTGTTGGGTCAGTTCGCGGAAGCTGTCTTCACCGGGAATGAGAGACAGGCTGCGCCCATTGTCCCAGGCAACGCCGAGCTGACCGGAATCGTCCACGTACCGCACAGTACCACGGGTTCCGGGTTCTACCGGGGAATATGGGTCATTCATGTTGTTCAGCATAACACGTGTGCCGGGTGGATAATTCTTTCGGATAAACTCCACCTGCTCACGGCTGGGAAATGGCATATTCATTTCGTTTTCTCCTTTTCAGATAATTTCATCAATCGCGTGCGCATACATTCCCCGTCACCGCCCTGGCACAAAAATCCATGGCTGGGAAAAGGGCACCCCTCGCACAGTGGGGATGCCCTACAGATGGGTTTCTCTGCAAAACCGGGAGGGTCGGTATGGTCACGGTATTCCGGGACGGTTCTCATAGATCTGGAACTCGTTTGATTCGGATTCATCACTTTTTACCTCCATATTCCCCGGCGCCCTTTTTTCAGACGCTGGTAATTGACTCTAAAAATCAGGAGCTGGAAGCCAGCGCCCTTTTTGAAAATGGAAAAAGCCGGGATTCTTATGGCTTCACACCACAAAAATCCCGGCAGGTTTCCAAATGATAAATTTCTGAAAACTCTATAAAAAAGCAGCGCCCTTTTTCAAATTTCCTCCGAAATCAGAAAGGGCGCTGCTCAATCTCTGACTGCATATGGCTGATACAGTTCAAAAGATGCATCACAGCATGTTTGCATCTATGGAACTGTAAAAAAATCGTGTTCACATCTTACCTTTGATTTTCAAACTAATCTCAGTCTATTTCTCTTGAATTTATCCTAAAAAGCGCTTTAGATGCAACTTATTTCAAGTTGCATCTAAAGCGTTGAATAAACATGTGTCTGTTCAACACTTTAGATGCAGCATTCCCAGCCTACTTTTGGGTTTAAAAATTTAATTTCTTTCCGAACTTTCGTTCGCAAGTTTCGACTTTTCTATTTTCTTTCGCATATAGAATCCTGCAATCGTTACAACATATTTTTCTTGAAGCGAAATGCAATCAAGTAAATCAACAACATCTGCTAAATAGTCTATAATCCCGCCTAATGTAACAATAAATGGATTACCACCGTACATGGCCTCACTCAGTTTTGAAAAAGAGTAGTGATACTCAGGTGGACAATCAATATCGAGTAAATACTGCGAATGGATTTCTTCCAATCTCATATCTTGAATGTTCTCGAATAGATCGTCGATTGCATTCTGCAACGCATTTCGATATGCTTGTACGACCTCACAATTTTGCATATTGTGTATTGGTGTACAAAACACGATATGTAATTTCTGCAACTCATATTTATAATAGTCGTTTTGAAGCCTTTTCTCATTTTCCTCTATTAATATCTCTATTTGCTTTAAAGGAGCATCAACTTTAGGAATTTGTTTTTCTTTCCATGAACGTTTATATATTGAAATCTGTTTGTCTATCTCTTCAATCAGCACTTGCAAGTAGTTATAGCGTTTTTCCGCAAATGTTATCAACTCTGAAAAGGAAATATCCAGAATTATAGATTCCCTCCCCTTGGTATTGCTGTAGAGCATAACCGAAAAATCTTTGCAGCCAAATCCACCTCCTGACCAACTCGCATAGCGTTGCTCTTTTCCTTCGCCATTAAAGCGGTCATTTAAGTTTACCGGATGTGCAGAGAAACACGCTCTTATTGTTTTGAAATATTCATTATCACTGGATTCATAAAGTTTATCGGTAAACACCGATGAATCATCCTGAAATGGAATAGATCGTGGGTCAAAAATCACTCTATGCAACTGTTGAATTGATTCCCAAAGTACGTCAATGCAGTTGATGAAGGTCATCATTTTTATGCTTGAAGCATTGTCATTTTTGCTGCATAGCTTTGAAGTATCTATTTCTTCTACGACAACATCAACCCAATCCATCGCCGAGCATATAATACTCCATTGGTTTTTCCCATTGCAGTCATGATAGATTTTCCACACCATATCATGATCGTTTACTTTCTCTCTGAAGTCATCAATGAGGGATCTGTCCATTCTCTGTGCAATGTTCCTTTCTATATATTACTGGAAACACCAGTGTCTGGATTTTATAAGCAACTATATTCTATCACTTTTTTCGTTTAAGCACAAGTTTTATTGTGCAAATTGAATTTTCCACCCCCATATTGACATCGTTTTGTCTCTACTTGTATATCCCCGGAAAACGAGCAACTTCTAATCGCAAGTTACCCAAAATGTCGGTTTTCATAGGATGTCCGTTTAGGGGACAATCAAGCGTCAATGAAGTACTCCAATGGGTTCATCATTTAAACTATAAGGCAGCATGAGGACGAAATACCCAGCAATGGATTACCCGCCCTGACCCTAATAACGGGGTATTGACCCACTAATCCCACTCTGCATTTTGTCCAGTACACCATTAGGGATAGCCAATGTATCAGTGTTCCTCTTGTTGGGAATATCCGTCATCGTCGTCTCCCCTCTCTCAATGTCCTCACCCTGTACATAACCTTTGGAATTAAAAATCGGATTTCACCTACCACGTAGCGATAATCGATATTACCCAGATGACTGATTGTTTCTTTCTCCACTGCAGACGAGCAATCTACTTCGCAAATTGTGAGAGCGATTGTTTCATAAGCATTGTCCGCAATTTTCCGTGTCAGCTCCGCCTTAGACCAGCCAAACTGCATAGCAGCCTTCAGATACCATTCCCTCCGTTCCGTGGATAACCCCGATTCCAGAATCACAACATTCTGTGTCCAACCGAGCTCCATTGCCAAAGAAAGCAGCGCAGGATAATCCTGATAACTCCGATAGAAATCCCTCATCCGACGAAGGTTCCGAGGGGAAAAGCCCTGAGCATCCGGGTATTGTCTGCTCAAATATGCAGCTGCCGCAACCGCCGCTCCCTTTTCCGTTCTCCGGCATACAGCTTTGCCAATCTTGCAGTATAGCTCCATTTGGGGTATATCTGCTGCCATGGCCTTGTCAAGCTCTGCATACATTTCGCTGTAATCTATATTCTTACGGATATTCATTGGGTTCCCTCCTTATTCAAATTGGTCTTGCAATATTGATAACACGAAGCCCTTTTCTCTGGGCATAATCAACGGTATAAGCTGTTCCGCCTGAATCCCTTGTCAAATAGCAGATGCAGGTTCCGCTATGATCCACCAAATGGCGGTTCCGCCTGTGCATACAGTCCTGAGTATATTCTCTGGACACATACACAACCTTATCACTCCTGCGCTTAATGTCCTCATAGACTGCAATATCCTCACTTCGCCATCCTCTGGTCTGATCTTCACAAGGCAGCACCAGAATCAGGCGTAGCTGGGGATATTCTTTTTTCATATCCAGCACCGTCTGCGCCGCCAGAGTGTCAAACCCCAGTGCGCCTCCCGCACCATAAAACACAATGCCCTGCTTTACAAACTCTCCAATAACTTTTCGTAGACGAACAGCCACTTTTAACTTTTCTGCCACGCTCAGGCTCCTATGCCCGGTGAAACAGCAGGTTTTCGCTCTCATATCCATATTACTCTTCCTCCCGTTTTACGATATATCGCACATTCTACCACATATGCCACAGAATTGCGATATATCCCACACGATATATCCCGACTTTTTATAAAATATAGTCAACGATATATCGTACAGAAGGATGATGTTTTATGAATGCGAAAGAAGCTGTCGCAGCCAGGATTCTGGCTTTGTGCGACGAAAGAGGCATCGCCATCAATGCCCTTGCCAGCAGTTCCGGGGTAGCTCCCTCCACCGTTTACAGCATGCTCAATGCCAAGAGTCAGAATCCCGGCGTGGTTTCTCTGCAAAAGCTCTGCGATGGGCTGGGAATTTCCCTCAGAGAATTCTTTGATGATGACCTCTTTGACAACATCGAGCAGGAAATCAAGTAAAAAAGGAGCGCCGGTTTCGTCCAGATCCCGGTGCTCCTGATTTCTATTGTTGGTTTGATGATTATTACAAGCCAGATTTCCTCTTTTATGTACGGCACTTTGATTCATATTGAAATAATCCAGATTCGTGGTATAATTTATTTCACAATTGTTCATTTAGTTAGTTGGAGTGCATAACATATGGAGAATTTAATTCCTGCCCTTCGAGAATCTATTTTCAAAGACAGTCTGGCAGACGGCGTTGCCAGTATCGCAGAAGTCGGTATTGATTCCATAATGTCCGAAGGCTTGCTTAAGGATCTCCCTATCATAGATCTTTTTCTTAGTGCATCCCGTACACTCAAAGCCATCCACGAACGGAATCTTTTGAAAAACACCGCATTATTTCTTGATGCCGTAAATTCTCAAAAGATTGATGATAAAAAGATTCAAGCATATAAAAAGAAGCTGTCAAACGAGAAAACTGCTGAGCGTGAACTTGGACGTGTTATAGTTCTGCTTAATCAATATGTTGACAACATAAAGGCCCAAATGCTCGGGAAGCTATTCTGTCAATATATAGACCGGGACTATAGCTGGGATAAATTCTGTGAACTATCCGACATTTTGAATCGCCTATTTCCGTCTGATACCTTTCCGCCAGAAAAGTAATGGTTTAGAACATATCGCTATTATAAAAGGTGACATAAAAGAA
>ENA-UESI01001058-UESI01001058.1-human-gut-metagenome-genome-assembly--contig:-NODE-1058-length-19223-cov-7.455657_pt1 | contig 19223 bp, 16 predicted proteins | sample MGYA00243005_ERZ508006 | MGnify/ENA primary metagenome ERZ508006 (study PRJEB26167, sample SAMN06115436) | human gut metagenome | host: Homo sapiens | place: China:Shandong | collected 2015-06-10... | reverse complement strand
GTTTGTGAGGGATAAATATGTCAGAAACAGGCAAGCCGCTTGAGATCGAGCGGAAATATCTTATCAAAATGCCGAGCGAAAAGCTGCTGACGGAGCTGCCCGAGTGCGAGCGCACCGAGATACTCCAGATCTACCTTGTGATAAAGCAGGACGGCGTGCGCCGCAGGATACGCCGCCGCGGCACGCCCGAGCGCGGTTACGTCTGCACATACACCGAGAAAAGCGACGTATCGTTCGGCGTGCGCACCGAGGAGGAACGCGAGATAAGCGAGGAGGAATTTGAGCGGCTGCGTGCCGAAGCTGCGCCGAACCGCTCGCCGATAGAGAAAGAGCGCGTGGTTTTCCGCTGGCGCGGGCAAGTCTTTGAGCTTGACATATACCCATTTTCGCGGGAATTTGCCACGCTGGAGATCGAGCTGCCCGACATTTCCGCGCGCGTAGACCTGCCGCCGCAGATCGAGCTTGTGAAAGACGTCACGGGCGATAGACGCTTCAACAATTCCGAGCTTGCGGGGCTGGGGCACTTCCCGCCTTTGTGATCGGCAAGATCAAATATGCACAAAAAAATCGGACGCCGCTAAACGTCCGATTTTTGTTTTATTCAGTTGGTTTCAGACTTATTCGCCCTTTTTCTTAGCAACTACCATAGCAGCCGCGCCGAGGATAGCGAAGCCTGCAATGCCGCCGCCGATACCGGTCGCCGCATTCTTATCGTTGTTTACAGCCGAAGAGCCGGACGAAGACGCCGCGCTGCTTTTGCTTGACGAAGAGCCGGAGCTTGCAGACGAACTGCTTGAAGAGCTGCTCGAAGAAGCGGAGCTGCTGTTTGAAGAAGTATCTTCGGTGCTTGAAGTGTCGCTGTCAGAGCTACTGTCAGTCTCTCCGACCTTCTGCCTGTATATTTCTACCTCTACTGTACGGTTCTTGTAGTTTTTGTCAGAGTAGATAGCCTTAGCGGTAGTGGTCTCACCCTCTGCGAGAGCAACGTTCTTTACCCACTTCCAGCCTTCGGGCAGCTTGATCTGCGAAGTATTCTTTACAGAATTATCAACAGTCATTTTGCTGTCGGGCACTACGGGCGGGTTCTCGGCTGCTACTACCTTTACGGTAACTTCGGTGTAGCCGGGCAAGTATTCGTCGGTAGCTCCGGTGTATACCTTTATAACGGTAGTTCCGACAGCAACAGGGGTGATAGTGCCGTCAGCCGCAACTGTAACTACGTCCTCGTTGCCCGAGAGGTACTTAACTTCCGCGCCGCTGTCAGCGGTGAGGGTAAGCTTCTTCGAGTCGCCCTTGTATGTCAGCTCAGCCTCGGTGTCGCCCGAGATAACGGTGTCTTTCTTGAGGTCGAGGTCAGTAAGTGCCGCGATGCCTGCCTTAATGTCAGGGTCGGTAAGCTTGCAGGTATTTCTGTTGTAGATAATGTTGCCCTGCTTGTTGGGCTCGGTGTAGTTGATGTCCCAAAGTACGGGGACAATTCCTCTGGTGCGCATAGCTTCGATCTCAGCGAGAATAAGCTTGGTAGCATCGCCCTCGTTCTTGGTGATTATCTCAGAGCCCATACCGCACTCGCCCATGATAACGGGCACGCCGTTGTCAACAAATCTCTTTTTCAGAGTGTCCATGCTGTTGTTGAGGTCAATGTAGTCTTCCTCAGTACCCCAGTCTTTGCGGGGGGTCGGGCACCAGCTTACAGGGTCGGTAACAAGAGCGAAAGGCTGCGGCGAGTAGTAGTGTACGGAAACCGCGCTGAGCTTCTTGTCGTCCTTAGGCATTTCAAATCTTTCGTCGCAGGTCTTAGCGATGTCGGTGTTGTAGCCCGCGATGAGCAGAGGTCTGTCGGCGTTATTTCCGCCGGAATTTCTTACAAGGTCGGTGAAAGTCTGGTTTACTTCGTTGAGTATCTTGTAAGACTCGTCCTTCGAAACATATTCTTCCCAGCTGCCGCCCTCTTCGTTGAGCGACTCGAAAATAAGGTGCTGGTCGAAGTCCTTGAATTCGTCAGCTATCTGTTCCCACATTCTGGTATAGCGCTTCATAGCCTCGTCCTTATCGGTGCCGAAGGCCTTAGCCCACCAGCCGCCGTCCCAGTGGATATTTACGATAACGTACATATCGGCGTCTACCGCCCACTGAGCAACTTCCTTAACTCTGTCGAGAGCGTCCTGATCGATAGTGTAAGTAGTGTCGCCCTTTTTAAATGTATTAGACCAAGCAACGGGTATTCTGACCGAGCCGAAGCCCTCGTCAGCCATGCCCTGTATCATTGCCTGAGTTACCTTAGGGCTGCCCCAGCCTGTTTCAAAAGCCGCCTTGTAAGTCCAGCTTCCTACTCCCGTTTCAACGCCGCAGGACTCGAAAGTGTTTCCGAGGTTTATGCCTACGCCCATGTCTTTGATTATATCAGCCATAGTCATCTCTTTAGCGCTTGCTGCGGAAGCCGAAACAGAGCCGCATACGCCTGCCGCTACTGCCGCTGCCGAGAGAGCCGCGAGAGATCTTTTAAGTATCTTCATATCAAAATTTCCTTTCTTTGCAAACTTGCGGGCACACTTCGCCCACTTATCCATACTATAATTATCACACATTTCCGCGCGTTTGTCAATAGTGTTTATCCACAATTATTGCGCATGAAAAAAAGCACTTTTCACAAAACAAAACGGCGAAGAATATCGCCGCTTGTAATGTTTCATATTTTAATGTATTTGCGTGTTCAAATATCTAAAATGCTTTATTTTGAAAGCTTTTCGGCGGTAGCAAGCTTTACTGCCGATACGAATATTTCCATAGCCTTTTTCAGCTCTTCGGTACTGGGGTAGGTGGGGGCTATGCGAATATTCTTGTCCTCGGGGTCTTTTCCGTAGGGGTAGGTAGCGCCTGCGCCGGTGAGCACAACGCCCGCTTCTTTGCAAAGCTCAACTATCCTCTTAGCGCAGCCGGGAACGCTGTCGAAGCTGATAAAGTAGCCGCCGTTAGGCTTTACCCAGCTGCCGATGCCGAGCGGCGCGATCTCAGTTTCAAGAGCCTCGATGACTGCGTTGAAGCGCGGCTCGAGTATCGCGCGGTGCTTCTGCATATGCGCCTTTACGTTCTCGAAGTTGCCGAAGAACTTCACATGGCGCAGCATATTCAGTTTATCGTGACCGATGGTCTGGATAGTCATGGTAGATCTTATATGAGCAAGGTTCGCTTCCGAAGCCGCCATTATAGCAACGCCGCTTCCGGGGAAAGTTACCTTAGAGGTCGAAGCGAACATATACACCATGTCCTCCTTGCCGTTCTTTTTCAGCTCGTCGAAAAGGTTGAGCAGGGTATCGGGGGTGTCGGTGAGATGGTGTATGCAGTAAGCATTGTCCCAGAAAATGCGGAAATCGCCGGCCGCGGGGTCAAGAGCGGCAATGCGGCGAACGGTGTCGTCCGAGTAGGTTATGCCTGTCGGGTTAGCATACATCGGCACGCACCACATACCCTTTATGCTCTCGTCCTCAGCCACAAGTTTCTCGATCATATCCATGTCGGGGCCTTCGGCGGTCATGGGAATATTTATCATCTCGATTCCGAAAAGCTCGGTTATCGCGAAATGTCTGTCGTAACCGGGAACGGGGCAGAGCCACTTGATCTTGCCGCAGTCTTTCCAAGGCTTAGAATCTTTGGAAGCTCCGAAATTATAGCAGCGCGAAACGGTATCGTACATTATATTAAGGCTCGAGTTGCCGAAAACGATAACGTTTTTGGGGTCAACGCCCAGCATCGGCGCAAAAAGCTCCTTAGCCTCGGCAATGCCGTCAAGTCCGCCGTAGTTGAAATAATCGCCCGAAAGCTCCGCCGCGTCCTTAGAAGTAAGGCAGTCGAGCATGGGCATAGAAAGCGCGAGCTGCTCAGCGCCCGGCTTACCGCGCGCCATGTTGAGTTTAAGACCCAGCGCCTTGTAAGCTTCATATTCCTTCTGAACGTCCTGCTTAAAAGCGGCAAGCTCCTGCGCGCTCATATCCGTAAGTTTCATCACAAAAAAACCTCCATACAAACATCAATTGATCTACATTATATTATACTCCCGCCGTGCTGATTTTGCAAGTATTTTTTGTGAACTTGCAGAAAATCATCACATTAAACAGTATATCATCTGCAAATCGGCGTGTATTATGCAGTTTTTACAATGAATTTGACAGTGCAGAAAACTGCTGTGAATTTATTGGCGGATAAAAATGCAAAAACGTCGCAGATAAAGCTCTGCGGCGTGTGGGTTTTGTATCAGCTGCTGCGCGAACGTCTGCGCAGGTATTTTAGGTATATAGCGTGGATAACGAGAGTCAGCAGTATCAGCAAAATGCCGACCATCAGCGCTATTGTCTGCGCGGTGATGATGCGGTCAAGCGCGGTGTCGCAAAGTCCCGTTACCGTGCGATAAATATAGTCGCTCTTTACGAAAAATCTGTCAAAGAAATGCACTTTTTGCAGATAAAGGCTTGGTACCAGTACCAAAGTCGAAGCCGAGAATATCGTGCAGCCGAACCAGTAAGGCAGATCGCGCGGGTGGCGGCGGTCAACTATCACCATTGCCGCGAGGAATATCACGGCAGCTGCGGCGCTCGCGAACGCGCCAAATCTGATGTAGCCCGCGCAGGTGTGAACTTTCGCCGCGAAGCCGGTTTTTGAGAGGGTGTAGAGCATCATTACGTCCAATCTGCTCTTTATTTGCCCCTCAGCAGTAGATATGGTGTTCTCGACCAGTTTGTTATACTCGTCCTTGTCCTCGACCTTATCGTGATCGGTGTTTGCCTCGATATAGTCGGTAATATCCTTATCGAGCTGCGTGAAATCGTACTGCGGCTCTGGTTTCGCAGCGTTTGGGTCAGATAAATACGCCAGCGAGTCGGAAAGAAGCTGGTAAGCCGCCTTAGAGAGTTCACTTTTATCAAGGCTTTTGGTAAATACCTCTTTCGGTATGCCCGTCGGCGCGGCGTAGTGCTCGAAATATGTGTTCAAGTCCTCGTAGATAGCGTCAGAAACGCCCTTGCTGCCCATCGCCTCAGAGTAGATCTCGGGCTTCATCAGCACCAAAGAGAAAAAAGTGCAGACCTCGAAGATCACGGCAAAAAGCGCCGTCAGCAGCGCCAGCACGATCATCGCAGGGTAGTGGTAAAGTCTTTTCATTCCTCCACCTCTTTCCATTCACGGTCAGTCAGCTCGCAGATCACGGCAATGCGGTACTCCGACATTCCGAGCATACCGTTGTTCCAGCAGGTGTACATCGTCAGCCTATCATCGTCAGTCGGGCGAACATAGGTCTGGTCGTCCTCGTGGAAGATCTCAATGTCGGTGACCATATAGGTCTGCTTGACATAAGACGTTTCCAGCGTTACCTCGTCGCCTTTCTTGCATTTAGGCAGATTGTAAAAATATGTGTGGTTATGACCCGCCAACACGACATTTCCGACATGGCCGATATAGACTGAGCCGTTGTACCAGCCCGCGCCTTCGGCAAGAATGTCGTTTGTAGTGCCGCTGTAAACGGGAATATCGTTCATACCCGCCGCTTCGCAGTTCAACGTGGCATATTTATCACCATAATATGGATAGACCATAGTGTGCTTCTCGCCCGTAGCGCCGTCCTCGACCTCTTTTTTCTGAACAGGTGCGTTATCGTCGCGGTATTTATTTATAGTTCTGGCATTTTTTATGCTGTTGTCATCGTTATTAAAAACGATGTTGACATACGGTTTCGCGGCGGCAAAAGGCTTCGCGGCTGCCAGCGCGACAACGCCGAAAAGCAGCGTAGACATCAAAAAAGGTGTGAGAACAAAAGTAATCGTCCTCAGCACCCTGTTCGACGAAGTGCCTCTGCCGCGCTTTTCTGCTGATCTCTCAGCATCAAGACTGCGTTTTTTCATTACTCAACACTCCGAAATATTCTCTTTTGTCAAGGAATTATTCCTTGTTCTTTCTAGCAACTACGATGATTCCGGTAGCTGCAAGTACAACTGCAAGACCTGCGCCTGCAACAACGCCTGCGCTTACGCCGCCCTCAACTTCTCCGCCGGTGGGAGCTACGGGGTCGGTGATAACGGTCTGCGTTCCGCCGCCATTGCTGGAGTTGGAGCCACTGCTGCTGGAATTGCTGTCAGAGCTGCTGCTGTCCTTAGGCTTGATCTTAGCTTCTACGGTGTAGTTTTCCTGACCGAGCTTCTCTACGTCAACTTCTACATCGTACTTAGCGCCGAGGTCTACGAGAGTGCTCTTTATAGCGGCTCTGTCCTCAGCAGACCAGCTCTTGCCTACCTCTACCTTTTCATCTTCGGTAAGCTCAGCAGGGGTCTTGCCAAAAAGTTCCTGTGCCTTAGGAGCAACATAAGTATCGCGAACGTTGTTGAGCACGCTGATCATGTAATCATAATCGTCAGACGAAAAATAATCTGCGTTGGGCTCTAAAAAGTTGGAAAGCTCCTGTACGTTGGTAGCCTGTACGCCTGCGTCCTTAGCTGCCTGTACTGCGTCCTTATATGTTGTAGCAGACGCGGATACTGCCAGAGCAGAAGCTGCAACGGTTGCTGCCGCGATCGCGGAAATTGTCTTTAACATTTTCATTAGTTATCCCTCCATCTATTTCCTATTCAGAAATAATATATTTTTTATTTCTTTTACATTATACCACACTAAAGATAAAAATGCAAGTGTTTTAGTTAAATCGCCGAAAAGATTGTGCATTATGATACCCGATTGTAACAAATATCGCAATTCATACGGCGCATTTAACAAAAACGATTTACAATTATCATAAAAAATGCTGCAAACGCGCTGCCGTTTTTCGACAGCCATATGCGCAAAAAAGCGCGAGCCGACCTGTAAGCCGAGTTTTGTCGTGTGCGGCAATCTATCTTGGACGCATGTTGCCATACGCCTCCAGCCGCCTACAGCCGCAGCCCTGACGAGCAGCCATTGGTCTGCTTGCTGCCATTGGCGTTGCATCGGGTAAGGTTTACATGGCGGCAGCCTCACGACTGCCCCGGTGAGCTCTTACCTCGCCTTTCCACCCTTGCCGCCCGAAAGCGGCGGTATATTTCTGTTGCACTAGCTCGGAGGTCACCCTCGGTTGACGTTATCAACTACCCTGCTCTATGATGCTCGGACTTTCCTCAGCGCGTATAGCCGCGCCGCTGCCGCATAGCCGACTCGCTTTTATTATTTTATCACATTTTTCCCCGTTTGTCAAGCCCCGCGCTTACTCTTTATAAATTGCGAAAAAAATTTCAAAAAGGGCTTGCATTTTTTCGTGAGTTGTGTTATAATAATGTAGTACTAAGGCGGCTTGCGCTGCCGCGGTAGATCTATATGTTTTTTCAGATCAATCCGAGATACAGGTGTGCGGGTCCTGCGCAATGAAACACTGTGAACCATGTCAGGCGGGGAACCGAGCAGCATTAAGCAGTTTGTTTCGTGTGACGCAGTTACGCCTGCACGCCTGTATGTCGGATTGATTTTTTATTGGAGGTGGCAGTTTGTATCAGGCTTTGTATCGTAAATGGCGTCCGAAATCTTTCGACGACGTGGTTTCGCAGCCGCAGATAACCGCCACACTGAAAAATCAGATCGCCGGCGGCCGCACCGCCCACGCCTACCTTTTTACGGGCTCGCGCGGAACCGGCAAGACCACCTGCGCGCGTATTTTTGCGAAGGCTATCAACTGCCCAAATTCGCACGACGGCGAACCATGCTTAGAATGCGACATTTGCCGCGCGGCGGAAAACGGCTCGCTCGCCGACATCATCGAGATCGACGCGGCTTCAAACTCGCGCGTGGACGACATTCGCGAGCTGCGTGAGGGCGTTATCTACACCCCAGAGCTGTGCAAGTACAAGATCTACATCATCGACGAAGTGCATATGCTCTCCCCCGGCGCTTTCAATGCGCTGCTGAAAACTATGGAAGAGCCGCCCCCGCACGTCAAGTTTATTCTCGCGACCACCGAGATACACAAAGTTCCCGAAACGATAGTTTCGCGCTGCCAGCATTTCGATTTCAACCGCATACGCAGCGAAGACATAGTTTCGCGCATAATGTACATTTCCGAACACGAGGAATTTACACTTCACGAGGACGCCGCCGCCATGATAGCGCGGCTTTCCGACGGCGGTATGCGCGACGCGCTCTCGCTTCTCGACAGATGCTCCGCTTTTTCGGACGACATCACGCTCGAGGTAGTTTCAGGCGCGGCGGGCATCGCGGGACGAGATTATCTGCTCGACCTGCTGGAAAAGATCGCCGAGTGCGACACCGCGGGCGCTGTTAAAGCCGTTGACGAACTGCACGGCGTCGTGATCGATAAAAGCGCGATCGCGGGCTCCGACCATTGCGACGTGAAGTACCGCGAGGACATCGGCAAGTTCCAAGCCGTCCACACGGCCTCGCGGATGAGCGCCGACAGCTACATCGTGCTGTGGCAGTCCGACGACGGCATCCGTTTCGAGAAAATCGCCGAGTTGCGGGACGGCCTGCAGCCCTATCTCCACAATTGCGGATGGAGCGGCGACGAGCTCGGGCATATCAAGCCCGGCGTACAGCAGTACATCGCATACGCTTACGGAACCGACTGGGGAAACTGGAAAACCCGTTGGAGCCGGGTCGATTTCTGACCTCCGGCCAAACGCCGGACAGGATAGCCCGAGGAAGGTACGGGACTCGATCCGCACGAATACGGTATAGGACGTCCGGAGCGGGAAACCTTCCCTCCTTTCGTCCCAAAAACGGAAAGCAAAGCCTGACAATCGGCGATTGTCAGGCTTTTTCGTTGACCCACCAAGACTCGAACTTGGAACGACAGAACCAAAATCTGCTGTGTTACCATTACACCATGGGTCAATCCGCCTCCGGACCAACCGGACGGGCAAATATAGTTCAATAATTCGTCATCTGCAAATTTCGTCCACGATCCGCCGGGTCGCCCCGCGATGGGACTCGACATACGTCCTGCATGCCTCGCCGGCACGTTGCGTCGCTGCGGGATCGCGATACAGGCGGTCGAACCACTCGAGCAGTTGCGCGCCGTCGGCGATGCTCTCGGCTCCTCCCGACTCGATCAGGTCGCAGGCTTCCCGGAACTTCCCGTAATGCGGCCCGAACGCCAGCGGCAGGCCGAATACGGCCGCCTCCAGCGTGTTGTGTATTCCCGCGCCGAAACCGCCGCCGATATAGCCCCAGCGGCCGTACCGGTACAAGGACGACAGAATGCCGATCGTATCGACTATCAGTACGCCGGCTTCCGCCGAATCAGTCTCCGGGGTCAGTTGCGTATAGCGGAGGGCCGGACGACCGATGCGGCCGATCAGACGCTCGATCCGGTCCGGGTCGATCTCGTGCGGCACGACGATGAACTTGACGTCGCGGTAGCGATCGATCATCCCGAGCAACAGTTCTTCGTCGGGAGGCCATGTGCTCCCCGCCACGAAAACGGGCCGGCCGGCCGCGAAGCGCTCGATTTCAGGCAACCGCTTGGCCCGAGCGGCAATCGAGCAGACCCGGTCGAAACGCGTGTCGCCCGTCACCGATACGCAGCGGACGCCGATGCGTCCGAGCAACGCCCGCGACTCATCGTTCTGCACGAAAATATGGCTGAACGCGCCCAAAGCCCGGCGAAACAGACCGCCGTAAGGCCGGAAAAATATCTGACCGCGCCGGAAAATCGACGAAATCAGGTAGAGGCGCGTTCCCTCCTTTCGCATCGCGAGCAGGTAGTTGATCCAGAACTCGTACTTGACGAAAACGGCCACTTTCGGCCGGAAGATGCGCAAAAAGCGCCGCGCATTGCGCGGAGTATCGGCCGGAAGGTAGAATACCCAGTCGGCGCCGGCATAGTTTTTCCGCACTTCGTAACCCGACGGAGAAAAGAACGTCAGCAGAATCTTGTATCGGGGACATGCCTCGCGGAGCGCCTCGATCACCGGGCGTCCCTGCTCGAACTCCCCGAGCGAGGCGGCGTGAAGCCATGCGACCTCGTCGTCCGGTCCGACGACCTCGGCCATGCGGCGGAAAATATCCTTGCGTCCGCGAACCCACAGCCGGGCCTTCGGATTGAACGGCGCGGCCATGCGCAGCCCGGCATTCATCAGCAGAATGCCCAGATCGTAAAGCAATCGCATAGGGTTATTTCAGAATATCCTCGAGCCCCTTGCGGTTCAGTACCGTGATCCGGTCGCCGGAAAGGGCGACCAGACGCTTTTTCTCCAATTCGGCGAGCACGGTCTGCACGGCGCTGCGCGTCGCGTCGAAATACTGCGCTATCTCGCGGATGTCGGGCATCTCGACCGAGGGGGAAGCTTCGGTCGAATGCCCGAGCAAATAGCCGGCCGCCTTCTCCTTCAGCGAGCGGAACGACAGGAAATAGATTTTTTTCGACCAGACGTTGGCCCGGTTCGAGATGATGTCGATGAAGTTCGACATAATCAGCACGTTGCTCTGCATCAGCTCGAACAGGTAACCCCGATGCAGCGTCATGATCGTCGCGTCGCCGTCGGCCACCACGTCGATCGGCAGTTTGTTGTAGCCGCCGAACAGGAAAGCCGGCGCAATCAGCTGCGGAGCCTCGAGCGGCTCGATCGTCACGGGACGCCCCGACGCGGCGGGCATCTCGCCGTGCACCTTCCCCCGCACGATAATCATCAGGCCCGAATAGGCCGTATCCCGGCGGGCTATCAGCTCGCCGTCGCGGTAATCGGCCAGCGTGTAGTCCCCGCGGCCGTCGATAACTTCATGGATCTGATCTTCCGTCAACCCTCTGAACAGCGGGCACTCGGTCAATATGGAATACATAGCGTTCGCATTATGTTTGTTTTCCGTTGCTGTCAAACGACGGGTGAAATTACCTATTTTCCCGACGATTTCCAAAAACTCGCGCGATACGGCTCCGGCAGTACTGTCGAACGCCCGCAGGAGCATCCGGCGCGAAAAACCGCGCCCGGACACACGCTCCGCGGAGCGCCCTGCTCGAAGCCCTTTCCCGAAACGCAACGATATTCGAGTCTCGTCCTTTCGGAGCGGACGACTACGGGCCCGTCTATCGCTTCCTCCGGACACGGTCCCCGCCATCCCGTCTTATCGACTTTATCCCTCGGACCGGCTACTGCCCGGCCCCGAAAGACGCCGACTCCGGAATCGCCCCCGGCCGCGGACGGTCATGCACTATGAACGCAGGCCGCCGTTTCCGCCTCGCGTAGTCCCGAAAGCTCCGGCTTAGTCCGAACGGCCGCCGCAGACGCCTCTCCGTTCGCAGACGCGGACCGGTCCGAAAAATCAGAGAGAAACGCCTCCGGCTCATACGCAATATAGTCATTTTTTTTGCAGAGCGGCACGCTTTTTCTTCCGGACAGCCGGAACGCGGGGAAAGCGGCAGCGTTTCCGGTCGCACTCAGAATCTTCAAGCGGCAGTTCTCAGGACCTTTGCGCGCATCCGGCAATCCGAAAGGCCGGATTCGCACGATATAAGAGACGGCGGATATGCGCCGATAACAAAAAAAAACTTATTTTTACGACCGGTACGGTCTGCCGGAACGCCGGCTTCCGAACCGTAAAGCGCTTATGCCGAACATCCGGGAGCATCGTCGAGCTGCCCGCATGCTCGCATAACGCCAAGAACGAAACTACGAACCCTAACTTCCCGAAACCCATGCCGCAAACGGAAATTCCCGCCGCCGCTTTCGCCGACACCAAGCCGCATTACGACCTACTGGACGGATTGCGCGGAGTGGCAGCCCTGACGGTCGTCTGCTTCCATCTGTTCGAAGCCTACGCCACCAGTCATCTGGACCAGAAAATCAATCACGGATACCTGGCCGTCGATTTCTTCTTCATTCTCTCCGGCTTCGTCGTCGGCTACGCCTACGACGACCGGTGGAAAAAGATGACCGTCGGCGACTTCTTCAAGCGCAGACTGATCCGCCTGCAGCCCATGGTCGTGATCGGAGCCCTGATCGGAGCCGTCATGTTCTACTTTCAGGGCTGCCCGGTCTGGGATGTCTCGAAAATCTCCGTGACCATGCTGCTCGTAGCCACGCTGATGAACGCCCTGCTCATCCCCGCGACCCCCGGTTCCGAAATCCGGGGAGTCGGCGAGATGTATCCGCTCAACGGCCCGAGCTGGTCGCTGTTCTTCGAATACATAGGCAACATTCTCTACGCGCTTTTCCTCCGCAGACTTCCCACTCGGGCTCTGGCCGCGCTGGTCCTGCTCGCAGGCTGCGGCCTGACCGCGTTCGCCGTATGGGGACCGCTCGGCGACATCTGCGTCGGCTTCGCCCTGACGGAAGAGAACATAGTCGGCGGCTCCTTGCGCCTGCTGTTCTCGTTCTCGGCCGGGCTGCTGATGTCGCGCGTATTCAAGCCCGTCCGTGTCAGGGGAGCTTTCTGGATAGGCGCTCTGGGAGTCGTCGCGGTATCGGCCGTGCCCCGGATCGGCGGCAGCGAGCACCTGTGGATGAACGGGCTGTACGACGCCGCCTGCGCCATCGCGGTCTTCCCGCTGATCGTTTATCTCGGAGCCTCGGGCAAGACGACGGACAAGGCGACGACGCGGATATGCAAGTTCTTGGGCGACATATCGTACCCCCTGTACATGGTACACTATCCTTTCATATACCTGTACTACGCATGGGTCAAGAACGAGAACCTCACGTTCGCCCAGTCGCTGCCCGGAGCCGCGGCCCTCGTCGTCGGCTCGGTCATACTGGCCTACCTGTGCCTGAAACTGTACGACGAACCGGTCCGCAGATTCCTGACAAAACGCTTCCTGAACATAACGAAACGTCCGTAAGGCCGGCTACGAGCCTCTCCGTGCATGCTTCCGCACATCCGCGCGGGCATGAGAAAAGACGGCTCGTTTCCGTGCCGGCAGGTTCGCGCCGCACTTTCCCGTCGCCGGTCCGGCGACGAGGCTTAACCTTTTCTTAACCCAAAAGCAACTCTATCTTAACCGTCTCTTAAAGTTGCGTTCATTCTCCCGGACTACCTTTGCGGCAAACCGATGAGAATGCCTTTGAAAAAGATCGCCCTTCTGCTCGCGGCGCTCGGCCTGACGGCCGCCGCCTGCGCCCAGAAACTCAAGGGAAGCGACACGCTGCTGCCGCTGGCCCAGAAAGCCGCCGAAAACTATTCGGAGAAAAATCCCTCGGCCCATGTCACCGTCACGGGCGGAGGCAGCGGAGTCGGCCTGTCGTCGCTCCGCGAAGGCACGACCGACATCGCGATGGCCTCGCGTCGGATCAAGTTCGACGAACGGGTCCGGATGCAGCAGGCGGGCCGTCCGGTCGAGGAACTGACCGTCGCGTTCGACGCGCTGGCCGTCATCGTCCACCCCTCGAACCCGGTCTCCCGACTGACCCGGGAACAGCTCGAAGGGATTTTCCGCGGCAAGATCACGAACTGGAAGCAAGTGGGAGGCGAAGACCGCCAGATCGTCGTCTACTCGCGCGAAACGAGTTCGGGAACTTACGAATTCTTCAAGGAGAGCGTGCTCAAACACCGCAACTACATGCCTGCCGTACTGAGCATGCCGGCCACGGGCGCGATCATCCAGTCCGTCAGTCAGACGCCCGGAGCGATCGGTTACGTCGGACTGGCCTATCTCAACCCGGAGGTCAAGGCGCTCGCCGTTTCTTACGACGGAGGCGGGAGCTACGTCGACCCGACGTTCGACAATGCCCGGTCGAAAAGCTACCCGATCGTCCGGCCGCTCTACTTCTATTATACGAAATCGAACGAGGCCGCCGTCCGGCCGCTGGTCGACTACCTGACTTCGGACGAGGGACAGGCTATGGTGGCGTCCATCGGTTTCATTCCGATCCGTTAAAGCCCGTCCGAGCGCGACCCAATCACCGAAAACCGTGAAACTGAAACCGAGAAAAATAGCGGAGGCCGTCGCCGAGAAAATCCTGATGGCGAGCGGCTACCTGACCAGTATCGTGATCGTACTGATCGTCGTCTTCCTGTTCCGCGAGGGAGCCGGTCTGTTCGACTCGCCGGCCGTCGAGCAAGGCTACGTGCTGGCCGTCAACCGGGCGAACCCGGTGCAGAGCCTGACTCCGGAACAGATCATGCAGATATTCGACGCCGACCTGACGAACTGGAGCGAGGTAGGAGGTCCCGACGACTCGATTCTGGTCTTCCGGCTCGACGACATCACGAGCTACGCGACCGAGCAGGAGCTCGGAGCCGACCTGAGCCGCGCGCCGCAATGTCTGAGCCGGATCGTGGCCGATCATCCGAACATGATCGCCTATCTGCCCGAACAGTACGTCGCCCCCGACTTCGCCGGCAAGGTTCTCGGCGAGGGACGGATCACGCCGGCGAGCTTCTTCGCCGGGCGGCAGTGGTATCCGACCGCCGCGCCGGCCCCGCAGTACGGCCTGATTCCGCTGCTGGCCGGCACGCTGTGGGTCAGTCTGGCGGCCATCCTGATCGCATTGCCGCTGGGGCTTTCCGTCGCCATCTACATGGCCGAGCTGGCCGACTCGCGGCTGCGCCGGATGCTGAAACCCGTGATCGAGCTGCTGGCCGGCATTCCGTCGGTCGTCTACGGATTCTTCGGGCTCGTCGCGGTCGTGCCGCTGGTACGCGACGTCTTCGACCTGCCGGTCGGCGAGACGGCACTCGCCGGCAGCCTGATTCTGGCGATCATGGCGCTGCCGACGATCATCACCGTCGCCGAGGATACGATCCGCACGACTCCCCGAGCCATGCGCGAATCGAGTCTGGCGCTCGGCGCGACGCATTGGCAGACGATCCGCCGGGTCGTGTTGCCGTACTCGGCCTCGGGCATCGCCGCGGCGGCCGTGCTCGGCATCGGCCGCGCGGTCGGCGAAACGATGGCCGTGCTGATGGTAACCGGCAACGCCGCCGTCGTGCCGCACTCGCTGCTCGAGCCCGTGCGGACGATTCCCGCGACGATCGCCGCCGAGCTGGGGGAGGCTCCGGCCGGAGGCGCCCACTACGAGGCGCTGTTCATGCTGGGCTGCATCCTGTTCCTGCTCACGCTGCTGCTGAGCATCGCGGTCGAGATGATTTCGGCCCGACGGCCCAAGACGATGTAAACAAGGAAACCGCGCCGACGCCCGGAGAAAGATTCCCCGCCGGCGCGCGAGAGAAACGAAAAAACAATAACGAACGGACAACATGATAACGTCCTCGAAAATATCGAAACGCAAGAAGCGCTCGCAACGACTCGCTTTCGGGCTGTTCCGACTGACGAGCCTGCTGGTCGTGGCCATACTGGTATGGATTCTGGGTTTCATCATCGTCAAAGGAGCCGGCGTCGTCAGTTGGGAATTTCTCACCTCGATGCCCGAAAACGGGATGACCGAGGGAGGCATCCTGCCGGCTATCGTCGGCACGCTCTGCCTGGTGGCGGGCAGCATCGCCGTCGCGTTTCCGCTCGGCGTGATGTCGGGCATCTATGTCAGCGAATACGCCCGCGACAACTGGCTCGTCAGAGTGATCCGCGTCATGACGAGCAACCTGAGCGGCGTGCCGTCGATCGTGTTCGGCCTGTTCGGCATGGCGCTTTTCGTCCGTACGCTCGGGTTCGGCGACTCGATCATCGCCGGCTCGCTGACCCTCGCCCTGCTCGTGCTGCCGATCGTGATCCGGACGACCGAGGAGGCGATACGCTCGATCGACAACTCGCTGCGCAACGGCAGCTACGCGCTCGGCGCGACCAAATTGCAGACCGTCTGGCGCGTACTGCTGCCGATGGCTTTCCCGAACATCGTCACCGGGCTGATCCTCTCGATCGGCCGCGTGTCGGGCGAGACGGCGCCCATTCTGTTCACGGCCGCCGCCTATTTCCTGCCGAAACTGCCCGACAGTATTTTCGATCAGGTCATGGCCCTGCCTTATCACCTGTACGTGATCGCAACGAGCGGAACGGATCTGGAAGCCTCCCGTCCGATGGCTTACGGAACGGCTCTCGTGCTGATCGCGATCGTATTGCTGATCAATCTGCTGGCAAACGGACTGAGACGCTATTTCGGCCGCAAAGTGAAAACGAACTAACGAAACCCTATCGTCATGATCAACATAAGTGCGAAAGACGTCAACTTCTATTACGGCAGCTTCCACGCGCTGAAGAACATCACGCTCGGCATCGAGCGCAACACGGTCACGGCCTTTATCGGCCCCTCGGGCTGCGGCAAGTCGACTTTCCTGCGATTGCTGAACCGGATGAACGACCTGATCGAGGAAACGCGCCTCAACGGCGAGATCCGGATCGACGGCGAGGACATCTACGGCCGGGACGTCGAGGTCGTCGAGCTGCGCAAAAAAGTAGGCATGGTTTTCCAGAAACCGAATCCGTTTCCGAAGACGATCTATGAGAACGTCGCATACGGACTGCGCGTGAACGGCGTCCGCGACCGCCGGCTGATCGACGAGCGCGTCGAGAGCTCGCTCAAGGGAGCCGCGCTGTGGGACGAGGTGAAAGACAAACTGAAGAAATCGGCCTTCGAGCTGTCGGGCGGGCAACAGCAGCGCCTCTGCATCGCGCGGGCGCTGGCCGTGCGGCCGTCGATCCTGCTGATGGACGAGCCGGCCTCGGCGCTCGACCCGATCTCGACATCGAAAATCGAGGACCTGATCTACGAACTGAAAAAGGAGTACACGATCGTCATCGTCACGCACAACATGCAGCAGGCGGCGCGCGTCAGCGACCGTACCGCATTCTTCTACATGGGCGAGCTCGTCGAGTACGATCAGACCCGGCAGATGTTTCTGAACCCCTCGAAAGAGGCCACGCAGAACTACGTGACCGGCCGGTTCAGCTGATTCGGTACCTTTGCGCCGCAAGCGCCTGAAAGAGACCGCTCCCGAACGACTGCGGAGAGAGAAAAAACGACAACCGCAGGACCGGACGCAAAGCCGTCCTTCGCCGGATCGGACACCCGCGGCGAGAGGCTTTCCCGTCCGAACGGGACGCTCCGTAAACCGCCGATTGAAGCAAAAACACCAAATACCGAAAATCCATGCGACATACCGAAGAATCGATCAAGCGCGTCAAAAAAAGCCTGGCCGAGATGTGGCTTCTCGTGCAGGGGCAGGTCGAAAAAGTCTCAGCCGCCCTGCTCGAGCGGAACCGCGAACTGGCGCTCGAAGTGCGCAGCCGCGAAAAAATGGTCGATGCCTACGAGCTGACGGTCGACCGCGAGTGCGAGAATTTTTTCGCGCTGCTGACGCCGGTAGCCGTCGACCTGCGCATGATGCTGTCGATCGTCAAGATCAACAACAACCTGGAGCGCATAGGCGACTTCGCCGACGGCATCGCCGTCTTCGTCGTCGAAAACCTCAACGACAAGATCACGCCGGAGCTGATCGAACGGCTCGAACTCAAACGGATGTTCCAAGAGACGCTGTGCATGCTGAGCCTGTGCAAGGCGACCCTGGCCAACGAGGACAGCGCGATGGCGGGCAAGGTCTTCGCCAAAGACAATCTGGTCGACCGGATCAACGCCGACGCGATCGCCGTGCTGGCCGAGCACATGAGCGCGCATCCCGACGCGATCGCGGACTGTCTGCACCTGCATTCCGCGATCCGCCGCATCGAACGTATCGGCGACCGGTGCAGCAACATCGCCGAGGACATCGTGTTCTATCTGGAAGCGCGGGTACTCAAACACCACGATACCGGACCGGCCGAAGAGAAGTAACGGACCGCCCGACGAGCTCCGGATTTTCCCGTTACCCGAGAAACCTCCCTTGCGCCGGAAGCGGGCTGCGGCGCCCTTCCGGCGCCGTTTCTCCGCACATGGACACGGGAACTTCCGGTTACTCCAACGAGGGCAAGCGTTTCAACATATCCCTGATCCGAACGGCCGTCCGGGGCATCGGCTCGGCTACCGTCAGACCGACCACCTCCCGCGCCCGGGCGATGTCGCCGATCAGCCGGACGACCTGATCGACGGTCATCCCGTCCGGAACGACGCCCACGGCCGCAACGAGATCGGCCGGATCGAGCACGTCCAGATCGAAATGGATCAGCACCTTCGAGGCCCCGCAACCTTCCAGCCACTCTACGACCGCGCGGCTGTCGCCGGCCACGTCCTGCGGAGCGAGGTGCGCGATGCCGAGCTCCCTCTGCCGCGCCCTGATTTCGTCGCGCTCCCAATCGCGCAGACCGACCAGCAGCACGCGCGACGGGTCGATGCGCGCAGGCAGTTCGGCGAGTATCTTCGCATCGCCGAGACCCATGCAGGCCGCGAGCGCCATCGCATGATAGCCGGAATAAGCGTCGCCGGGCAAGGTGATGTCGGGATGAGCGTCTATCCAGATCACGGCCGCGTCATCCCCGTACTTCCCGGCCAGAAAGGCGAACGGAGCCGCGCTGACGGAGCAGTCGCCACCGAACGTCACGATCCGGTCGGGATCGCCGGCACGCAGCATGCTCACGGCGGCCCTCGTCTGGGCAACGATCGCATCGCGGTCGAGCACTCCGTCCGTCACCCGGCGCTCCGCAATGCCGTCGGCGACGGGAACCGTCAGCGTTTGCACGCTGCTGTGCGGAGCCAGAAAGGCGAGCAGCTGCGCTCCCAGAAAATATCCTCTCGCCGCATCGTCGGGATTCCTTATCTCGGGAACCCACCGGACGATGTCGCCGCCCTGCCACTGGGGATAAATCAGGCGAACCGTTCTCTTTTCGTTTTCCATATCGCGAAATCTACAACAAGATAATTACCATATCGATACGCCAAGAGCTCCCGCATGGAATCTCACAGTCGCGGACTGCGGCTACGGACCGCGCGTCCGATCCGCTTTCCCGGCACCCCTTCGCCGAAAGGAACTTCGTTTCGGGACGAAAGCGTTGAAAATTCGACAGCCGGATACGGCAAGACATCCATGCGGGAGTTCTATACCGTATCCGCAGCACGTTTCCGGAACGCAGACAGACCGGCTTGCGCACCCGACCCGCCTGGCGTGCGGGACATATCCGGTCCTTCCTGTGGCGACAGGGCATCCGCGACGCCTTCGTCATCGCTGGCCCCGTTCCCTTCAGTCCCGCCAAACGATCCGGGGAAACGCGCTTCGCAATGGCTTCCGGACCGCAGGGAACGAAATGCCGGCACGCGTCGTCCCCATTCAACCGTATCTCGATACGTTGCGTCCGGAAAATTGCCGACCCGCAAGCCCCCCGCACTCAGGAGAACTTTTCAGATACAGAAAACCTATCAGGACACACACCGCTACGGAGAGGA
>ENA-UESI01001057-UESI01001057.1-human-gut-metagenome-genome-assembly--contig:-NODE-1057-length-19228-cov-4.630150_pt1 | contig 19228 bp, 31 predicted proteins | sample MGYA00243005_ERZ508006 | MGnify/ENA primary metagenome ERZ508006 (study PRJEB26167, sample SAMN06115436) | human gut metagenome | host: Homo sapiens | place: China:Shandong | collected 2015-06-10... | reverse complement strand
TATCTTAGCCAAATCCTTCAACTCTCCGCGATAAATCTTTTCTTCTTTCCAAGTCAGCTTATAACAGGCGGCAACCGAGAGGTGCTGGAGGGCATGCAGTTTGATACCTTCCAAATGACGATGCCCAACGTGGGCATGTTGGGCGGCTATTCCGACCAGATCTCCGTACTGGAGCTACCCTATCTCATTGAGGACGTCACTAATTTTGAAGATGCTGACGCCGTCTATAATTCCGATATTCTCCAGCCCATCTACGATGACCTGGCGGACGCCGGCTTCCTGTGGCTTGGCTCTTGGTATCAGGGAAACCGCCATCTGACCACAACCAAAACCCCGGTCCATACGCCCGCGGATATGAAGGGGCTGAAAATCCGCACTATGGAGAGCCAGTATCATATGGCGCATTTCAACGCCTTAGGCGCTAATGCCATCCCTCTGGCCTTTTCTGAGGTATTCACCGCGCTGCAGCAGGGTGCTATTGACGGGCAGGAAAATCCCTACTGTAATATCTACACTCAAGCTATCTACGAGGTACAGGGCTACATTATTGAAACTGCGCATATCTTCGACATCATACCCGTTCTGGTATCCAAGGCCGCGTATGACAAGCTGCCGGAGGAATATCAGCAGCTCCTATCCGAGGAAATCGCCAATATGACCATGGAACAGTGGCAGATGGCGATGGATGACGACAATGCCTGCAAAGACAAGATCATTGAGACCGGCAAGTGTGAGATTATTGAGCTGACCACAGAGGAGCGGCAGGCTTTCCGCGACGCAGCCCAGCCTGTCTATGACGACTATACTGCTGAACATGGCAGTGAGCTGCTGGACGCTATTCTGGCAGCCCAGGAATAACCATCCATTTAACAACGTAATAGAAAAGAGGAATTGCAATGTCCGCATGTAAGGTTGAAGTCAAGGATTATATTTGTACAGTCACAATCGACCGCCCTCCTGCAAATGCCACCAGCAAGGAGACCTATGATGAAATTCGGGACACCTTCTATGCCTTGGACCGCCGGGAGGACATCAAGGTGGTCATTCTGACCGGCGCCGGCAAGATTTTCATGGCTGGAAATGAGCTAAGCGAATTCGGCGAGTTCATGGAGCCCAGCAAGTGTACAGTGCACTACGACAGAATCCGCAACGCCTATCTTGCTGTCAAAAACTGCCGTTATCCCGTGATTGGCGCCATCAACGGCTCTGCAGCCGGTGCCGGCTGCGCGTTTGCTGGCTGCTGCGATGTTCTGATTGCCGCCCAGGGCGCCAAGTTCGCCCTCTCTGAAATTAAGGTGGGTATCATCGGCGCGGACGGCTACGCCTCCTTGATGGTTCCTGAGAAGGTGCTGCGCTACATGGCCTTCTCTGGCAATCCCCTGCTGGCGGAACAAATTGCCCAGTGGGGCGGCATCTGGAAGGTGGTTCCCAGGGAGCAGGTGCTGGAAGAAGCCCAGAAGCTGGCCGCAGAGTTTGCCCAAAACGCAAGACGCGCCCTGATTCTGTGGAAGCAGTGTCTGAATGAAAACTATGAGCACGAGCTTCCCAAGAAGTTCAACAACAACCTGCAAGCCACCATCGCCTACCAACCCTATCATGACTTCAAGGAGGCCTCCACTGCATTCATAGAAAAGCGCGCCCCTGAGTACGACGAGCAGTGATGAAGCAGACACATCCGCAGCGCCGGGTTCTGGTGGTGATAGGGTCTATCATCTGCCAATTCTGCGTGGGAATGCTATACAGCTGGAGCGTGTTTCAAACCCCCATTTCTCAAATGTTCGGCTGGGATACCGGCGCGGTCTCTCTGACCTTTTCCATCAGCACGTTTATGCTTCCTGTCGCCATGATCGTCGCCGGACTGCTGCTGCCCCGCCGGGGACCCAGATGGGTTGCATCTCTGGGCGGCATCATCCTCGCCATCGGGCTTTTGATCGCCAGCCAATCCCACTCTCTGATCATGCTGTACGTAGGCTTTGGATTCCTGGGCGGCGCGGGCGTTGGCCTGGTTTATGGTGTCCCCATTGCCACCTGTGCCGGCTGGTACCCAGAGAGCACCGGGCTGATCACAGGTCTTGCCGTCGCTGGCTTCGGTCTTGGTTCCAGTTTCTATGCGCCCATTGCCACGAACCTCATCAGCCATATTGGTCCTATGAATACATTTCTGGTGCAGGCGTGCGTCTCTTTCGTCGGCATTTTGCTGGGAAGCCTGCTGCTCAAGGCCCCTCCATCCACTCAGGCGGCTCCGGGCGGACAGACGGGCAGCTATACGCCAGGCGGCATGCTGCGCACCTGGCAGTACTGGATTCTCCTGATCATGTACATCCTAGCCAATGCAACAGGTCTCATGGTAGTGGGATATGCCTCCCCTATGGGGCAGCAGCTGGCTCATATCACCACCGCCCAGGCAAGCGCAGTGGTCAGCATCCTAGCGATCTCCAATACGCTAGGCCGCTTTCTGGGTGGAGCCATGTCTGACCGGTTTGGTCCCTTTCGGGTGGTTATCTTCCTCTACTTGGTCAATGCTGCCACCATGTTCTCCATGAAGCTGATGACGAGCTTTGTGCTCTACGCGCTGGCTGTCGCCATTCTGGCCTGCAGCTTCGGCGGCATGGTGGGGGCCTATCCCTCCATTGTCCTGGACTACTTCGGCAAAACCTACTATTCCGTGAACTACGGTCTGGTCTTCCTGGCCTTCGGGATCGGCGGGCTGCTGGGACCGCAGATTGTCTCTCAGGTTCTGCGGCTGCAAAACGGCGATTATACGCTGGCCTTCTGGATCGCGGGTGGAGCCGGCATTGCCGGCGCTCTCCTGGCCTTGTTGTGCAGAAAACCAGTTCCCGGAAAACGCCATACCTCCTAAAAGCAGCAAGGCGGAAGTCAGAAGACTTCCGCCTTGCTGCTTTTGTGCGCGGCGCTGCTGGCTATCAAGTAAAATGCATCACGGGATCTCCAGATGGACCGACTCGTGAAAGATCGGCTCTACTATCCCGGGAATCTCCACGGCGTCCGTAAAGCGGATGTCTCCCACACAATTTTTTAATAGCTGCACGATGTAGGGGTGGGGCCGCTCATCCGGGCGGCCCGCTGCCACACAGACCACCGCTGTCTTGGGCTGTAGGAGGTGCAGGAGCTTCCGCGTGGTAGAGGACAGCGAGGCGTGGTGGGGCACTTTCAAAATGTCGCAGGGAGTGGCTGTTGCCGTCTCCCACATGTGGGCATAGGCGTCGCCGCCCAAAACAATCTCCCGGCCATGGTAATATAGCCGTTGGCGCAGGCTGGCAACATTCATGGACTTAGCCCAGTGGATTAGATCATAGGCGTTCCGCTGCCCCTGAAAGGCTGCGTCAAACACCTGTCTCTGCCTGGGGTACAATGCCGGCTCTCCAAAGAGGATGTCCATCCTCAGTTCCTCCGTGAGCTGAAGGGTCTCCATCCGGTCGCCCGCAAGCTCCACCAGCATTCCAATCCGATCTTCATACCATCTCAGCGGCCGCGCATAGAAATCCATGCAACGCAGAAGATTCCTGGCCGCCTTGGGAAGGCCGTTGTCTCCGTCTGGTTCCAAGCTCTCCGCCTCCCTCGGAGGGATGTAGGGCGTCAGTAGCCGGTCCACAGCCACGCACTGTAGCACCCGGTCCAGGCCACCCACATGATCTCTATGAAAGTGTGTCAGCAGCAGGATATCCAGCCGCTCAATCCCCTGTTTTTTCAGAAAATCCCCGGCATAGATTCTACAGGACCTGGCATCCAAGGGTTCCGGGTGGTCATCCCGCACCAGGTTATCGTGGCCGCAGTCCACCAGCATAGAAAAGCGGCAGCTTCCGCCCTCCACCTCCCGCACCAGGATCGCGTCGCCGTTGCCCACATTGATGAAGTCCAGTACCAGCATCACCTGTCCCCCTTTCTTTTATGGTTCTTACAATACCACACCCTATGATTCCGGGCAACGAAAAGTCCGCGACAGTATTACAAATATTTCCTGCATTTTTTTGACAGTCCACACAAATTTCTCACAAGGAAAGATGCACATCCCCACAGGCTTTCGGCTGTCTGGAAACGAAAAAAGAGAGGCAATGCCTCTCTTTTCAGCTCTTATAATTTCCGCAGCGCGTCTACCAGCGCGGTCTTACCCTGGGTCTTTTCATCCTTCATCTTCACGATACGGGCAGGGCTTCCCGCCACGACGGCGCCAGCGGGCACATCCTCAATGACCACGGCTCCGGCAGCCACTACTGCGTCTGCTCCGATATGAACGCCCTCAATGACCACGGCGTTGGCACCAATCAGAACGCCGTCCTCCACAATGACCGGGGTGGCAGAGGCCGGCTCCACGACGCCCGCCAGCACCGCGCCGGCGCCGACGTGGCAGCGCGCACCCACCGTGGCCCGACCGCCCAAGACGGCTCCCATGTCAATCATGGTGCCCGCGCCCACGACGGCGCCAATATTAATCACCGCGCCCATCATGATGACCGCGCCCTCTCCAATTTCCACCTTTTCCCGGATGATGGCACCGGGTTCAATGCGGGCTGGAATCTCCCGCATATCCAGTAATGGCACGCCGGAATTGCGGCGGTCATTCTCCACCACATAATCCGTGATTTCCGCGGCGTTTGCCTCCAGAACAGGCTGAAGCTGACTCCAATCACCAAAGACGATGAAGCTGTTGTTTCCACCAAATACCTGGGCGTTGCCGAAGTCCACCGGCCCTGTGGTATTCACATACAGCTTCACCGGAGTTCTCTTTTCAGAATTTGCAATATAGTCAATAATTTCCTGCGCGTTCATAGTCACTCTCCAAACAAGATGTTTTCCAAGTCATAGATGCCGTTTGCTCTCCCTGGCAACAGCCGGGCCACACGCAAGGCGCCGTTCACAAAAATCTGACGGCTGGCCGCCCGGTGAGTAAATTCCAGTTCCTCGTCGGGGCCGAAGAAATGCACAGTGTGGGTTCCCGCCACTGTGCCGCCCCGCAGGGCGTGAATGCCGATCTCCTCCCTGTTCCGCCGACCGGTCTGACCTTGACGCCCATAGACCGGCGTCAGCTCCTGACGCGGGTCCATAGCCTCCACCAAGAGCTTTGCGGTTCCGCTGGGCGCGTCGGTCTTCTGATTGTGGTGGACCTCTGTCACCTCAATGTCAAACTCCGGCCTCAGCACCCCGGTGACATCCCGCAGTGCCCGGGCAAGTACCGCAACACCCAGAGAGAAGTTGGCGCTCCACAGCACCGGGGCGGCGCTTCCCAGCGCCTGCAGCTCCCGGAGCTGATCCGGCGTGTAGCCCGTGGTGCCGGAGAGCAGCGCCGTTCCGGTACGGCGGACATAGGAGCAGATTTCCGGCAAAGCCTCCGGCCGGGAGAAGTCAATCACCACGTCTGCCACCTTGCCAAGCCGACCCAGCTGGTCCAGATCTTCGCGGCCAAAAGCCGCTTCCACCTGGTCGCCGGCGGCCCGGGCAGTCTCCTGGAGGAGCCGCCCCATCTTTCCCCGCCCGATCAGGATATATCTCACAGCAGTCCCACCTCCTTCATGGTCTCCCTAAGAACCGCCTCATTCGCCGGACTCATCGCACAAAGCGGCATCCGCATGGGCCCTACGTTCAGCCCCATCAGATTCATGGCAGCTTTGACGGGAATGGGATTGACCTCAATGAACAGATGGTTCATCAGCTTCAGGTATTTCAGATGATTCTCCACTGCTCGGGCCTGGTTGCCGCCCAGATAGTCCGCCACAATCTGATGACACATAGCGGGCATGACGTTTGCATAAACGGAGATCACGCCACTGCCGCCGACGCTCATCAAGGGGATCGTAATGTCGTCGTTGCCGGAGTATAAGGCAAAGTCCGGTCCCGCGCAGTGTGCGATCTTCATGATGTAGGACATATCACCACTGGCCTCCTTGATGCCGGCGATGTTGGGATGCGTACTAAGCCGTTCCACCACAGATACCGGAATGGAGCAGCCAGTACGCCCAGGGACATTGTAGAGGATGCAGGGAATATGGACCTTGTCCGCCGTCTCAGCAAAATGGCGGTACATACCCTCAGCGTTGGCCTTGTTGTAGTAAGGGGCGATCAATAGCAGAGCGTCAGCGCCCATGTCCTGGTACTGGATGCTCTTTTCAATCTGAGTAGCGGTGCAGTTGGAGCCGCTGCCCACCATCACCGGTACCCGGCCATTCACCACTCGGATGGTGTGCTCTACCACCGCCGCGTCCTCTTCATGGGTCATAGTAGGGTATTCGCCGGTGGTGCCCAGGGTTAAAATGGCGTCTGTGCCCCCGGCAATCTGGCGCTCCAGCAGATTGGTCAGCACCTCGAAATTCACGCTGCCATCCTCGTGGAAAGGCGTGATCATGGCGACGATGGAACCTTTGATGTTTTCAAATTTCATGTGAGTGTCCTCCATTTTTTTCATAAAAAAACGGTAGAGACACGCCCCTACCGACAGTATGTGCAAGCAGCACTCCCTGTAAGCGGATAGCGCACCCGCGACAAATGCCGCGGACAGTTTCACAGGTCTTTCCTGGGAACCCATCCCTCTCCCGCGCCCGGAAAAGGAATTCGGCGGACTTGCCCTTCCCACCTTCTCTGCCTGCCAGCTCCCGTGGGTCCATCGCATCCGCGCCTCTATCTCATTTTTTGCCATCATACCATGATTTCAGCTCCGTTGCAATGGTTACTTTGAAAAAAAACCTGTCAGATTTTCTATAGATATGCTACAATAGCTACAATACCGGAGATTCCCATATCCCAACTATCCTCAAGGAGGTTCTACATGCTCCCGTCTGTTGTCGCCCATCGTCGGGCCTTACACCGTATTCCAGAGTTGTCTGATCAGCTGCCGGAGACGGCGGCGTATGTACGTTCTGTCCTCGCACCTCTGAGCTGTACCGTTACCACCCCGATTCCCAGTGCTATCTGCGCCTTTTTCGATGCCGGAAAGCCGGAAACCGTGGCCTTCCGTGCGGACATGGACGCCCTGCCCGTGACGGAGCGCACAGGTCTTCCCTATGCCTCGATTTATCCAGGACGCATGCATGCTTGCGGTCATGACGGTCACATGTCCATGGCACTGGCACTGGCAGAGCATGTGTCCGCGCGTTTATCAGAGCTGCCGCGCAATGTGCTCTTCCTCTTCCAGCCTGCAGAAGAGACGTTTGGCGGTGCCGGTCCCCTGTGCGCCACCGGAATTCTGGAGCAACACCATGTCCAGCGTGTATTCGGACTGCACCTGTGGCCGGGACTTCCCGCCGGAGCGGTCTATACACGCCCAGGGCCGCTGATGGCCCGGGCTAATGAGGTCACTATCACCGTCACCGGCAAGAGCGTCCACCTCTCTCGTGCCGCCGAGGGACGGGACGCCCTGGCTGCGGGGCTGGACTACTATCGCCGCGCCTTGGAGCTGGTGGAGGCCCTGCCGCCGCCCCGGGTGCTGGGCTTTGGACGCATGGTCTCCGGCACCGTCCGCAACGCTGTCAGCGGGGAAACCATCCTGGAGGGCAGCCTGCGGACCTATCAGGAGGATACCTACCGGGCCTGTCGGGAGGGTCTGATTCGACTGGGCGTCCAGGTGGCGGAGGAGCGCGGCTGCGAGGTGGATGTCCACCTGAGCGACGGTTATCCGGCGGTGTGGAACCATGAGGCGCTCTATGTGCAACTCTGCCGGGAACTGGGGCCGAAGGCGCCGGCCCTGCTGGACACCCCGGTCCTGGCCGCCGAGGACTTCTCTTTTTATCAGCAGCGGGTACCTGGTGTCTTTTTCTTCCTTGGCGTCGGGGAAACTGCAGAGCTTCACGCTCCGGAGTTCTGTTTTGACGATGAGACGGTGCTGCCGGAAGGCGTTGCGTTTTTGAAGCGCCTGCTGATGCTGGCATAAGAATCAGCGTCCCGCGAAATCTGCAAGGCTTGTTTATACGGAAGCGCTACCAAAACAAGGAGGAATGAAATCGTGAAAACAGAAACCCTGCAGAAACTTGGTGCCAGCGCTCTCCTGCTGGTAGTTGCTCTGCTTTCTGCCCTGTGGCTGGCGGGGACCGTCTCCTCGCCCGAACTGCATGCCAAAGCCCTGGCGGAGCTGGATGAGAAAAAGATCACAGTCATGGAGCTGACCGCAGCCACGGCTGTCACCTCTGTAGCCGTCTCTGCCGTTCCAGGCGATGCTACCACGCCCCTGGCCAGCAAAATCGCGGACCTCAGCTCCTATCTCCTGCTGGTTGTGGGAGCCATTATGCTGGAAAAGCTCCTGCTGACCATGCTGCCCTACGCCGCGTTCACCATCCTGATTCCGGCCGCCTGCGTATTTTTTGCGCTCTCTCTGTGGCGTCCCGCCGGAGGGCTGCGTCGCTTTGCCGCCAAGCTGGTCCTCTTTGGGCTTGCCATTTGTCTGGTAGTTCCTGCTAGTCTTCGGGTCAGCCGTCTGGTGGAGAACACTCTGGATGTCCAGCAGACGATTGACTCCGCTGCCCAGTCTGCCGACGATGTGGAGAAGGAGGCAGGCGAAGCGGATGATGCGGTCTCCGGCGGCTGGCTCTCTCAGATCGGAGAGCGGATTACCAGCGGAGTCACCGGGGCGATTGACGCGGCCGAACAGGCCCTGAGCCGTTTTATCGACGCCATTGCGGTACTGCTGATTGTAAACTGTGTGGTCCCCATCCTGGTCCTATGGTTCTTCTTGTGGCTGGCCAAGGCTATTTGGGGCATCCAAATTGACGCCTCTCCCAAGAAAATTCAGGGCCTTCTCCTTAGCCGCAGGGGCCGGAAGCGCTCCGAGGCGGATGATAAAGAGCTGACCCCTCAGCCGTGATCCATGGAGGGAAAAACACGCTGTGCAAAGCACAGCGTGTTTTTTTAAACCGTTTGTAAATATCCCCCTATATCTATCCCATGCTTATCCGCCAACGTTTACACCATATTTCAAGGCCGCAACCTCATTTTATTTCAAGCACAAACCTGCGCAATCTGGTATCATTTAGCGCGTACAAATACACAGAAAATACACAGCAGCTTACTTGCAGTATTCCGCCAGGATTTCCGCCGCGCTTTTTTGGCGCTGTTGTCTAAGGTGGGTGTAAACCCCCTCCACAGTCTCCACCGCATCCCCCAGAATCCGGGCCGTCTGCCTGGGGTCCAATCCAGCCTCATAGCAGATCGTGGCCATAGAGTGCCGGAAACAATGCGGAGTAATGTGGAACGTCTCCACGGTTTCGCCGTTGCTGGCCCGCTCTGCAGCGAAAAGACCCGCGTCTCGGCAGTACCGCCGCCAGTTTTTTGTGATTTCCGAGGAGCGCATAAAGCCCCCGTCCTCTCCCGGGAAGATCAGCCCCGCCCGGTTTCGCGGCAGCGCCGCAGCCAGGGGCGGAAGCAGGGGGATGTCCCGCCGGCCGTTCTCGCTTTTGAGGTGGTCCTCCAGCACCGGCACCTGCCCCGTCGCATAGGAGAGCTTTTTGGTCACATGGATGACGCCGGCCTTGCGGTCAATGTCTCCATAGGTCAGCGCCAGGGCTTCTCCCCGCCGCATCCCGGTGTAGAGCAACAGACAGCCGAACAGCCAAAAGTGAGCTTTTCTCTCTGCAGATACCCGCTTGACAATGGCCTCCTGTTCCTCCGTCAGCGCTTCCCGGCGTTTTACCGGAAGCCCCCGGCTCTTGCGTATCTCCGTAGCCGGGGACACGTCGATATCGCCGGAAATGACGGCGTAGGCACAGATCATCTTGCATACGCTCAAGTCAGTCTGTACCGTTTGCGCACTGTAACCAGCTCTCTCCAAGTCGTTGAGATACCGTTTCACGTCCAGAGGCTTGACGTCCCGAATGCTCTTTGGAAATGCCGCGCAAAGCCGTTTTACGGCATATCCGTACACCATTTGCGTGCTGAGGGACACCGTCTTGTCGTGTTCCCGCTGCCATTGCGCCGCCACCACCGGGAATGGCCTCCCGGCCTGCGCCTGTTCCTGATACGCCAGGATCTTCCGGTCCACCTCCCTGCAGGTCTTGCCCCGAAAGGCCACCCGTCTGCCGTTGATTTTCCGGATGGACTCATAGAGTCCGTCGGGCCGCTGGTAATATTTTTGCTTTGCCATCGTTACCTCCTTGTTTTTTCCGGAGGTCCATGCTATACTGTGCCTGAGACCTCCCGCTTCGTCGTGGTTGCTGGGTGGTTTGGATCGATCCGCTCCGGTGTTTGCAGCGCCGGAGCGGCATTTTATTGCGCCTTTTTCAAATCATTGATCTGGTTGGTATGCATCTTGATGATGCTCTTTAGAAGCTCGACTTCCTCCTCCAACGCCTCCACCTTGCTCTTTGGGGCCAAAGTCTCGAGAATGGTTTTCTGGCCCTCGGCTAACGCTTGAATTTGGGGGATTAAGATGTTCTCCTGCGCGACTTCAACACTTACCAGACGTTGATTGATTTCTTCCAGCATGGATATCATTTTTTCTTCGTGGTTCATATGATCTTCCTCCTCGCCGCCCTCCGGCGGCTTTTTTATCTCCCCGGAAGGGGATATCTCTTTTTGGTCATGACCCGCCCCTGCCAGACCAGGGACCTTCCACTGCTGGCGGTGATCACCAAGTCAGCGTCCGACCGTTTCCGATTCAGGCTGAAGAGATAGGTCATCCCCAGAACCCGATCATAGTGCCACTGCTTGATGACGGTAGCTCCATCCACGCAGAAAACGCCGATGTCCCCATCCCGCATTTCATCATGGTTGACAAACGCAATCGACTCATCCGGGAAGTCCGGTTCCATGCTGTTTCCCTGTACCCGAATGGCATAGGCGGCCCCTCTGGGGTCCTCCGGCTTCAGTTCGTAAGGCTCGCAGCTCTGTCCGGTCTCGCCTAGGGCAGGGCCGGCGGCGGAGGGATTGATAAACAGGTTGATAACAGGTGGTGTTTCCGGCTCCTCTGCCTCCTCCTGAAAGCGTTTCTCATCCTCCATCCGCTGGAGCTCCGTCTCCGCCAGCTCTCGCAGCGCCTGCCTCCCCCAGCGGTCCAGGCTGTCATAATCCTTTGCAAGCCTCATCGCCTCGCCCGACAAGGGCGGGGCCTTTTTTGCGCCCATCTCCCCATGCCCAAAGTCCACGCGAAAAACCTTCTCCGGCATATCATTCAGTTTTTCCAAGGAGACTCCAAGCCCATCAGACAGCTTGAAAGCCACTTCCAAAGACACGGTGTCCTGCTTCCTGGTCGTGATGCCCCGCACCGTAGAATCTGGAAGATCGCACATTTTCGCAATATCGGCAACCTTTAAGTCTCGTTCTTTCATAATTCCTTGAATGATTTTATAAACCGGCATTGTTTCGCCCCCTTTCTTCATGCTCACATTATACACCATTTTTCACGCATTGCAAGATTTTTCTTCAAGACCAGCTTGACTTTTCGCTCTTTGAGTGGTTTAATAAAGCTGTAATCGTTCATTGCGCGATTGCAGAGGACGAGACGCCGGGGGCTTTGCTCAACTAAATCGGTCTCCCCTGTTGATAGCTGGGACCCATTCACCGTCCCCGAACAAGTATCGAGCGACACGCAGCTCAGAGCCGGACAGACGGACCATCCTCTCCATCCGCGCCCCCCCTTTCTTTTGGATTCCCCCTTGGAGCATCCAAAGATAAGCGTTGCCCCTGGCGCCCCTCTCTTATATCGTACCATGCGCGAAAAAGCAAGGATAAGGTGGTGAAAACATGAAGCCAAACAGCATTGCATATCCGAATCTTCGAGCCGAAATGAGCCGGAAAGGAATCACCCTTGGGGATCTTTCCGAGGCGGTCAATATTGGACGCGACACGCTTTCAAGAAAGCTGTCTCGGAAAAGCCCCCTCAGTCTTCGAGAGGCCTTTTACATTCAGAGCACTGTTTTCCCCGGTCTTGATATTCGATACCTTTTTTCAGATCAGGCAACATCCGGGGAACAGGACGCCAGCTGACCCAGTAAACACGTGGATATCAAGAAAGCGGCATCCACCGCACACGCCCCCCATTTACCTGCCTATTATTTTTATTGTACATCATGTTATATCCACCAGCAACCACGACAAGCGAAAAAAGATGCCCCGCCCGGGGAGCAGAAATTGCTCCTGCTGCTGTCCCTGATCGCCGCCGGAACGTTTCTGACCCTGCTGCTCGCCCCCATACTGTTATAGAAGGAGGACCCCCACATGGAAAACAAATACTACCGTGACAATCTGGCCGCAATTCTGGAATTTACCGGAGGCCGGCACCTGCTGGGCTATGGAGATATCCATAGATACACCGGCCTCAAAGACCACCGGGCTATCCGCAAGCGCTACCCGCTCAACAAGGACGGCACCATCACCGCGGAAACCCTGGCCCGCCGCCTGTGCGAGGGGGCCAGATCATGAACTGGTTAACCGCTGCGCTCGCAGCCATCGGCGCCTGGAAGGCCACCGCATGGATATTCCGCCTGGTCAATCAACTGGAGGGCCCATGAACATTGGGGACAAGCTCCGCCGCCCGTTGGAGCTGGACACGACCTATTGGGGCTCCACGGATGGCCGCCTATACCCCTGCGAGGTGGTCTACATCCACCCGAAAGGGCGCTATTACACCGTGGAATTTGACTTCCACGGGACGAAAATCCGCCAGAGCTTCCAGGAGGGCTTCGATTGAAAACACGGTTTACTTATCTGTTCGCCGCCGGCCTGCTGGCCGTCTGGCTGCTGAGCTATCTGACCATGACAGCAGACGCGGAGCCTCCGCGCCCGGAGCATACAAAAGCCACCATGCCGGAGATCCCGTTGGACGAGCTGGAGGCCGCAGAGAATGAGCTGATTGAGGCTGCGCTGCTGGCCCGCTCAACCAAGCTGGAGGACGTGACCATCACCTTCTACTGCTGCGAGGAACGGCCCCACATCTGCGGGACAGGCTCCGGCATCACTGCCAGCGGACGGCGCGTGACTCCGTATGTGAGCTGCGCTGTGGACCCTGCCGTGATTCCACTGGGCAGCACCATCATGATCGAGCACAACGGCGAAATGTTGTATCTGCGGGCGGACGATACCGGCCCTGCTATCCGGGGAAACCGTATAGATTTGGCAGTCCAGGGGCACCAAGAGGCCTTATCCCTGGGCGTGAAAACGGCTGATATCTGGTGGTGCGAGGAATGAAAGGAGGCCAAATGCGTGTACTATTGCGAACTCTGCGGCACGTTTTTCGATAAGCCGCACATCCGAACATATCAAGACCCCACGGTGGACCCCAGGGCAGAATTCCAGGAGGTTGTCTGCCCGGTCTGCCTGGAACCCCACATCGAAGAGGCGGCCTTCTGTCCCGCCTGCGACCAGCCTATGCCGGTGGGACCTGTGCTCTGTGAGAGCTGCCGCATGTCTTTGAAGCGGCGGGTGACAGAATTTTTTGATACCCTCACGGCTGAGGAAGAGCAGCAGTTTGACGCCTGGATGGAGGGCTCCAGCATCACGGAGAGGAGGGCGTTCCCATGATTCAATTTCATGAGGCATCCCATACCTATACGCTGGATGGCGTGGACCTCCCCAGCGTCACCCATATCTGCCGCTTCCTGGCCTATGATTACAAATCGGATAAGCCATGGCTCGCGGAGGCAGCGGCCCGGCGTGGGACTGCGGTCCACGAGTCCTGCGCCCTGATTGACTACGGCGAAGAGCCGGAGGAATCCGCGCAGATCGCCGGGTATCTCAACGCCTATCGGCGGTTTTTGAAGGACTACCGGCCGGACTGGGAGCTGATCGAGCACCCTATGGGAGCCCTGGAGCTTGGCTACGCCGGGACTCTGGACCGGTATGGAACCCTCTATGACGGGCGCACCTGCATCCTGGATATCAAGACCGGGCAGCTTTACAGCGCCGCGCTCCGGGCCCAACTGACGGCCTATCAAGCGCTCCTTCCGCCACGATATCACTGTACACACCTCTACGCCTTAAAACTCAGCGCAGACGGCACCTATCAGCTGCGGGAAGTCCCGGCGGACCGGGCCCTGCTGGATGCCTGTTTGTTTCTGAACAACGCCACCGAAAGGAAGAAACGCACATGAGTGAGGAATTGATGCTTTATAGTTACAGCGCATCTCCGCTGGCTGTCCAGAAAAAGCCCCACACCGGGGATTATGAGATATCTGTCTTCGGCGGCGCTCCGGCCACCTTGCGGCGGGGCGTGGACTTCGGCATGATTCGCCGGAAGGACGGCAGCGCCCAGACCAAGCACCCAACGCTCTTTAAGGCCGGCGCGGAAAAGGTAGCCGTGGCCTATGGCCTGTGCCAGCGGTATCACATGGAGAGCAAGCTGGAAGATGCGGAGAGCGGGTTCTTTTTCTACGCCGTCCGCTGCGACCTGGTCAAGATCGTGGACGGGCGGGAGTATACCATCACCAGCTCCTACGGCTCTGCTAACACCCGGGAAGGCCGCAACGGACGGCAGTCCCCCTTTGATGGCGCCAACAGCGCCCTAAAGATGGCCCAGAAGCGGGCCCTGGTCTCTGCGGCGCTGTCTCTTGGCTGTATGTCCGACAGCTTCACCCAGGACGTGGAGAGCGACACGGAGGACGCCAGCGCCTACTTCAACGCCAAAAATCCGGAATTTCCCATCTCCCCCGCCCAGGTGAAGTTCTTCTATGCCGCCGCCGGGCGGCACGGACTGACCAAGCAAGACGCCAAAGCGCTGCTGAAGAAATACGGTTATTCCAGTGCCAAGGACATCCTGACAAAGGATTTTGATACTATCTTGGAGGAATTGGAGGGTGCCGATGCTTAACCATATTACACTCATGGGCCGCCTGACCCGTGACCCGGAGCTGCGCCGCACCGGAAGCGGCACCGCTGTTACATCCTTCACCCTGGCCGTGGACCGGGACTTCAAGTCCCAGTCCGGTGAGAAGGAGACGGACTTCATTGATATTGTTGTCTGGCGCTCTACCGCTGAATTTGTCAGCAAGTACTTCTCCAAAGGCCGCATGGCCGTTGTGGAGGGCCGTATTCAAATCCGGGACTGGACGGACAAGGACGGCGGTAAGCGCCGCAGCGCCGAGGTGATCGCGAATAACGTCTACTTTGGGGATTCCAAGAAAGATGACCAGGGCTCCCGTCCTGTCTCCCGCGGTGTGGATGTCTCCGCCTCCGACTTCGCAGAGATCAGCGAGGAAGACGGCGAGCTGCCGTTCTAAATTGAGGAGGCTTCTATGGATCGAAAACAATTTACGTTCTATGCCTCTTTCTATCAAGCGATTTCACGCATTAAAAACAAGGCCGCCCGATGTGACGCTTACGACGCCATCTGTGCCTACGCCATCACGGGACAGCTCCCGGACCTGGATCGGGTTACAGACGCCGCCGCCATCGCTTTTGAACTGTGCAGACCAAATCTGGATGCAAGCAGGCGTAAAGCAGAGGCTGGAAAATCCGGCGGAAAGTCCAAGCAAACCGGAAGCAAAGCAGAAGCAAAGCAAGAGCAAACCGGAAGCGAGAAAGAGAACGAGAAAGAGAACGAGAAAGAGAATGAGATAGAGCATGAGATCGAGCACGAATGTGATCCCCCTCCCCCCTTGCCGCCGCCGGATGAAGCAGCGTCCGTTTTGGCTGACTACCGGAACCGGGTGAACCCATCCGCCTCTCCGTCCTCCCTGGATGAGCTGCGCGGCTTTGTGAAGGTTCTTGGGCCGGATGTATGCCGCAGGGCCTTTGACATCGCCCTGGACAGCAAGAAAACCACCTGGCCATATATCCGGGCCATCCTGCAGGATAAACAGACGCGGGGCATCCGATGCCTTGCGGATTGGGATGCACTGGAGAAAAAGCGGGAATCCGGCAGGAAGTCCTCAGCGGAGAGCGTGAATAAAAGCGCCTGGGGGTATGTGAAATGAAATTTACCATCCCCTACCCGCCCACAAAGCGGGAAAAGGCGGCGTGGAACAAGCGATACGGCCTGAATGCCTACTACGCCGGAAAGCATTGGTCACAGCGCCGGCGGGACGCTGAGGAGTTACATACCCTGGCCCAGTGGGCCATGAAATGCGCCCATATCCGGCGGCGGATGGTCAGCGGGCCGGTAGAGATCACGTTCCGCTGGAACGACGGCCTGGACATTGATAACCACGCGGCGCTGGGAAAGGCGTTTGTGGACGCCATGAAGGGCTATCTGCTCCCGGACGACAACCGGGAATGGGTCCAGCGGGTCTCCCACGAGTTTTGGGATGGCGACGCTATCCAGGTGGAGGTGACGGCATATCATGAAAAGTAAAATGCTTCTGCGCGTGGTGGAAATGGCGCGGAGCGGATGTACAGACAGAGAGATCGGAAAAGCGGTGGGCGCTGCCCCATCGACCGTCAGCTACCACAGGAAGAAAGCCGGAATCGAGAGGGCCCGCGGTCAAACATACCACACTCTGTACACGCTCTATGACCGGGATGGGCAGTACCTGTTTGAAGGCAGCGTGAAGGAATGCGCAAATTTCCTGGAAATTCAGGAGCACACGGTCCGGGAATATCTGTCCAGATTCCGCGCCGGAAGGAAAACGCCTGTTGAGATTTACGCAGAGCCAGTCAGGAGGATGAGATGACAGCCGAAAGGCGCGCCCTCTTGGGCGACCGCGAGGCAAGTAAAAGACTGAGCGAGGCGGGGGTGCTGCTGCCGTGCCCGTGGTGCGGGGAAACACCAAAAGTTCATTCTTTTCAGCGAAAAAAAGAACTGTTTGCCCCGACTTATATTGAATGTGGTTGTGGGATTAGAACGAGAATTTTTGGAAATGTTAAGCGCGCCGTTGGGTTCTGGAACACCCGCGCGCCGATTCTGAGCGCGGAGGAGTTGGAGCTGCTGGAGGGGATGGAATGAAGAACCCGGGAGAATATGTTGACATTGGGGACCCAGCCTTGCAAGTCAGAACAGACGAGGATGGAAACACTGTAGCCTCTGCAACGATACAGGCGGTTGTCCTCTGGAAAGAAGATATCAAAAACCACATCATGGACGAGATCATCAAGATGTGCAAGGAGCACGGAATTACGGACCTGTATGTGCTGAACCGGGATTTCATCCTGTCGGCTATCAAGGAGAAGATGGAAAAGGAGGCCCACCAATGACGCGGGAAGAAGCTGCCATCAAAAGCTGTGAGGATAGAATCAAGCACCTGAAAAGCGCGCCAACTCACCATTATGGGAAACGGCAGCGGGAAAGAGCCATTGAGCTGGAAAAGGTAAAAATAAAGGCCCTCCGCCCCGTCAGCCGGGAGCAGGTGGAGAAGGTCTGGAGGGGCGGATGGATTGCGGTCAGAGAAAGCGAGATTACAGGATTCAATCCAGAACTTGCTGGATGTGACCCGATTGGCGGTTATAAATGTTCGAGGTGCAAAGCAGAGGCCGTGCTTGATTGCAACGACGAATTTGTTTTGGACAACTTTTGCCCTCACTGCGGCGTTCCCATGACGGACGAGGCCGTGGAGATGGTGTTGGAGAGGATGGAGGCGATGGAAGATGGCAAGGGCGATTGATGCAGATGTACTTATTCATAAAATTGGAGAAATTCCACTTGAATATGAGCATAGAGAGGCCGTTTCTTTGTTTTATAAGATGATTGAATCTATGCCTACTTTTACTCCACCAAACGAGTTATTGACTATTGAACAATTGCGAAAAATGGGAGGGCAACCATATTGGCATGTTGGATTGCGAAAAGAAAGTCCTCCGCCACATTGGAATATCCTTGATCCGTTTTATGCAAAGCATATTGAGGATTACAAATATGGTGAAAATTGGCTTGCCTACCGCCGCCCGCAGGAGGGAGAGGAAAAAACACATGACGAACGCACAGAAAATCCGGGCCATGAGCGACGAGGAGTTGGCGGACATTTTCCTCAGAGCTGACTTTTGTAAGTGTTGTGAGCATGAAAAAGACGGAGTATGCAATTACATCTGTGCTTATCCAAACATTCCGCTTTATGAAGGGTGCAAACAGGCAGCATTGAGGTGGATGAAGCAGCCAGCAGAGGAGGAACCCCTGATGGACTACGAAAAGCTTGTGGCTGACTTAAGAGATTGGTTGCCACCGGAAAGTGAGAAAATCCTATACGGAGAACTAGTCGGCGCGCCATATCCATACAACCTGCAAGGTCCATTGGTGTATTCTGATGAGGTATGTAACTTAGTGGAAGAAGCTGCGGATGCTATCACTGCCCTGTTGGATGAAAACGCTAGACTGAAAAACAGGAAATCAATGTGGAGGAAACTGTTGGAGGCGGTTAAAAGCGCCTTTGGCTGGGGGGACAAAGGAGAAGAGAACCATGATGGACTACGAAAAGCTGATTAGACGATTGCGGAATGATGCCGACGCATATCGAAATGGGAAAACTCTTGGGCGGGCATTTGCCGATCAGGAGGACGTGCTGGACAATGCCGCCACCGCCCTCTCCACGCTCCAGGCCGAAAACGAGAAGCGGCAGGACGAGCTGGAGCAGGCCAAAACAGAGATCACCCGTCTGAAACACTACGAGGACAAATGCCATGACTGCCCCATCGTCTGTGCCAAAACGGAAATCATCAAGGCGCACGAGGAGTTGGAAGCGGTACAAGCCGAGCTGGAGCAGAAATCAAAACTGATTGCTCAGCAGGCCGCAGAATTGGAACGGCGGGACAAACTGCTGAAAGAACAAGAGACCGAGTTGGATCAGATGAAGCGGGAGAATGAGACCCTAAAACATGCATTACAAAATTGGCACGAGGAGGTCTGACATGAAGCGGCTGACATACTTTGACGGCGGGAAATGGCGGCTCAAAATCGGCGATACAGAATACAGCGGAAAAGCCGTTGACCGCCTCGCGGCCTACGAGGAAACTGGCTTGGAGCCGGAGCGCATAGAGTTATTGATCCCCGCCGACGACGTTGCGGAGGTGAGACACGGGAGATGGGTAAACACTAACAAAGAAGTTGAGCAAATATGCAAATGCTCGGAGTGTGGATATCCAATAAGTTATTTTTGGAGCAGAACTCCATACTGCCCCAACTGCGGCGCTTTGATGAAGGAGGACGAGCATGAGGCTGATTGATGCTGATAATTTAGATTTCACATTTGATAGGCGTTGTTTTTCGCAGGGTGATACCCAGTATGTGCGCGGAGTGGACGATGCCATTGGGGTGGTAAACAACGCCCCCACCATCGACGCTATCCATGCGGCGGGCGGGTGATGCGCAATGACGGCAAATTTTCCGATTTATCTGCTTGTGATGGCGGGTGTGACATACCTGATTCGGATG
>ENA-UESI01001046-UESI01001046.1-human-gut-metagenome-genome-assembly--contig:-NODE-1046-length-19358-cov-4.453763_pt1 | contig 19358 bp, 17 predicted proteins | sample MGYA00243005_ERZ508006 | MGnify/ENA primary metagenome ERZ508006 (study PRJEB26167, sample SAMN06115436) | human gut metagenome | host: Homo sapiens | place: China:Shandong | collected 2015-06-10... | reverse complement strand
TGGTGGCGATGCGCTTAGGGGACACACCCGTTCCCATCCCGAACACGATGGTTAAGACCTAAGCGGCCGATGGTACTGCACTGGAGACGGTGTGGGAGAGCAGGTGGCTGCCAGCTCCGAATAGTTGTAGGGCACATTGCCCTCCTTCATCTTCCAGCTGCCGGCGTGCATCTCGTAGATATTCATGGGGCCGTTGATCACGTCCGCCTTTTTCTGGGCTGCCTGCCAGGCATCGTCGTGCCAGGCAAAGCCCGAGATATCATAGACCTTGCTGCCGTTGGACGGGCGGGTCTCTGCGTGGAACGCATAGGGGTCGGCCTTGTAGACCAGATCGCCCGCACGGGTGGTCACGCAATATTTATAAACATCGTATTCCTTCATGCCGGGGATGAACAATTCCCACACGGAATCGCCATCCACCTTGCGCATCGGGTGGCTGCCCGGCTTCCAGCTGTTGAAGTCGCCCACCACGCTGATCGCCACGGCGTGCGGAGCCCACACACGGAACACGACACCGGCCTCGCCCGCGCGCGTTTCCATGTGCGCACCGAAGTAACGATACGCTTCACAGTTATTGCCCTGCTTGAACAGATACACCGGCAGGTCCGATGCATTGCTCTGGATCTTTTCTTCAGTCGGTTTCATAGACTGCTCCTCCCCGTACAGGTGCAAACCGCGCACCTGTAGCTTTTTACCCTTTTATATTAAAGAATTTCGGGCTGTTTTTCAAGGGGATTTCATCAAAAATTACCATAATCTTTTCCGCGATATTTCTCCCTTATATACATACCCGCCAAATTTTTACAAATTTTATGGTGAATCCTGCCAATCCGGCAACAAAAAAGAGCTTCCGCACACCCTCCCAAGGGGAAGGTGCACAGAAGCTCAGTGCTCTGGTCAAAAATTTTCGTTCCCGGTTTTTCCGGTAATCGGTCAGCCTACCACGTAAACATTCACCTGGATGGCACCGTTGATGACGCTCTCGGCATAGGTCTCATAGAACAGGTCCACCAGGATCTGCCCCTTCTGCACCGCAATGCCGGTGTCGGTGGCCACGGCATAGCCGTAGACGAACTTGCCGTCGGTGGAGGTGATGTACAGCTTGGTGCCGTAGGGGATCACGTCCGGGTCCACCGCCACGGTGCCGTAGCCCAGGCCCAGGCCGGAGGAACCCTTGCCGGTCTTGGAGTAGTAGCCGGTGGCCTTGCCGGTGAGCACCTTGCTGTAAGAAGCAGGGGCGTTGGTGGTGCCGTCCGGGCCCGTCAGCGGGGAGACCGGCGCGCCTGCGCCATAGGTCTTGATGACGTGGCTGGTGGGCTCCACGGTGGTGGTGGAATCCACCACGATGCTGTTCTCCAGCTCACCGTCCACATAGCGGTCGCGGGTGGTGACGGTCTGCTGGCCCTCCGCGCCGTGCTGCACGGTGGTGGTGCGGCCGGTGTTGCGGAAGTAGAGGCTGGTGTAGACGTACTCGGTGTCATAGGGGATGGCCTGGGTCTCCACGCGGTCCTGATAGTCCACGCGGTGCACCGTGATCTTGGTGCCCGCAGCCACCAGCTGGTCCAGCGCGGGTTCGGTGTAGTCATCGCCCTCCAGGGTGATGCCTGCGCGCTGCAGGGCGTCGGCGACGGTGCCGAACACCATCTTCACCGGGTACTCCTGGCCGTCGGCGGTGATGCTGACGGAGAAGGCGCGCTCAATGTTCAGGGCGGCGAGGTTGCCGCTGTAGGCCGTGTAATAGACCTTGTCGCCTTCCTCGGACTGGATGCCGGAAAGGTTCATGACCTGTGCGGGGTCGGTCTCGGAGGTGAGGATCACCTGCCGGGCACCATTGGAGTCTGTGACGTAGGTCAGCCGCAGATTCGCAGCGGTCACACTGAGTGTAGCCACAAGGCACACGACCATGACACAGAACGCCAGCACACGGGGAGAGACAGCCTGCTTGCAGGCGGTCAGAGCTTTCTTTACTTTTACGGAAGCGATACGAGACAACTCCTCTCTTTTCGTATTTTGTGCGGCCGCGGACACTGCAAAAATGCCCCGGCCGCCCGGACTGCGGGGCGGCAGAAGTTGGGATGCCCCACAATCAAATACGATGCCCTCTTTTTGGTAAAATCGAGCATCGTATTCCAATTTGGATTCCGTGCGGGGCAGCCATTGCATTCCCGTCCGGCCGGGCCGCATCTGCCCGCGCCGCGCCGCCCGTGGGACGGCATTTCACTTCATCCAGATAAATTTTAAACGCTGCAACGTTCGTTGAGCGGGTCTTATTTTACCAGCCCTTGACGCATTTGTCAAATCCGGCCCCCGCACTTTGTTAGTTCTTTGACGTTCTTTTTTGTGCAATTTTAACAGTGTTTTCTCCGAAATATTGTTTTTTAGGTTATTTCCTTCTGATTTTTCTCATTTTTCATTGCATGTTTCGTTCACGAATTTTTAACATTTAAATTTGATTTTTTGCCCCGAAAACAGGCCCTTCCGGGGTCATTTCCGCACGGACAAGATGCCCAAAATCGCAGGTTTTCCATTTAAAACCACCCCTGCAAAACGCGCTTTTTCACCCAAAGAAAACTGCGCGAATTTCTCCCGAAAAATGCTCTCCAGCAAAATGCCGAAGCACAGAAATGTTTTGAAAAAAAGTACGCACTGGATAGAAAACCGCCCCGCCGGTACAATCGAGAAAAAAGCAGAAAGGAAGGTTTTTATGGAGATCCAAATCACACAAAAGCAGTGCGGCGGCACCGAGTTCCTTGCCCGGCCCCACCGCCTGCACCTGGGCGCGCAGAACGCCGCCGGGGTGGACCAGCTGCACTTCATTTTGCCCGAAGCCTGGGCAGGCTGCAGCGCGGCGCTCTACCTGCGGCGCGCCGACGGCACCCTGCTGGCCCCGGTGTCGCTGGACGGCGAAGGCCGGGTGACGGTGGACCGGCGGCTCACCGGCAGCACCGGCGGGCAGTGGATGCTGGCGGCCATCCGCGGCGAAGACTACACCGCCTACACCCGCCCCGGCAGCTACGACACCTACGCCATCCTGCCCACCGACGGCGGCGCCGAGGAGCTGCCGCCCTCGCTGTATGAGCAGTTCGTGGCCCGGGTGCTGGAAAGCGCCAGCACGGCCTCCACCGCTGCCCAGCGCGCCGCCGCAAGCGCGGCCAGCTGCACCGCCAACGCGGCCCAGGCCCAGACCGCCGCCCAGCGTGCCGAGACCGGCCGCACCGCTGCGCTGGAAGCCGCAGGCCGTGCCGAGACCGCTGCCGCCCGGGCCGAAGCACTGGCCCCGGAGGAGGGCCGGGTGGTGAGCGTCAACGGCAAGGCGGGCATCGTCCGGCTGACGGCGCAGGACGTGGGTGCTCTGCCCTGCCCCGCGCAGCCGGTGGCCGGGCAGCTGCTGCGGGTGCTGAGCACAGACCCCGACACCGGTGCTGTGCGCACCGACACCACCCCGCCGCCGGACCTGACCCCCTATGTGCGCAGCAGCACAGTGCCCACTGCGGCGGTGCCTGGCGCGGTGAAGGCAGACCCGGCCTTCGGCGTGACGGTGCGGGCCGACGGCACCCTGGCCACCGCACCGGCCGACGAAGCCGCGCTGGACGCCATGGCCGACCCCTATGCCCCGCTGACGCCTGCCCTGCTGCCCTACGGCGTCAAGAAGGCATTGACCGCCGCAGCGGCAGCCGCCCCGTGGTCTGCGGAGGAGAAGTCCGCCGCCCGCCGCACACTCGGGGTGGAACTGGCATCCTATTATACGAAGGAAGATGTGGATGCCCTGCTGGCCGCCCCGAGCCTTGCCGCCTACCCGGTGGGCAGCATTTACCAGAGCGTCCTGCCCGCCAGCCCGGCCGCCCTGTTCGGCGGCACCTGGGAGCAGATCGCCCAGGACCGCGTGCTGATGGGTGCCAGCGACAGCCACAAGGCAGGCTCCACCGTCGAGGCCGGCCTGCCCAACATCACCGGCCAGATCGCCTACAACAGCAACCACGGCCTGGTCAGCTCAAACAGTGCCGTTTCTTCCGGCTGCGTCTTCCCCGGCGCATCCATACGAAACGGTGCTCTGACCGGCAACAACACCGCGCAGACCCGCGACCTTGCCATCGACGCTTCCCGCTCCAGCGCCGTCTACGGCCGCAGCGACACCGTCCAGCCCGCAGCCTATTACGTTTACATCTGGCTGCGGGTGGCCTGAAAGGCGGCGGCCCATGAGTCTGGAAGCATACTCCCGCACAAAGGACGGCGGCACCCTGCTCAGCCCGAACTTCCGGGTGCGGGAATTCGCCTGCCGGGACGGCAGCGATCCGGTCTTTATCGACAGTGCACTGGTGGACTTGCTGCAGCGCATCCGGGACCACTTCGGCCAGCCGGTGACCATCACCAGCGGCTACCGCACGGCCCGCCACAACGCGGCCGTGGGCGGGGCCGCCTTCAGCCAGCACTGCTACGGCCGGGCCGCCGACATCCGGGTGAAGGAGGTGGCGGTGGACACGCTGGCCGACTACGCCGAGACGCTGCTGCCCAGCACCGGCGGCATCGGCCGCTACCCGGAAAAGAAGGGCCGCGCCTGCGGCTGGGTGCACCTGGACGTGCGCGCGGCAAAGGCCCGCTGGACAGGCTGAAAGGGGGTGGACCGCATGGAGAGCATCCTGTCCGCCGTCATTGCCGGGGCGGTGACCCTGATCGGCGTGCTGATCGCAAACAGCCGTAGCCAGGCCGTCACCGATACAAAACTGGAGGAGCTCACCCGTGAGGTGCGGGAGCACAACCACTTCGCCCGCCGGGTGCCCATCCTGGAAGAACAGATGAAGGTGGCCAACCACCGCATCGCCGATTTGGAACACAACGAGAAAGTGAGGAATTGATATGAACTTTGGCAAAATTTCTGCCGCCACCATCGCCCGCACCGCCGTGCTGCTGCTGGCGCTGACCAACCAGGTGCTGAGCGCTCTGGGCAAGCCCATGCTGCCCATCGAGAGCCAGACCGTGGAGCAGCTGATCACCGCAGGTATCACCACGGTGGCCGCGCTGGTGAGCTGGTGGAACAACAACAGCTTCACCGCAGAAGCCATTCAGGCCGATGAGGAATTCAACCGCCTGAAACAGGAGAAACTCCACTGAACTGTTTTTAAGCACCGTTTTTCCTGAAAAATGCAGCAGCCCCGGGGGCGGTCTTTCGGCCTTTCCCGGGGCTGTTTTGCGTGCAAGCAGCGCGATTCGTGCCATTTCCAGGCGCTTTCACGCAGTTTTGAATGACATTTTCTGGAAATTCCGCCATCCTGCAAGCGGTGGATGTGCAAGCGCATTCATCGCTTCAGCGCGCATTTGAACAGCATCTCCCGTCATCTTCCGCTCCTTGCAGTGCGGCGGCATCGTGCCGGTCCGCCCTTGCATCATTTTCGCCCTCGACACACAGTTTCTTGTATTCGACTTTCGGAACATGATATAAAACGGTGTGTGGCGTCAAGGCCATTCTATGTCCTTTTTATAGGGCTTTCATGCCTTTGGCGATAAGAAAGGAGATTGGAAGATCATGACAAACAAAAAGTTTAAATTTGCAGCAATGTCCATGGCGCTGACGGCTTGTGTCGCCGCACAGCCCCTGCTGGCAAATGCAGCCGAGACCGGCAGCGCGCCGGAGGCTTCGGCTGATCTCAACCTCCAGAACCAGAACGCGGCCCCCGAAGACAGCACCGGCGGCGCGCCCGATGCCGCCGCGAACGCGAAAGCGCTCCCCCCGGAGGCCCCGGCAAACACCGAGGCGGATGCAGACGTCCAGGCCCCGGCTTTCGGCCCGGAGACCGACACCGATGACGTGAAGATCGACTACACCGAAAGCACCACCACGGGCGCCACCACCACCGAGACCGGCGATGTGCTCGACACCTCCAGGGAAAACGAGAAGACCGGCGAACCCGGCAGGGAGATCGGCAAAGCCGAAAAGAGCGAGACCGAACTTGGCAGCACCACCGAGACCACCACCAGCGGCACCGTCACCGGCAGCGATGTCATTGACAAGAATGCCGACGGCAGCACCACCATTACCACACCCAGCATCACCGAGGAGACCACCATGACCACCACCACCGGCACGGGTGACGCCAGCGCCACCACCGATACCGACCACACCTACACCGAAGACGAGCTGAAAAACATCACGCCCGAAGATGTGCTGGGCGAAAAATACAAAGACAGCCTGAAGTGGGGTACCAACACGGGCAGCATCAACGGCTACGAGATCACCGGCTTTACCGAAACCGGCAAAAACACCGGCGAGATGACCCTGCGCAAGACGACCCCGCCGGAGGGGAAAAAGATGTCTGCCGAGGATATTGCAAAGCTCTTGGACCTGGAAAAGCCCGATGTGGCCGCCGACGGCAGCTATCAGCTGACCCGCACCGAACCAATCTATGACGAAAACGGCAGCCAGATCGGCGAACGCACCACGGTCTACCGCATCATCGGCACGTCGGTGGAAACGACGACGACCACCACCCTGACCATCTGCATGAAAAAGAAGGAGCTGGAGGGCAGTGAGGACGTCAAGACCGACACCAAAATCGAGGGCGGCAACACCAAAGTCGATCTGAAGGACGAAGACATCACGGACCCCGCGCCCGATGTTACCGTTGACCTTTCCGAGCTGCTCACCGAGACGGACACCCGCAAGGTGAAGGAACACCGCGACGCCAACGGCGCGCTGACCGGCTACACCGTCACCGAGGGTGACAAGACCTACGAGATCACCTTTGACGAGACATCCGGCAAGGCGGTCGGCGATCTTTCCGGCCTGGGCCCTGACCAGATCTGCGACCTGCTGGGCCGGGACAAGGGCTATCACGCTGAAGACGGCAAGATCTTCGACAAGGACGGCCACGAACTGACGGTCAGTGAAAAACAGGAACTGCTGAAAACGGTCAAGGTGACCGTCAAGCTCACCCAGACCGGCAGCACCGATTGGACGCCTGCGGACGAAGACACCGCAAAAAAGGCAGAAGAAACCGCAAAAGCAGAAGCCATTTTCAACGCGCTGAGAGACGCCATCCGCAAAGACGAGCATCTTACCCCTGAGGAAAAAGCCCAGCTGCAGGCCCAGCTCCAGAGCGATCAGGATGCCGGTAAAATCAGTTCGGCCACCAAAGAATGGAGCTACAAAGACGAAGACGCCAACCGGCAGTATCGTTACGAATACACCGTAGACAACACGACCATAAGTACGGGCGACGCCGCTGACGATGCAACCGAACGCAAGGATACCGTCAACGGCACGGCGTATGTTTCCGGCTCGACGATCATTCGGACCGGTCTCCATGAGGAAGGCCCCACCATCACCTCCGGGGAGGTTTCCGGCATCAGCAGCGACTTCAAGACTTTGCCGGAGAATGTCGTCGAAGACAGTGTGGAATATATTAAGATCGACGGCGTCCAGTATCTGAAAAAATACACCCTGCAGGACGGCCGCACCTACGAGTTCACCTATACGACCGATCAGAAACTTCCCGATGACCTCAAGGCCGGTCTGGCTGAAGGCACCGTCGTCTCCCGCGACAGCTTTACCATGGTGAGCTGGACCGTCACCGAGGAAAAGCAGGAGGACCCGGAACAGGCCGACCTTTCCACCGGCGACAAATGGGATTTTAACGAAAATAGCGGCACGCTGACCATCAAGCGTGCGAACAGCCCCGATGAAACCTATGAAGGCCTGACGTATGACGCAGAGAAGAACGCTTACAAGGACTCTAGCGGTACGCTTTACACCATCACAGAGACCACTACAGTAGCAAACAAAGAGGATGTCGAAAAATGGCTGCGTGCGAATGAAGCCTATAAAAATGCCACCGTGACCAGCTTCAATAAAGAGACTGGCATCGGCACTGCCACCTACACGGACGAAAACAACGTGGAGCACACCATCCGGTTCACCAGCGGCAATCGCACGTTGCTGATCACCCGGAGCGAAATGAAGACCATCATCAATGTTGATGAAGCAGCTTTGCGCACCGAGATCCGAAAAGAGCTCGATTCTCTGGAAGAAGGCTGGCAGCTCAAGGTCGGCAATCAGGTCGTCACCCGGAGAAATAAAGAACTCTGGCTGTCTGACACCGAGAAGGCAACGGAGGAAGACATTATCCGGATCATCAATGATGCCGTTCATTCGTTTGTTGACTTCAAGAACATGAGCCGCGCGGAACTTATCCAGCATCTTGAAGCCGCGAAGGCCGACGCGGATAAAGCCGGGCTTTCCTACTCCGAGTCCACCTCGTTCGACCACGCCGACCTTGATATTGAAACCAATCTGAAAGATGAAAAAGGTAACGACCTGGGTGAGGCCTTTATTATCGACAGCCCCACTTACACCTTCGGCCACAGCGCTTCCACCGTCGTGGACGGCAAAGCGACCGGCCCCAAACTTGCATCTAACGCAACCTACGACGATTTTTCCAAAAAGATGGAATACCGCGGCACCGGATACAACTACACCGCCAACAACTACTACTCCGTCACCGGTAAAGTCGCTTATGGCAAAGACCAGTCTTTCAACGGCCGGGATGCTAAAAACAAGGCTGACTCCCGCGTCAAAGAGCTCGGCGGCGATGCCATTGCCGTCCAGACCGGCAGCGGGACGTGGACGGTTTTCCAGCACACCGCCGACCTGCTCGCCTACGGCTATATGGACAGTGACAGCAATACCTGCCGCAACAAACCTGACCCCGCCGCTCCCAGCACACAAGGCCACAAGGGCCCCGGCGATCACGATAAGCCCGGCAACGGCTACGACCTTCTGCTGAAGAATCTCACCCTGATCAACGGCACAGTCGTTGCGCAGAGCAAGACCACCTATTCCGCCACTCTTACCAAGAGCAAGTGCTCCACCGCCTCCGGCAGGCTGCTGGAGATCACCGGGCTTTCCCACATCGAGAGCTCGGAAGGCAGCGGCTATTTCGGCAGCTACGACCTCACCACGACGGACCACACCGACTTCACCACCACCGAGTGCGGCGGCAAGGGCGTCAAAGGCACGGGCCATGGCATCTTTGAGTCCATCCGCAGCTTCTTTGAAAAGGCCTTCACCGGCACCACCGAGGGTACCCGCTATGACGGCACGCTGAACTACACCTACACCACCGACAGCGACTACACCGCCGCGGTCGTTGCAAAGAAGGACACGTACCACACCGTGGCGAACGTGAGCTACCAATACACCACCACCGAGACCCGCACTTCCTACCGCGACGACAGCACCGTGGTAGTCGTGCCGCCCACGACCCCGGATGAGGCTCCGCAGACCCCCGAGACGCCCGAACTGCAGCCGGCGCAGGACACCGTGCCGGACGCCCCGGTCCTGCCTTTGGACATCGTCGTGCGGCCCGTGCAGGACGCCCACGCCCTGCCGCAGACCGGTGTGAACTGGTGGGCCGCATTCTGCATGGCGGTCAGCGGCTTCAGCCTCATGGCCGCCGGTGCCTTCGCCACCCTGACCGGCAAGAACGCCCGCCACTAAAGGCCCGGCACGCCCCTGACAGGTTCATGGGCCCCCTATTTCTCTGCCATCTCCTCATTCTTGATACACTGCAATGAAACACCCCCGTTCCGGCGTTTGCCAGAGCGGGGGTGTTTCATTGTGCTGTTTGCAGAATTTAAGCCTGTTTATACCATTCAATGAGCTTTCCGGCATCCTGCCAGCCCTTCTGATACATGGCTTCCAGTGCCTGCTTGTCTTTCGTCAGGGTCGCCATGCCCTCGGTGCTGTCCGGCGCAATGACACACACGATGCCCTGCTGTTCCAGCTTGAGCGCGCGGCGCACGGTCTGATTGTACCGCTCTGCCCGCAGGAAAAGCCCCTTCGCCGCTGCCGGATACCGGTGCCGCAGCAGCTTTGCCAGCTTCTTGTCCCGGGCACCGGTCTGCTCCGGCGCAATGGGCTTTGTCAGGATGACGGCCACCCGGTCGCAGCCCAGCGCAAGGGCTTTTTCCAGCGGCACCGGGTCGGCCAGGCCGCCGTCGTAGTAGGGCACGCCGTCCATGAAATAGGGCTGATCCACCACTGGGATGCAGCAGGACGCCATCAGCGGGCGGTAATCGTCCTGCCGCAGGTCCGCTTTGGTAAAATAGCGCGGCCTGCCGGTGCGGGCTTCCGTGGCCACGATGACCATCTCTGCCGGGCTGCGCACCACAGCGGGGTAATCCAGCGGGTTTTCACCGCCCCGGTTGCTCAGCGCCCCGTAGACGTATTCCAGGTCCAGATACGAGTGTTTGCGCACCAGATTGCCCACGCTCATGTACTCTTTGCGGAAGGAGTAATCCTGATAAAAGGGCTTGTTGCGGCCATGCTGCCCGGCCACATAGGACGACATATTGGCGCTGCCCGCCGACACGCCGATGCAGCAGTCGAACTGCACGCCTTCTTCCATGCAACGGTCCAGCACGCCCGCGCCGTAAATGCCCCGCAGGCCGCCGCCCACATCAATGATACCGGTTTTCATACGCTTCCCTCGCTTTCGTTTTCCACAACAGTATAGCGCGGATGTGGAAAATGCACATTCAGCAATCCGGGGCAATTGCTGAAAATTTGAGCGGGAGAATACAAGTGATTTGAATGCCGCCGGACATGCGCAGTCGCGCACCTCAGTTCAGCGGGAAAGCTGGCAACAAAAAAGCAGTTCTGCCGAAGCAGAACTGCCGGAAAGGTTCCTCCGGGTTGCGGCTCCCAGCATCCGCTTCGTGCCTTGGGCGGCACTCGCGTCTTGCTGGCCGCGGCCCCAACAGCTCCTCCCTGTTTCCGCCGCAGGCGGCGGTCGTCGCCGTTGCACTTGCCGAACTGAAGTGCGCAAAGCTGTGCCGCTGACGCGGGATGTCGCGCACCTCGGTTCAGCAAAGTTTTGCTGCATGTAAACAAAAACGGCTCTGCCGAAGCAGAGCCGTTGAAAGCATATCTTTCCGGTAAAATCAGCGCTTGCTGAACTGAGGTGCGCGACGAGCAGCCTTCAGACCGTACTTCTTACGTTCCTTCATACGAGGATCGCGGGTCAGGAAGCCTTCCTTCTTCAGAGCAGCACGGTTCTCATCGTTCTGCTGCAGCAGAGCGCGGCTCAGGCCGTGGCGGATAGCGCCAGCCTGACCGGAAACACCGCCGCCGGAAACGCGGACGACGACGTCATACTTGCCCTCCAGGCCCAGCAGGACCAGCGGAGAACGGACGATCAGCTTCAGGGTCTCCAGACCGAAGTAGTTGTCGATATCACGATCGTTGATGGTGATCTTGCCGGTGCCGGTGTAAACGCGAACGCGGGCAACGGAATCCTTACGACGACCAGTGCCGTAGAAATAAGGTTTGGTTTCGTACATGTTCGATTGCCTCCTTCTTAGAACTCGATCTTCTCGGGCTTCTGAGCTGCGTGAGCGTGCTCGGCACCCTGGTAGCAGTGCAGGCGGGTCAGGGCCTTAGCACCGATGGTGTTGGAAGGGATCATGCCCTTGACAGCGTAGGTCATAGCCAGATCGCTGTGCTCAGCCATCAGCTTGCCGTACTGGACCTTCTTCAGGCCGCCGATGTACTTGCTGTGGGTGATGTGGAACTTCTGCTCGGCCTTCTTGCCGGTCAGAACAGCCTGATCGCAGTTGATGACAACGACGAAATCGCCGCAGTCAACGTTGGGGGTGTAATCGACCTTCTGCTTGCCGCGCAGCAGAACAGCGGCTTCAGCAGCGACGTGGCCCAGGCTCTTGCCGGCAGCGTCGAGCAGGTACCACTTGCGCTCGACTTCAGCGGGCTTCACGAGAGTAGTGCTCATATCTATTTCCTCCTGATAAGCTTTTTGTAACGTTTCAGGCGCCTGTTTGGGGCGCGAGTGTCAGTATACATCATAAAAAGCTGCCTGTCAACAGCAATTTTTGATTTTTTCAGTGTAAATTTTGCAATCTCTCAAATCCTCTTGTTTTCTCTTGATTTCTCACGATTTCAAACAACGCATTTTCTGTAAATTTTTCTGCCCGCCGGGGCAGATTTTCTCGCGCTGCACGCTACAATTTTGCCCTGTGTTGTGCTATACTATAAAGGATATGGCAGCATCCGCTGCGCCACGCAAAACAAGGAGAGCTTTCTACATGCCAAACGATATCGACCGCAACGCTTCCGCCCAGCGCCGCACCTCCAAACTGCTCACCGCCATGGGCATTTTCGTGGGGCTGGGCATCATCGCCTACATTATTTTAACGCTGCTGGTCAACCGCAGCGTGCCCGCAAACCCCGACACCCGCTATACTGGCTCCAACGGCATCTCGGTCTACTACGACAGTTCCATCTGGTCTGTCTGCCAGATGACCGAGGACGACACCCTCGGCACCGTGCTGGAAGTGGCCACCGCCGACACCTCGGACGGCGAGGACTACGAGGCCGTGCTGCTGCAGCGCGGCACCGCCGATACCTACGAGGACTTCATTGGCGCTTCGGAAAAAGACCTCAAGCAGGCTTACGGCGTCATCAAACCCCGCAAGGTCAACCTGACCGTGGACGGTGCCGAGGTGGAAGCCGTGCGCTGCGACATCCAGACCTATTACGCCGTGCTGGCCACCATCACCTACCCCAGCGGTGACGTGGTGTATGTTTCCGGCCTGACCAAGCTTGCGTCCATCAACGACGTGGTGAACCTTGTGGAAAGCGTGACCCTGTCATGAGCCAGTCCCGTGCAATGCAGCGCCTGTGCGGCCTGATGCGCAAGGCGGTGCAGGATTATGAGATGATCGCCCCGGGCGACAAAGTCATGGTGGGCGTTTCCGGCGGCAAGGACAGCGTGGCGCTGACCATCGGCCTTGCCGAGCTGCGCAGGTACATCGGCTTCGATTTCACCGTGCAGGCCGTCACGCTGGACCCCCAGTTCGGCGGCAGGCCCATGGATTACACCGTGCTGCAGGACCTGTTTGCCCGGCACGGCATCCCCTATGAGATCCGCCGCACCGAGATCGGCCCCGTGGTGTTCGACTACCGCAAGGAAAAGAACCCCTGTGCCCTGTGCGCCAAGCTGCGCCGGGGTGCCCTGCACACGGCCGCGCAGGAGCTGGGCTGCAACAAGGTAGCGCTTGGCCACCATCTGGACGACGCCGTGGAGACCTTTTATATGAACCTCTGGCGGGAAGGCCGCATCGGCTGCTTCTCGCCGGTGACGTATCTCTCCCGCCGGGAGCTGACCCTCATCCGGCCCATGCTGCTGGCCACCGAACAGGAGGTCATCGGGGCCGTGCACGCCGAAGGCCTGCCCATCGTAAAAAGCGTCTGCCCCGCTGACGGCGTCACCGTGCGCGAACAGACCAAAGAATTTGTCCGGGAGCGCTGCCGCACCGACCACGCCTTCCGGCAGAAGACCCTGCACGCGCTGCAGGAGAGCGGCATCGACGGCTGGCGGCCCGTCCACACCGGGCGCGGCAGCTTTTCCATTACAAACGAGGAAGAATGAATCATGCAGACACATCCTTTTGAAAAGCACGTCTGGGCCGAGATCGACCTCGACGCCCTTCGCCATAATTTCCGGGCGGTCAAAGCCCGTGCCGGTGCCCTGCCGCTGTGCGCCGTGGTCAAGGCCGACAGCTACGGCCACGGTGCCGTGCAGTGCGCCCGGGTCTTTGCCGAGGAAGGCGCGGCCTGGCTGGCCGTGAGCTGCCTGACCGAAGCGCTGCAGCTGCGGGCAGACGGCCAGACTTTGCCCATCCTCATTCTGGGCCATGTGCAGTCCGAGTACGCCCAGACCCTCATTGCTGAAAACATCACGGTGGCCTGCTACTCCACCGAACAGGCGCAGAACCTTTCCGCAGCCGCCGTAAAGGCGGGCGGCAAGGTGAAAATTCATCTCAAAGCGGATACCGGCATGGGCCGCATCGGCTTTGCCCTGCGCACCGACTTTGACGCCGCCATCCGCGAAATGCTGGCCGTGTGCGATCTGCCTGGCCTTGAGATGACCGGCCTGTTCCAGCATTTTTCCGTTGCCGACGACACCGCGGAAGAAAACGTGGCCTACACCGCCGAGCAGCACGCGCTGTTCGTGAAGGCCTTCCACGCACTGAAAGCCGCCGGGCACGAGCCGCAGACCGTGCACTGCGACAACTCGGCCGGCGTGATGCTGCACCCGGACTGGCCCGAGGGCCTGCCCCGGGAGCGCTGCATGGCCCGGCCCGGCATCATCCTGTATGGCTACGACCCCAGCGACGAAGTGCGCTTCGGGCAGTTCAAGCCCGTCATGACCCTCAAGACCGTAGTGAGCATGGTGAAAGAGATGCAGCCCGGTCAGTGCGCCAGCTATGGCCGCCGCTTCACCGCCGAAAGGCCCACCCTTGTGGCCACCCTGTGCACCGGCTACGCCGACGGCTACCCCCGCCAGCTGAGCTGCGGCAAGGGCATCGTGGAGGTTCACGGCAAAGCCTGCCCGGTGCTGGGCCGGGTGTGCATGGACCAGATGATGGTGGATGTGACCGGCATCCCGGACATCCACGAGGGCGACGAAGCCATCCTGTGGGGCGGCAAAGTCAGCGACGACGCCGAGACCATCGCCCGCAAGACCGACACCATCTCCTACGAGGTGCTGTGCGGCGTTTCCCGCCGGGTGCCCCGCGTTTACCGCGAGAACGGCAGGATCGTGGACATCGAGAACTGGATCCTGGAAGCGTAACCGCCCTCTCAGTCACCTTCGGTGACAGCTCTCCCAGAGGGAGAGCCAAGAACGAATGAGCATCTTTTCCCATTGGAGGAACTACATGGCAAGAGACAACATCCGCAACTTCTGCATCATTGCACACATCGACCACGGCAAGTCCACCCTGTCGGACCGCATTCTGGAACTGACCAAGAGCGTGGACGAGCGCACCATGGAAGACCAGATCCTGGACAACATGGACATCGAGCGCGAGCGCGGCATCACCATCAAGGCCCGCGCCGTCACCATGAACTACACCGCCAAGGACGGCAAGACCTACGAGTTCAACCTCATCGACACGCCGGGCCATGTAGACTTCGCTTACGAAGTCAGCCGCAGTCTGGCCGCCTGCGAGGGTGCCATTCTGGTGGTGGACGCCACACAGGGTGTGGAAGCCCAGACGCTGGCCAACACCTACATGGCTTTGGAACACGATCTGGAGCTGGTGCCCATCCTGAACAAGATCGACCTGCCCAGCGCCCACCCGGACGAGGTGGCACAGGAAGTGGAGGACGTGATCGGCCTGCCCTGTCTGGACGCGCCCCGCGTCTCGGCCAAGACCGGCCTGAACGTGGACCAGGTGCTGGAGCGGGTGGTCAGCGACATCCCCGCCCCCACCGGCGACCCGGACGCCCCGCTGAAAGCCCTGATCTTCGACAGCATCTACGACAGCTACAAGGGCGTCATCGTCTATATCCGCGTGTTTGAGGGCACTGTGAAGCCCGGCGACACCATCCGCATGATGGCCACCGGGGCCGAGTTCACGCTGGTGGAAGTGGGCCACATGGGTGCCACCAGCCTGACCCCCTGCAGCCAGCTGCAGGCCGGTGAGGTCGGCTACCTGACCGCCAGCATCAAGACCGTGCAGGACACCCGCGTGGGCGACACCGTCACGCTGGCCGCGAACCCCACCCCGGAAGCTCTGCCCGGCTACCGCCAGGTCAAACCCATGGTGTTCTGCGGCATCTACCCCGCCGACGGTGCCAAATACCCGGACCTGAAGGACGCGCTGGAAAAGCTGCAGCTGAACGACGCCTCCCTCACCTTTGATATGGAGACCAGTGCGGCGCTGGGTTTCGGCTTCCGCTGCGGCTTTTTGGGCCTGCTGCACATGGAGATCATCACCGAGCGCCTTGAACGCGAGTTCGATCTGGATATCATCACCACCACGCCCAGCGTGCGCTACCGCCTGACCCTGACCGACGGCACCGTGGAGATGATCGACAACCCCTCCAGCTACCCGGACCCCTCCAACATCGTCAAGCAGGAGGAGCCCTTCGTGGACGTGCACCTCTACACCCCCAATGACTACGTCGGCGGCCTGATGGACCTGTGCCAGCAGAAGCGCGGCGCACTGATCGACATGAAATATCTGGACGATGTGCGCGTGGACCTGCACTATGCCCTGCCGCTGGGCGAGATCGTGTACGACTTCTTTGACGCCATCAAGAGCCGCAGCCGCGGTTACGCCAGCTACGACTACGAGTTCAAGGAGTACCGCGAGAGCGATCTGGTCAAGCTGGATTTCCTGCTGAACGGCGAGCCGGTGGATGCATTGTCCATGATCGTCTTCCGCGACAACGCCTACGGCAAGGGCCGCCGCATCTGCGAAAAGCTGCGGGACAACATCCCCCGCACCCTGTTCGAGATCCCGGTGCAGGCGGCCATCGGCGGCAAGATCATCGCCCGCGAGACGGTCAAGGCCATGCGCAAAGACGTGCTGGCCAAGTGCTACGGCGGCGACATCACCCGCAAGAAGAAGCTGCTGGAAAAGCAGAAGGAAGGCAAAAAGAAGATGCGCCAGCTGGGCAGCGTTTCCCTGCCCAGCGAAGCCTTCACGGCCGTGCTCAAGCTGGACAGCACCGACGATTGATTTTCCCCTGTTTATCCATGAAGCCCTGTGCAGTGCGCAGGGCTTCTTTTTATTCCTGCAGCTTTTTTGCCTGCACACGGTATTCCCGCGGGGTCATGCCGTAGATCTGCTCAAACTTCTGGTAAAAGAACGTCCGATTGCTGCAGCCGATCTTTTCTATGATTTCGCTGATGGATTTTTCGGTGTTCGCCAGCAGAAAAGCTGCCTCCGAGAACTGCTGACGGTTCTTCAGTTCCACAAAAGAGCAGCCGGTAATGCGTTTGAGCTGGGCACTGAGATAGTTCGGGTTATAGCCGAACTTTTCCGCCAGCTGTGTAAGGGTGCAGCTCATATAGTTCTTTTCCAGATATTGCAGCACCGGCACAAGGATCTCATTGCTGCCGGATATGGTCCGCTCCGCCTGTGAGTGCATCACGTTCACCAATTCCAGAAACAGTGCAGTGGCATAGGCTTTGACCAGCTCACCATAGCAGCTGCTTCGGTCAAAATATTCACACAGCAGGAATTGGATAAGAGAGTGGATCTTTGGTTCGTTCTGTGTATGGAAGATGAGATACTTATCGTGCCTGCGATTGCGGGAGACTGCATCGACCAGAAAACTTGCCACCACTCCCTGCTGCGACAGCCTGCTCAGAAACACTCCATCAAAAAAACTCCTGCGGAACACGATATTGATGACGATATCGTGTTCTTTTTTATAACTGGTGGCGCTGTGCCAGACGTCACTGTCCAGAATGCACAAATCGCCCTTTTTCAGAGTAACTTCTCTGCCATTGATAACAAAGGTACACGACCCGCTGTAAATATAGTTCAGTTCCATGTCCACATGGTGGTGCTTCGGGATAACGGTAAACCGGGTCTCCTTGATCATGCCGATCATGTCTTTTTTCAGGGTGTTGACAAAGTCAAAACAGTAGCCCACCTCACCTCGGAATTCTTCCTGTTTCATCTTATCATAAATGTGACTCAGCTGTCCGGGGTGCTGCAAATGCCAGTTTTCGCTTTCGGTATGGCGGTAAAGGAACAGTTCCAATTCAGCAGGATTCATGGCAACATCTCCGTTTTTGATACTATTTTCCACATTTTATGTCATTATCATATATTTTTCTTTCTGCTATAATAACATACAGAAAAGGCTTTTTCAATAAAACGAATCCACAACTTGTGATAACTTGTTGTGAAAGGAGTGCATTTTCATGGCTTATAAGACAAAATCCGGTTTTGATGCCGATTTTCTGTGGGGTGGTGCCATTTCCTGCTCGCAGGCAGACGGCGGCTTCCGCGATGGCGGCAAGGGCATTTCCACACAGGATCTCCGCTATCTCGACCCCGCATGGAACCATGAACAAGTCGAGGCAAAGCATCACGGCAGTCCGTTCTCCAAGGCAGAGTTCGATCAGGCGCTTCAGGATATGGACACCACTTATTATCCCAATCGCCGCGGCATCGACTTCTATCACACCTACAAGCAGGACCTTGCGCTGCTCGCAGAAATGGGCATGAAAATCTTTCGCACCTCGATCTGCTGGGCCCGGCTGTTTCCCAACGGCGATGACGCTCAGCCGAACCCCAACGGCATCCGCTACTATAAAGATCTGTTCGGCGAGTGCAAAAAGCATGGCATGAAGGTTTTTGCCACCATCCTGCACTATGACATCCCGGTGCAGCTGGTACTGAAGTACGGCGGCTGGAAGAACCGCAAAACCATCGACTTTTACTGCCGCTATGTGGAAGTGCTGTTCCGTGAGCTGGGCGATCTGGTGGACTACTGGCTGCCCTTCAACGAGATCAATGCAGGCCGTTTTTCCCCCTGGGACGGTGTGTGTCTGATCCCCGATCAGGAGCCGCACATGGATCAGGAGATCTTTCAGTGTCTTCATCATCAGTTCCTTGCCAGTGCGCGCGTCGTGAAAATGGGTCACGAGATGCTGCCCGGCTCCAAGATCGGCTGTATGATTGCCCGCTTCACCACCTATCCCGCTACTTGCCGCCCGGAGGACAACATGCAGGCCATCCTGGATGACCAGTATTCCAACTGGTTCTACACGGACATCATGGCACGCGGCAGGTATCCCGCCTACATGAATCGCTATTTTGACAAGCTGGGCATCGACATCCGGATGGAACCGGGCGATGAAGAGATCCTGCAGCAGGGCACGGTAGATTTTGTATCCTTCTCCTATTACTTCTCACAGGTGTCCACCAGCGACCAAGGCTGGGAAAAGACCTCCGGCAATCTCATCATGGCCAATAAGAACCCCTATCTGGAGACCAGTGAGTGGGGCTGGCAGAAAGACCCCATCGGCCTGCGCATCACCCTGAACCAGCTGTACGACCGCTACGGCCTGCCGCTGTTCGTGGCTGAAAACGGCCTTGGGACCTCGGATGTCGTGGAGGCCGACGGCACTGTGCACGACCCCTACCGTATCGACTATCCGCGCGGACACATCCAGCATAAAGGCAGAAATATATTATGCAGAAAATCAGATGTAATCATCGGTCCGGGATTGCCTATTTTTATGTAACATTGGTTGTTTTGTGATGCAATGTCGAGAAAAATAGTATTTTCGACCGGAGTGGCTTCAACAGCATTATCAATAAGTATGCCGAGTACGGTAATGAGTTTATATTCAGGGAGTGCAGAATAAATGAAATCGTCGGCAAGCGTTACGTTAAGTTGTTTATTCTGTGAGGCTGCCTGATTTTTTTTGCTTATGAGAAATCCGGCGACAAGTTTCATGTTACATTTTTTTAAGGGTTACGACTTCGGAGTGACCCTATCTCGGCTTCGTCCGGGCAAGGCGTTCAAAGCTGCT
>ENA-UESI01001045-UESI01001045.1-human-gut-metagenome-genome-assembly--contig:-NODE-1045-length-19373-cov-3.884639_pt1 | contig 19373 bp, 21 predicted proteins | sample MGYA00243005_ERZ508006 | MGnify/ENA primary metagenome ERZ508006 (study PRJEB26167, sample SAMN06115436) | human gut metagenome | host: Homo sapiens | place: China:Shandong | collected 2015-06-10... | reverse complement strand
GATATCCCTGAACGCATAGTCTGCGGTGAACAGCGGATTGGAGCGGTCCAGCATCGGTTTCATCTGTCCGCTCATCTCGTAGTAGTAAATCGGCGTTGCAAATGCAATGACATCCGCTGTCAGCATCTTCTCCACGATACTGCCTGCATCATCCGAAATCACGCACCGCCGTGTGTTTTGACACGCCAGACATCCCCGGCAAAACCCGATGCTCTTCCCTGCCAGGGTGATCTTTTCCACTTGGTTCCCAGCATCCGTTGCTCCCCTGGCAAATTCCTCCGCCAGAAGATCAGAATTGCCTCCCAGCCGGGGGCTGGTAGAAATGACAACAACACGCTTATTCATAATCCACTCCTTGAATTCTCAACAATAGTCCACATAAACCGCAGCGGTGGTTTGTTTCAAGCGGACTGCGCACTGCGATATCTCCCTGCAACTACTATATATCATCCCCATATAGCTTTTTGTCAATAAAAATTTTCAAAGTTTTTGTCTAGCCTGTAAACCGACCATGGATACCGTCCATCTGTGAACAGAATCAACCGATTTGTGCAGTCCCAAAGAAAGGGCTGTGGCGGCTGGATGCCGCCACAGCCTTTGGAAGGATGCCGCACGTTAAGATTGTCCGCCGGTCACAAGATCCAGCAAGTCCATAACGCCGGGCTGGTTTTGGTTACAGGCCTTCGCAAGCCGCGCAACCCATTTCCTGTCATGGGAGATATTCGGTATGAGCACAAGCTCCTGCGGGATACATCCATCACACGTTTTCGCCAGAATTCCATAGGATTTTCCTGCGAGAAAGGGATGATACCTCTCGATTACTTCAAATTGGTACAAGGCAGCCTCTCCTCTCCATATAAGCATGATTTATGCAGCGCTGTCAGCAGTTTCAAATGCGGCTTTTAGATCAGCGAAAAATTTCATGGGATCTTCGCAGCACTCCATCAAAAATAATGCCAGCGTGAGAGCGCTGCAACATGACTCGCCGTGCTCGAGGCTCACATAGGATCGGGTATCCATGCAGAAAAGTGTTGCCATTTCAGCTTGTGTCAGGTCTCGTTCCGTTCTGATTCGTGAAATCCAGTCACAGAAGATTCTTTTTAAAATATTTGCATATAGGGTTCTCACGGTAAGCACTCCTTTTCGAAAGAATTTATGAAAATTCTAATGAAGAGTTGAGGTATGTACCATGAGGCATACACCAAAAAATCCCAGGAATTCACAAATTTCGCCAATTTTTAGTTCCCAGATGAACTAAGAAAATAGGAGACCTCCTTTCAGCGACTCTGACAGCAAAATAAGATGGACCGAAACTTGCCTCATCGCTTTCCATCCGACGCCGTCTATGGCAGAGATTGGAAAGTCTTGGATGTGGAATGTACGGTGATGGTTTTTTAGACACTTCCTACCGCCAAAAAGCTGCTTAAAAAGGGCTGCTGCTCATACCTTCTCAGCAGGCTTACCAATGCGTGTGGCTTTTGGAATGAGGCTCCGCCAGGCTATGATACCCCCTGCCAACAGCCAGTGGACACCCATACTTCCTCCCGCTTCACCTCCCCTCCGCTCCTGGACTAATAAAGATCTCCCATTTTTACCGTCCCTTTTCTCTCACAAAAGCGCAGCCTGCTGATAACCATAATTTTATCATTTACAGCCTATATAGTGGAATGCAAAACGAATTTGACTTCTTCCTAAGTGAAAGGGCGAGAGCCGGAAAAAGAAAAGTGGATGTCAGTAAGACACCCACTCACAAATCATGATTATTTATTGATTGCCGTTCAACTCGCTGATCACAAGGCATGGCCAATCAGCAATCCAATGTAAAATCTGGAATGGATCATATCCCTCCAAACAGTACGCGAAGCCAAGCATTTTTCATTGTTACTTCCTTGAATTGTGATTTGTACCAAATATACAGGAATCTTTCAACGCTGTCAATAAATCCGAACATATGGCCCATGTGTTCGGATTTATTCGTGTTTGGTCTGAGCGTCGCTAAAGAACCTGGAAAAATACATGAAAACAGTGTTCTGCCGGCAGCAAGAGGTTTTTATCCAGAAAAAGAAAGTCGAAAAGCTGCCGCTTATAAAAACTTGCGGATGTCTACAGCAAGCTGCTCTTCCAAATTGATGAGACGTTTCGCAATATCCTTTGAAACTTCATCTGCTGCCTCATATTGGTTCAGATACTTGTTCAGCGATTTGACACCCATATTACAGCCGTCTGTCATCAGGTCTGCAATAGTCTGATCGGAGTTATCCATGCCCATTTTCATGTTGGTTTTAATCCAGGACATCCCCTTGGCAATGGGGGTTGGCTCTTTTCCATCATCATGGTATTTTTCCAGTAGGGTCTGAATCTCATTCTTTAGCTGTTCATGTTTCTTTTTACACTCCGTCAGATATTGTTCAAGCGCTCTGCTGTGCACTTGATCAAGAACATCGTCAATGGATGCGACCCCCATTTTAACGCCTGCATCACATTCTCGAAGCAGTTTTATCGTGTCCTGTTCAATCATAGAAATTCGCCCCCCTTTAATAAGATAAAGTTAGTCTGCACAGTTTTCCATTCCTTATTCCCTGACCTAATACCCAAGCTAGAACCATATTGACACCTATTTCTTGGTTAGACACCACACAGAGCATAAGGCACATAAAAAGTAAACCGACAGGTTTCGATAAGAAACCTGTCGGTTTTGGATCGGAGCGTAATTATAGGATCTGGGAAAGTCTAGTCATATCAATGGTTGTAAGTAGTCGGCAAGAGGATTTTATCCCCCAAAAAATGTCCTCACTTTTCAAGTATTGCCCTTTTAGGTCTAGTTGCACCAAGGTAATTAGTTATTTCTAAATCCATGATTGATACTGAAGAAATGAGCATATAGAAATAATTAAGGAACAAAAGAATGTGCTCTTTTGCATAGCCTACCTCATGTGGCAATATACACTCATTTTTGAAAATATCTTTTTCATAATTAAAATACGCATGGTACATTGGGTGCTTGCCATCAAAATAAAGGAGGCAAAAGTTATCAATATTTAAAATCATATTATGAAAAAGCGACTTGTCAATTTCTTTGTATATATCAGAAAATACATCATTAATTTCTTTTTCTATATCTATTTCTATGCTTTCACAAATCAAAAAAGTCGCCATTTGATCACGGACTTTTAACTTCGGATCAAAGGCACTTTCGCCCTTATAATCCTTAAAGATATATGGATTATTACCTATATCATTTCTGAGGTCTTTAACCTTTGACAATTTAATTAAAGCCTCTTTTAATGTGGATTTTGTCAACTTAGACTTCGCTTCTATAACGCCCACAACACATTCAACAGGGAAAAATTTTTGTTCTCCGTTTTCTATAATTGGAGTGTGCTCCTTGTCGTATATAATTATATCACATTGGGAGCTAATTCGGTCTTTACTGGTAATGATAAAACCGTTTCCAACGGCCAAGCGAGTTGGCAAAAATGGTTTTAGAAAGTCTCCAATTATTTTTTCTCGATATGTTCCAAATTCCCCTGGATGAATCATTTTTCCATTGTTATCAACAAATATTTGCCGAGAAAGATTAATATAGTCATTCTCAAATTGTTCTATTTTTGCTTCAACTAATTTCAGAAAAATATTATTCACCTCAATCGCACCCTTTCTGCCTAAGTATGTCACAGATATAAAGAAAAATCGACAAGCTTCAAAAGAAACTTGTCGATTTTGGTCCGAGTGGCGAGACTTGAACTCACGACCCCTTGACCCCCAGTCAAGTGCGCTACCAACTGCGCTACACCCGGTTGTCCATCACTTAAATTCAGCTTGTATAGTTTACCATGGCTTTCCTAAAAATGCAAGTCCTTTTTCTCTTTTTTTCATTTTTCTTTTTACATCTCCCGGCAGCCATACAAAACAAATGTCCTATAGGCTGCCGGGAGATGAAGCGCGACGCGGGAGGTCCTGGGAACGCCTACTCCTTTGGCAAGCTGTTCAGATAGTAAATAAACTGCTGTGCGGTGCGGCCAGAGAAGCCGCCGTGCCGAACCTCCCAAGTGTTGGCCTGTGCCAGCAGCTCCGCCTCGTTCATGTGGATACCCTGGCGGGCGGCCAGCACCTTGACCATCTCCTGGTACTCCCTCTGCTTGGGCACGCTGTAATGGATCGCCACGCCAAAGCGGCTGGCCAGAGACAGCTTTTCCTCCATGGTATCGGAGCGGTGGATGTCACCGTGGTGTTCCATGTCTGTCCGGTCATTCCAGGTCTCCCGGATCAGGTGACGGCGGTTAGAGGTGGCATAGACCAGTACATTGTCCGGGCGGGTCTCAACACCGCCTTCAATCACCGCCTTCAGAAACTTGTACTCCACCTCGTTCTCTTCAAAGGAGAGATCGTCGATGAAGATAATAAAGCGGTAATTTCGGTTCTTAATCTCTGCTAAAACTGCAGACAGGTCCCGAAACTGATGCTTGTAAAGTTCAATCATCCGCAGCCCGCAGTCGTAGTACTCATTGATTAACGCCTTGACACTGGTAGATTTTCCGGTACCGGCATCTCCATAGAGCAGGACGTTGTTAGCCGTCTTTCCGGCCAGGAACGCCTCCGTATTCCGCCGTAACTCCCGCTTTTGCAGTTCATAACCCAGAAGGTCGTCCAGCGTCACTCGGTCCACATTGCTGATGGGCAGGAAGATCGCCTCCCCCGCTTCCCGCCGGACACGGAAGGCTCGGTTCGCGGCGAACACGCCGTAGCCATAGCGGCGGTAATAGTCCGTTACCAGAGAGAACATCTCTTCTGCGTCCGCATCGGCCAAGCGGCGCCGAAGCTCCAGCACCTGGAGGCTGATGTCCCGGTTATAAGTGCGCTCCCGCTTAGGGAGCGCCTGATAGCTGCAGATGGTGGAGAAACAGTCAATCCCCAGATCCTGTTCAATAGGACCGAAATCGAAGTCAAACAGGCGGCGGAATACAGCAAGGTCTCCTTTTGCGAAATGGTTCACACTGCCCTGCCCTGCTCCGGTCCGCTCACAGGTCTTGGTAAAGGAGTTTTGGTTGTTCATCAATACCCAGGTCAGATAGCACTGCCACAAGTTCTCGTCAAAGCCGCAGTCGGTGCTCAGGTCCAGAAGCCGTTTGATCTGGGCATAGATACGGCCCACCAGCTCGTCCCGGTCCGCGCCGTGCTCCCAGTCCCGGAAGATACCGGCCAGGCGGGTGAGGATCGCACCTTCCCCCAGGTCGCTATATAGCAGCAGGTGTGCGAGTTCACGATACATCAAGGTTCCCTCCCAAGGGCCCACTCTTTGTGGGCCTTGATTCACTGCCCCAGCATGGGGTACCGGGGCTCCGCCGCATCAGGTGGAGGCGGTGTCGGGGTCCGCATCGTCGCCCCAGAGCATGTTCTTGCGCAGCTCCGCGCCCACGACTTCCATGGGGTGGCGGGCCATCTGAGCGCGCTTAGCATTGAGGAAGGTGCGGCCAGTCTGGTTCTCTGCAATCCACTTGCCAGCAAAGACGCCGTCCTGAATATCTTTAAGCACTGCCCGCATGTTGGCCTTGGTCTGCTCATAGGGCAGCACACGGGTGCCGGATACGTACTCGCCATATTCGGCGGTGTCGGAGATGGAGTAGTTGCACATGGCGATGCCGCCCTTGTTGATGAGGTCGATGATCAGCTTCATCTCATGGATGCACTCGAAATAGGCATTTTCCGGGGCATAGCCCGCCTCCACTAGCGTTTCAAAGCCCAGCTTCATCAGCTCAATCACACCGCCGCACAGGACCGCCTGTTCACCGAAGAGGTCGGTCTCCGTCTCATCCTGGAACGTGGTCTCCATCACGCCGCCCCGGGCACCGCCGATGCCGGCGGCATAGGCAAGGCCGATATCCACAGCCTTGCCGGTGGCGTTCTGCTCCACCGCCAGCAGGCAGGGCACGCCCTTGCCGCCCACATACAGGGAGCGGACCGTGTGGCCAGGCCCCTTGGGGGCAATCATCAGCACGTCCACGTCCGCGGGAGGGACGATCTGCTTGAAGTGGATGTTAAAGCCGTGGGCAAACATCAGCGCATTGCCGGACTCCAGGTTGGGGGCGACATCCTCCTTGTAGACTTTCGCCTGAACCTCGTCGTTGATCAGCATCATCACCACGTCGCCCCATTTGGCCGCCTCAGCCACGGTCTTGACCTGCAGTCCCGCCTCCTCAGCAGCGGCCCAGTTCTTGCTGCCGGACCGCAGACCTACGCACACGTCGCAGCCGGACTCCTTCAGGTTCAGTGCGTGGGCGTGACCCTGGGAGCCATAGCCGATAATAGCGATCTTCTTACCGTCCAGTTTCCCTAAATCGCAGTCCTTCTCATAATACATGTTTGCCATAGTCATACTCCTCCTTCAATTTGTTGTCGTCGTAGATGGTATTTTTTCCTCGCTCAATGGCGATGGTACCCGTTTTTGCGATCTCCAGGATGCCGAAATCCGTCAGCATTCCAATCAGCGCTGTGATCTTACTGTTGCTGCCGAAAATCCCCAGTGTCAGGGACTCACGGCTCACATCAATGACCTTGGCCCGAAAAATGTTGGCCAGCTGGAGGACCTCGTCCCGGGCGCCCCGGTCCGCAGCCGCCACCTTCACCAGGGCGATCTCGCGCCGGATGGAGGTATCTTCGTCCAAGATTTTCACTGCCGTCACCGGCAACAGTTTACTGCACTGGGCGGCAATCTGCTCCAGCATGGTCTGGTCTGCCAGAATGCCGATGGTAATCCGGGTGATGCCCGGTTTATCCGTCTCGCCGGAGACGATGGACTCGATGTTATAGCCCTTGCGGGAGAAAAGTCGGGCCACCTGACTCAATACGCCGGGGATGTCCTGCACCAGAATGCACAGGGTATAGAGCTTGCGCTCTGTGTCTGCCTGCCGTTTCAAATTCCTCTCTCCTTTCAGCTCAGCAGAAAATCCGTAATGGGTGATCCAGCAGCCACCATGGGCCGGACCATCTCATCCATATCCAACACACAGTCAATTACTGCGCCGGTCCCAGCCGCGAGAGCCTGATCCAGCGCCTGGACCATCTCCGCCTGACTGCGTACCCGAAAGCCCCGAATCCCATAGGCCTCAGCCAGTTTCACAAAATCTGGCCCCCGGTCCAGCGTTGTCTGGGAGTAGCGCTTGCCATAGATCAAATTCTGCCACTGGCGCACCATGCCCAGCGTGCCGTTATTGAACACGACGGAGATGATGGGCAGCCCATAGTGTTCTACCGTGCAAAGCTCATGACAGTTCATGCGGAAGCACCCATCTCCCGTAATGTGGAATACCTGTTTGTCCGGATTGCCCATTTGGGCGCCGATCGCCGCGCCCAGACCAAAGCCCATGGTGCCGAAACCGCCGCTGGTGAGCAGCTGTCCGGGATATGTAAAGTGGAGATATTTCGCAGCCCACATCTGGTGTTGTCCCACATCGGTTGCCACAATTGCATCCCGGGGCATTCGCTGGCGGATGGTCTCCAACACCTGCTGTGGAGTCAGCCGTGCGTCTGTCCCCGCCGCAGAGGGCGCCCGCATAGGAAGAATCCGTGCCTTCCACTCCGGGTGGTGATACTGGGACATTCCCTCATTAAGCAGCGTCAGTACCCGGCGGGCCGAGCCGATAATGTGGTGATCTGTCGTCACATTCTTGTCGATCTCTGCCCGGTCCACGTCAATCTGCACGATTTTTGCCTGGGCAGCAAAGGTAGCTGGGTCCAGGGCCACCCGGTCCGAGAAACGGCAGCCCACGGCAATCAGGAGATCGCATTCGTTACAGGCCACATTGGAAGCACGAGAACCGTGCATGCCGATCATGCCGGTGGTGAGAGGATGGTCGCCCGGGAATCCACCGCCGCCCATCAGCGTGATGGCAACAGGCGCGTCCAGCTTTTCCGCAAATGCCCGGAATTCCTGATGTGCGCGGCCCCGCACCACGCCGCCGCCGCACAGCAGCAGCGGCCGCTCCGCCTGGGCAATCATCTGCCGCAGGATTTCAATGTCGTGATCGTCCGGCTCCGGCTTTTTCGGCTCATGGCTGCCGGTCAGGACGCGGAGACTCTCGCTCTGACGGTTCTCCCGCCAGGGAATAAAGGTATAGTCCACCTCTTGGTCCGCCGCTGTCACATTTTTCAAGAAATCGATCAGCACCGGACCGGGCCGGCCAGTAGCGGCAACGGCAAAGGCCTGGCGCATCACGTCCGGGATCTGCCGGGCGTCCCGTACCAAAAAGGTGGCCTTGGTGATGGGCATGGCAATGCCGGTGATATCCACCTCCTGGAAGGCATCCTTTCCCAAGAGGTTTTCCCCCACGTTGCAGGTAATGAATACCACTGGGGATGAATCCAGGTATGCGGTGGCAATGCCGGTGGTAAGGTTGGTTGCGCCGGGACCGGAGGTTGCAAAGCACACCCCCACCTTTCCCGTGGATCTGGCATAGCCATCCGCCGCGTGAGCCGCTCCCTGCTCATGGGCTGTGAGAATATGGCGAATCCTGTCCTGGTAACGGTACAGCTCGTCGTAGACATTCAGAATCGTACCGCCGGGATATCCGAATACCGTATCGACTCCCTGCTCCAGCAGACATTCCATGATGGCCTGCGTTGCGCGGATTTTCAAGATACATTCCTCCTCATATGTGTTGACTCCAAGCGAACTATTATATTTTGCCGCCTCCTTTTTGCAGAGCGACCATACCGGTGCGGACCACCTCCAGGATATGGAAGGGGCGCATCAGTTCCTCAAAGGTGTTGACCCGATCCGGGGTGTCTGAGACCTCAATGGTGATGGAATTGGGAGATAGGTCTGCCACCTTGGCACCGCAGAGATTGCAGATGGTCATAATATCGCTCCGGGTGCGGGTGTTGGCACTGACCTTGAGAATCATCAGCTCCCGGCCGATCATGCTGGCCTCATCCAGAGTGCGGACCTTGATGACCTCCACCAGCTTGTTGAGCTGCTTTTCCACCTGTTCCACCACACTGTTTCCGCTGTCTACAATGATGGTGATGCGGGAGACGGAGGGATCGTCAGTAACGCCCACAGCCAGTGAATCAATATTGAAGGCCCGGCGGGAAAAAAGACTGGTAATGCGGTTCAGCACGCCGGCCTGATTCTCCACCAGGACGGAGATTGTCTGCTGCATCGTGTGCCTCCTTACTTAGTCATTGGTGGTAACGTCAGGGTCTACCCGGACGATCAGCAGGCAGCTGCCCGGCTGATTGAGGAAGCGGTCCAGCGCGTCTTCCACCTGGGCTTCCCTGTCTGCCCGGATGCTGGGAATCCCGTAGGCTGCGGCAATAGCGGCGTAATCCGGGCTACCTTCCAGGCTGACGCCAAAGGAGCCATGGTAGGGCGGGGTATTTTGAATCTGACGCACCAGACCCAAAACGCCGTTGTCCAGCAGGAGAATTTTTAGGTCCAGGTTTCTGGTCCGGACGGCGGCCAGCTCGTTCATAGACATCTGGAAAGAACCGTCGCCGCAGATCACCACCGCCTGACGGCTGGAATCGGCCACCTTCACCCCCACGGCAGCAGGCAATGCGTAGCCCATGGTACCAAGGCCCCCGCTGGTGAGAAAGCGGCCGCCGCCCAGCCACAGGTGCTTACATGCCCACAGCTGATTCTGACCCACGTCCACACAGATGGCGGCATTCGGCCGCAGCCGCTGGCCCAGCAGCCGCAGCAGGCGGCCGGGGGACACGCTGCCCTCTCGGACCGGATACTCCCGGTCCAGCTCCTGGGCCCGGCGCTCCCGCAGCTGTGCCAGCCAGGGGGCGCAGTGGGTAGTCAAGTCCCGCTCCAGCAGCTGTTGAAGAATGACCCGGACATTGCCCACCAGGGGAATCTCTGTCTGGATGTTCTTCCCAATCTCCGCCGGGTCCACGTCAATATGGATGGAAGGCATCCGGCGCTGAATCTCCTGGGGAGAAAAGATTGCCCGGTCGGCGGCCCGTGTGCCGATCATGATCAGCAAGTCCGACTTGGCCAATGCCTTGTTGGCACAGGCGTTGCCATGGGTCCCGATCATCCCCATATTCAGAGGGTGGTCTGTGGGCAGCAGGGACAATCCCATCATCGTGGTAACTACTGGAATCCGGGTCCGTGCAGCGAAGGTCTCAAGTTCCAGCAAGGCGTTGGAGAGAAACACACCACCTCCGGCGCAGATCACCGGCCGCTGGGCTGTGGCAATGGCGTTGACCACATGAGTAATCTGTTTGTCGTTGCCCCGGACGCTGGGGTGATAGCCCCGAATGTTAACCTCCTCTGGAAATACCGGATCAAATACCACTTGCTCCTGAACATCAATGGGGACGTCAATCAGTACCGGTCCAGGGCGGCCAGTGGAGGCGATGTGGAAGGACTCACTGATGATCCGGGGCAGCTCTGCCGCGTCCTTGACCAGATAGCTGTGCTTGGAGAAAGCGGAGGCAGCGCCGGTGATGTCCACTTCCTGGAAGATATCCCGCCCCAGCAGGTGGGAGGGTACCTGACCGGTGAAGGCCACCAGGGGAATGGAGTCCATGTAGGCAGTAGCGATGCCTGTGAGGAGGTTTGTGGCTCCAGGGCCGGAAGTGACGATACAAACGCCTGTTTTTCCAGAAATTCTGGCATAGCCCGAGGCCATGTGAGCGGCATTTTGCTCATTGCGGACCAGCGTGTAATCCAGCTGTGGCGTATCTCGCAGTACGTCGGCCAAAGGGCAGATGGTAGCCCCAGCATAACCGAAAAGCTTTTCTACGCCTTCACGCAGCATCCCCTCCACCAAAATTTGTGCGCCCGTCATTTCCATAAAATACGCCTCCTTTTGTTTTGGATGTGCTGCCGGCAATGGGCAGACAACTATAAAAACGCCTGTGACCTTTGTCGGGCCACAGGCGTTTTGCTGATTCGTTGGGATTATGGTATCAACGGGTATAAAAACGAAAACTCCCAGCGTGCTCTCGTGCATGACCAGACGCACTATTCTTTTTTTGCGCAACTACTACCAGCGCAATAATCAGAATAATGTACAGGCTAATCATGGAAATCAGAGCAAACAGCATGGAGAAACCTCTTTGTCTTGATAAATTTGCTTTATTATACAAAGTCATTTTTCAAAAAACAACCCCTAAATTTTTTAGGCTTTGCATTTTTGTCTGTTTGTCACGAAATAGAATTTCATTCCAACATTCCCTTATACAAAAACACGGAAAATAGGCGGCATGGCTCCTTTCTGAAAGCTATATAAACGTCCCCAAGTCTTTGACTGTCTCCACAAATCTCTTCACATCCTCCCGTGGGTGCAGGGCATAGAGCAGGCCATATGGAATGCTGTAGGACCATTGGACCGGGATCGTGACCAGTGCCGGATGTACATCCTTCCAGCACTCCAGCGTAAGTAAAACGTTCTCCGTTTCCGCACAGCGGTTAAAGACGGAAATATCATAAAAATGCGGGGTATCTTCCAGCCGGATCGCCGGATGGTTGCGCCGGAGATCGTTGCGGATAAAATCATTGGTGCCGGAATCCCCCTCTGCTACCATCATCAGTGTCTCTCCATATAGATCAGAGAGCTCTAGACACTCCTTCCCCGCTAAACGGTGCTCTCTGGACACCGCGCACATTTTGGGATAACGCCCCAGAGGAAACATATTGCACTGATCCAGCCACCTCCTGGAGTCACACACGCCGATCAGAAAATCAAACTTTTCTCCCAACCGTGCAATCTCTGCAAGGATACCCTCATGATTGTCTTCATAAGGGACCAAATGCAGCTTATAATTGGGAAATTCCCGGCTGACCTGATACCATAGCTCCATGAAAGGCCTTGCCGGATTGAGCATGGAGGTCCCCACACAAAATGTTCGGCTGTCTGTCTCCATCTTCTGGCGGGCATTAGCGATAGACCGCCTGGAATAGTCCAGAAGAAACTTTGCGTCCTGATAAATCACCTCCCCTGCCGCTGTCAGACGCACTCCGGCGGGTGATCTCTCCAACAGGATCAGGTCCAAATGCTTTTCCAGCGCGTTGATCTGTTTCATCACCGCTGTGGGAGAAAGATACAGGCTCTCTGCTGCCTTTGTAAAACTGCCGCACTCCGCCACGCGGACAAAGGCTTTCAGATTAGAATTCAGCATACAGCTCCCCCTATAAACTATTTGTTTATAGAAGCATAACTGTTTGGAGATTCCCTGTCAAGAAAAAAGGGCTTATCATACCAGTATATTCTATGGATAGGAGGTGGCTTAACGTGGCTGATCTGATCGCGTTTTTTTCCAGAAATGGTCAAAACTACGTCAGAGGCATGGTTCAAGACCTCGCTGTTGGAAACACGGAGGTTGTGGCCGGTATCATTCAACGGTTGACAGGTGCAGAGCTGTTCAAACTGGAACCTCTGCAGGAATATTCCAGAAACTACAAGGAGTGTATTGCTCAGGCTCAGGCGGACCAGCAGCGAAATGCCAGGCCAGAGCTGAAGCGTTGTCCTGAATCACTTCGTGAATATGAAACCATTTATTTGGGCTATCCCAACTATTGGAGCACTATGCCTATGGTGGTATTCACCTTTCTGGAGCGCTATGACTTTACCGGGAAAACTATCCGTCCCTTCTGCACTCATGAGGGCAGTGGACTCGGAAGCAGCGAACAGGATATCCGCCGGCTGTGTCCCGGCGCCAAGGTAGAGCCAGGCCTTGCGGTCCAGGGCGGCAGTGTACGGCATGCAGAACCGGCGATTCGGGCATGGTTGAAGCAATCATAAAAACGGGAGGCTTTTATGGAATTTACAACCCTGAAAAATGGTGTGAGGATGCCCTTAGAAGGCTTTGGTGTCTTTCAGGTTCCAGACGCGGCCCTGTGCGAACAATCTGTCACCTACGCACTGAGCGCCGGCTATCGACTGATTGATACCGCTGCCGCCTATTTCAATGAGGCGGCCGTGGGTGCGGCCATCCGCAAAAGCGGCATCCCCCGTGAGGAGCTGTTTATTACCACGAAGCTGTGGATTCAGGACCAGGGATATGCACATGCAAAACAGGCGTTTGAAGCCTCTATGGAAAACCTGGGTCTGGATTACCTGGACCTCTACTTGATTCACCAGCCTCTGGGAGATTATTATGGCTCCTGGCGGGCCATGGAGGAGCTATACAAGGCCGGCAGAATCCGGGCCATCGGCGTTTGCAATTTCTATCCGGAACGGCTGGTGGATCTATGTTTGAACGTGGAGATCCCACCCATGGTAAATCAGGTGGAGCTGCATCCCTTCTTTCAACAGACCAAGGCACTCGATACCATGCGGGAGTTCAGCGTCCAGCCGGAGGCATGGGGCCCCCTGGCGGAGGGAAACCACGGTATTTTCACTCACAAGCTGCTGACGGATATCGGCAGGAAATACGGCAAAACCGCCGCGCAGACTGCTCTGCGTTGGAACACGCAGCGGGGTGTGGTCATTATCCCAAAATCCACCCATCCGGAACGGATGTCCGAAAATCTGGACATTTGGGATTTTACCCTAGCGGACGAGGACATGTCCGCCATCTCTGCCCTGGACCTGGGCCACAGTGAGATCATTGACCACTCCACAGCGCAGACCGCCAAATACCTCAACAGCTGGAAAATCCACGACTGATCATCAGATTTGTTGTTCCCTATATGTGCTTGAAAAACAGGAGATTCAATCATATGAATGAGAAAATGCCAATTCCCAACACTATTTTTCCAATTGGAGAGAAAAACACCGCATATGCACAGTACTTTGTAGGTCAAAGCTACCTGAACATGCTTACTACCAAGGGCCTTCCCATCGGGAACGTTACCTTTGAACCCGGATGCCGGAACAACTGGCATATCCACCATGCCAGGTCTGGAGGCGGACAAATTCTCCTTTGTACGACAGGGCGCGGTTACTACCAGGCCTGGGGAAAAGCTCCCCAGGAACTCCATCCCGGCGACGTGGTGGTGATCCCAGCCGGGGTCAAGCACTGGCACGGAGCTGCCCCGAACTGTTGGTTTTCCCACCTGGCTATAGAGATCCCCGGTGAGGATACCCACAGCGAGTGGCTGGAACCTGTCAGTGATCAGACATATCACCCCCTGCCATAAATACATCTGAAGACAGCTCTTCCTATCCGGTATTTGGAGAATGAGACACCATCAGGAGGAATCAGACATGACAAGCACCGCGAAAAAAAACTGGAAACGCATGTTTTCAGGCCCTGCATCCGGACTGCTGGAAACAGATCCGGAATTTGCCCAGTTCTTTGCTGACTTTGCCTTTGACGAGGTTCCCCTTCAGGACGATCTGGATGACCGCAGCCGCATGATGGCAATTCTTGCCGCCCTGATCGGAAGTCAGAGTACAGAGACGTTTGAAGCCATGCTTCCGGCCGCTCTCGGTCTGGGCGTCACCCCGGTTGAGGCCAGAGAGATCGTCTATCAGGCGGCAGCCTATCTTGGCATTGGCAGGACGCTTCCCTTTCTGCAGGCCGCTAACCGGGTGTTTACTGCTCAAGGCATCTCCCTGCCACTGCCAGCGCAGTCCACAACTTCCCCGGATATCCGTTTGGAACAGGGCGAGCAGGTCCAGGTGGATATCTTTGGAGAACAGATGCGTGAATTTTCCAAGTCCGGCCCAGAGGAGAGCCGCCACATCAATCGGTGGCTTTCATCCAACTGTTTTGGTGACTATTACACCCGGACTGGCCTTGATAACCGCCAGCGTGAGATGATCACCTTTTGCCTCCTGGCCGCCCAGGGTGGATGTGAGCCTCAGCTGATTTCCCATGCTGCCGCAAACATACGCATTGGGAACCGGCGCCCCTTTCTTGTCAAAGTCATCTCGCAATGCCTGCCCTACATCGGTTATCCCCGCAGTCTGAATGCATTGCAGTGCCTTCGTAAGGCAGTTGAGCAGTAAACCGGTGCCCAGGCTGTCACCCTTGCTATCCACCCAGAATAGAATGGGATACATTCTATGAATCTGGAGGTATCCGCAATGGAATCTACTCCCAACGAGATGGTAACGCTTAATGCCTGTATTTTGCGGGTTTGCTGCTGCGATCTTTTATGCTGCGACCTCTGCACATCCCAGCAGGTACTTGTCCATACACAAGACGCCTGCTGTTTCCGTGTAGGGGAACACGTTTGCATCGAATATAATGGCGTGATGACCAATAGTCTTCCGCCTCAGATTACCGCCACATGCATCCGCCGGATGTCCTGTTGCTGCTGACATGTCCTGTATAGAGCCAAGGCCGCTGCGTTGCAGCGGCCTTGGCTGCATAATCCCTGTGTTGCATTTCCTTCATTTCGGAAAAATCCAGGAAGCGCAGGGCGGCACCTATTTTCTCTGCCATGCGCCGCACATTTTTTCTAACAGTCCCACTCTGCATTCTTGAAGCATGGGTGCTAGTCAGCATCTATGCTCCTTGGAAACAGGTCTTTTTATATTTGCATCTCTGATATATTCTAACCAGAGGTGTGACTGCATCATGAAAACCGTCTCATAGAGGCTGTCTATGTGGTCATACCTGCTTGGCTGCAAAATAACACCACTCAGCTCGCCCGGCACCTTTCGAAACCTCCAGAATCTATTTTCTCACACAACTTTCAGATACCAGATTCTGAAGCAGTTAAGATTCACAAAAACGCCCCATGAAAATTAAGGAAGATGGCTTGACTTTTGAGAAGGGATTGAGTATGATAGAAAGTATCAAAGTGGTCATACCACGCAGCTGGCTCTGTAGGATGAGATTCAAAAATTGATGAAAGAGGTGCTTTACAATGGGCAACAAGAAAAAGATGACAGTTTTGGATTTCCAGAAGTACAAGGACGAGGGCCGCAAGTTCTCCTTCGTAACGGCCTACGACTACACCACCGCTAGCATTGTCAACGAGAGTGACTGCGAGATCATCCTGGTGGGCGACTCCCTGGGCATGATTATGCTGGGCTACAACACGACGGTGCCTGTGACGGTGGACGACATGATCCACCACATCCGCCCGGTGGTCAAGGGCGCTCCGGACACCTTCATCATCGGAGATATGCCGTTTGGCTCCTACAACGTCAGCAAGGAGCAGGCCATTGAGACGGCCAACCGGATCACCAAGGAGACCCTGTGCGACTGCGTGAAGCTGGAGGGCGGCGCGAACATGGCTCCCACGATCCGCGCGATGGTGGACGCCGGCATCAATGTGATGGGCCACATCGGTATGACCCCGCAGACCGCCACCTCCTTCGGCGGCTTTAAGGTGCAGGGCGGCACGCCTGAGTCTGCCCGGAAGCTGATTGAGGACGCCAAGGCTCTGGAGGCCGCGGGCGTGTTCGCCATGGTTGTGGAGTGCGTTCCCAGCGTGGTGGCCAAGGCCATGCAGGAGGAAGTGCATGTGCCCATCCTGGGCATTGGCGCCGGTCCTTATGTGGACTGCCAGGTGCTGGTGACGCAGGACCTGCTGGGCATGTACGGCGACTTCAAGCCCAAGTTCGTCAAGCACTTCGCCAACATCCGCGCCGAAATGATCAAGGGCCTCAACCTCTTCCACGAGGAAACCCTCAGCGGCGCTTTCCCCACGCCCGAGTACTCCTTCAACAAGGCCGTGGAGATTCCCTCTGTTTACGGTCCCGGCAACAACTGAGATTTGCTTCTAAGGCCCGCGGTGGTTTTCCACCGCGGGCCTTCTTTCTGCCTTCTCTTCATAACATCCCGCCCCGAAGCCTTTCACCTCCGGCTGGTCTGATCTGACTTCTTACTGATCTGGCGCTGTCACCGCCAGACCATTGACCTCAATTCCTTCTTCAATAGGAATCAGAATGTACTTCTTTCCATCAATCATCCGCGCCTGTGCCAGATGGCTGTATTCTGGGTTGATCCGGACAGCCGCCTGTGCTGTTTTGATCTCGAACCGCCCTGCATCCAAAATGTTTTCCGGGTATAACACCGTACCAGAGCCAAATTGCTCTGAGCACCGCTGCTCAAAGGCGGTGATCCGCTCTTCCGGAACGCCACATTCCCGTAAAGTATTTTTCATTTCTCCCACGCTTATGGTAAGCGGTTCTGGAATTTTACACTCCTTATGCTGCTCCAGCTTACCAGAGAGATGCTCGTGAATGGCCTGTGCAACCCCAAAGCTGTATGCATCCTCCAGCGCCTCGGACAAGGCTGTCTGAAACGCCTCCTTCTGCTCAGCGGCCGACATAGGTGGGTCAATATGGAACACCGCGTCAATAAATTCCTGATGCAGTTCCCCGCTCTTTTGTGAATAGAACAGCGCGTCGTAAATATTAGCTGACCTGTCATCGAAGGCCGGAAATACAAAGCCAAGCTCCGGCGCCATGACGGTCTGCCGCGCGGTGCAGTGGAACTCGTTATCCCCGGGAAAATAGTTCAGCTCCACTTTCCCCAGCTTTACCGGACAAACCGCACATACAATATAGGAGAACACCTCGTCCGAGGCATCCTGCTGAAACTCCCCATCTCCGCCTTTATGCGGCACATCATAGGTATCGTGCGCCAGCAACAGAACATAGGGGCGCCCATCCATGTCCAGGCTCCCTATGACCTTTTGGTAAAAGTTCCTTCGGATTTCTCCGTCCTGCAGCTCAGAGTCCCGAAGATTCATCAGCAGCCGGTGCTCTTCACTGTCCATAACCTGCTGGGTGGAAAACACAATATCAATCAAGTTTTTTCCCAGTGTACCAGACATGGTCTTTTTCAAAAGTCCCAGATATTGCTCGACCTCTTCCTGAGGCAGCATTCCAAGAGGCTCCTCCAAATCGGAGACCAACTCGCCGCCGCTGTTAACAAAGCACCCGTAAATACGGCTGACAGCATTTTTTTCCGGTCGCCAGCGTCGGCGCAGTTCACTTAACTCTCTTTGGTTCATTTGATTCCTCACAATCTTCGTGGTCACGGCAGTCCCCATAGGTCCTGCCGTATCTTTGATTTTAAAGGCATGTTTTTTTATTGTAGCGGAATTTTGAGGAAAAAACAATCGCATCCGTAACGAATTTGTCAACAACGGCAGCTTAAAAATCTCTACTCTTATAGATTCTTATAGATTATGAATACCTAAGGGTCAGAGGTAAACGTCCGCCGCCGCCAAAAAGCTGTCACCGCCGCGCTTCTGAGCAATTCCTTACGGGCCCGTTATTTTTTTGTTACTTTTTTGCTTTTTTCTCCCACACATTTCCGGTCCTCTCCCGTCGTTTTTCGTCTAAGGTGGGGACTGAGTACCTTTTTTCTCCGCAAAAACTTGACAAGAGTGGGAGCGCGGTGTATACTAGGTCCAGTTTTCCAATCGGTAACAAAAGTAACAACTTGTTTCCACTCGTAAGACCTTCCCGATTGGGAAGACCTAAGGAGGTATGGTTTTGAAACATCATTTACAAAAAACGACGCATGAACGTCTGATTACACTCTTTTCCTTTGCTGTCGTGCTGGTCGCCAGTTTAGGCGCTACCACCTGGTCCAATGCTTTGTATATTCTTACCGGTGTAGAGGACGCCGCCATTGTTCTGGATGGTTCCCAGGAGGCTCCTGATTTGGGCAGCCGCATGGTCTACACCTCCTCTGGACGTTCGGGCTACGATGTCACGCTCAGCTCCGGGCAGCAGGTCCTGATTGAGCGGGATGGCGAGACTCTCTCCACCCGGTGCAAAACAGAGACCATTTCCCAACTGCTCGACCGAATGGGGGTCACCCTCTCTCCTCTGGAGATGGTAGCGGTGGACCTGTCTGGAGAGGAGATTGTTCTCTCTGTCAGCGAGGACGTCACCTATTATGACCAAGTCAGTGAGCCGGCGTCCTTTGAGACGGTCCGTGTGGCCAACCCCGATTTGCTGGAAGGCACCGAGAACGTTGTGCAGGAGGGCGCGGACGGCGTCCGTACCTCTATTTATGAAGTGGTGTGGTCCAACGGTCAGCAGATCAGCCGCCAGTTTGTAGAGGAACTGGACAGCACCGCAGTGGATCAGATTATTGAGTACGGCACTGCCAAGCCGCAGCCTGAAATGGGTTCCGATCTCGGCAAGCCTGTTGATATCAAGAAAAATGCCGATGGCAGCGGCACCCTGCGCTTTGCGGACGGCAGTACCCTGAACTTCTCCGGTGCCAAGACGATGACAGCCACCGCATACACCGCCGGACACGGCGGCGCGGATTATACCACTGCTACAGGCACATTTGTTCAGGTTGGTACCGTGGCAGTGGACAAAAATGTGATTCCTCTGGGTACACGGATGTTTATTGTTACCAACGACGGCATCGTTTATGGAATGGCCGTTGCTGAGGATACCGGTGTGCGGGGTAATGATGGTTATCACCGATATTTCCACTATAGGTTACATAATTTTTCAGCTGCCAAAAGGTGTTGCTGTTTTTCT